>ODAI012678112.1_pt1 | contig 23416 bp, 19 predicted proteins | sample 1539321 | NCBI WGS metagenome assembly ODAI01 (sample SAMN02144231, study PRJEB22623) | gut metagenome | biome: sheep rumen | host: Ovis aries | place: New Zealand | reverse complement strand
TTCAATCGAGCTCTTAAATGCAATTAAATCACGTGGATTTGCTGTTCTATATGCAATCCTTGTAATAAGTCTTTCAAGGTCATAAACAGGATTTAAATACTCTCTGATTTCATCCCTTGTTATAAGTTCATTATTTAAGCTTTCGATAACATCAAATCTGTCATTTATCTCGCCCTTTAGAATAAGTGGCTGTTCAATAAATGATCTAAGCATTCTCGCACCCATTGCGGTTTTTGTTTTATCTAAAACCCAAAGAAGTGATCCGACTTTCTGCTTTTCTCTTAATGTTTCAGTAAGTTCAAGATTTCTTCTAGTTGAAGTATCTAAAATCATAAACTTACCAGTTCTATATGGTGTTATCTTTGTCAAATGATCAAGTGAATTTTTCTGTGTTTCCAAAAGATAATTAAGTAATGCACCACCTGCAATACTTCCAAGTGGGTAATCGGATAATCCAAGGCCTGAAATATCCATAACTTTAAAATGATCTTTTAAAACAGAAATAGCTTTATCATCATCAAAATACCAGTCCTCAAGTGTATATACATATGCACCAAGTCTGTTTTTTAAATCATCAATGTTAATTCCAGACATCAAAAAAACTTCATTACTAACAATTTCTGATGGAGTAAATTTATAAATCTCATCAATAAGAAGTCTTTTATCATTAACCTCTGTTACATAGTAATCGCCAGTACCAACATCAACAACACTAATACCATAAGCACCATCCGTGCATAAAATACACATTAAGTAATTATTCTTACTATCATCAAGGCTTGTTATATTTAAATTTGTTCCTGGTGTAACAATTCTTGTAACTTCTCTTTGTACTAAAGTTTTTGTATCAGCTGCATCTTCCATCTGTTCAACAATGGCTACTTTGTGGCCATATGCTACCAACCTATTAAGATAAGAATCAACTGAGTGATGTGGTACACCGCACATAGGAACTCGTTTTTCCAAACCACAGGATTTACCTGTTAATGTAATTTCAAGTTCTTTTGATGCAATAAGTGCGTCTTCAAAAAACATCTCATAGAAATCACCAAGTCTATAAAAAATAATACAATCACTATGTGCTCTTTTTGTTTCTATGTATTTTTGCATCATTGGAGTTACGCTGTCTATATCAACATTCGCACTCGTTACCTGTTCTAATAGTTCCATAATAATAGAATCCTTTTGCTTCATCTAAATGAACATCAACGATTTTTCCAATAAGTGATTCATCACCTTTAAGATGAACAACACTATTATTATCAAGTCTACCTGTTACAAGACTATCGTCATGTTCATTAACACCTTCAACTAAAACTTTTTTAGTCTGTCCTACAAGTTGCTTTGTCTTCATATCAGAGCCCTTCTGGATTTTATCAAGGAGTCTATCAAATCGATCCTTAATAACATCTTCTGGAATCTGATTTTCCATTTTAGCGGCAGGCGTGCCAGTTCTCTTCGAATATATAAAAGTAAATGCACTATCGTAATTTACTTTTTCAACAACATCCATTGTCTCCATAAAGTCTTCCTCAGTTTCACCAGGGAAACCTACAATAATATCTGTTGTAATTGAGATATCAGGCATTGCTTCACGTAATTTATCTACTAAAGATAAATATTTTTCCTTTGTATAATGTCTATTCATAAGTTTAAGTAATCTATCACTACCAGACTGAAGTGGTAAATGGAACTGATGACAAACCTTCTTAGCATTAGCCATAACTTCAATAAGTTCATCCGATAAATCCTTAGGATGTGAAGTCATAAATCTAATACGTTCAAGCCCTTCAATATCATCAACCATCTTTAATAATTCAGCAAATGATACCTCATCCTCTTCCTTATTTCCATATGAATTAACATTCTGTCCAAGAAGCATTACCTCAACGACGCCCTCGCTAACAAGTTTCTCAATTTCTCTGATAATATCTCTTGAACTTCTACTTCTTTCTCTACCTCTAACATAAGGTACAATACAATACGTACAGAAATTATCGCAGCCAAACATAATATTTACCCCAGCCTTAAAAGGATACTTTCTAATCTGTGGAAGATCTTCAACTATTTCTGTTGTACCCTCCCACACATTAACAGTAGGCTTCTTACTTTTATTTGTAAATCTATCATACAAAAGTTCAGCAAGCTGGAATATATTATGTGTACCAAAGATGATATCAACGAATGAAAAACTCTTTCTTATTTTTTCAACAACATTGCTCTCCTGCATCATGCAACCACATAATGCAATAATCATATTTGGATTTTTCTCTTTAAGTTTCTTTAAATAACCAAGTCTTCCATATACTTTTAAATTAGCATTCTCTCTAACAGTACATGTATTGTATAATACAAAATCTGCTTTCTCATCTTCGCTTTCAACGAATCCAATTTCTTCAAGAATACCTAAAAGTTTTTCAGAATCCTTAGCATTCATCTGACAACCAAAAGTATTAATATGACATGTTAACTTTCTGCCGTATTCATTTTCTTTATTTAAAACAATACTCTTACATAAATCCATGAAGTAGTACTGTCTTTCTGGTTCATGCACTGGTGCAACACTTAAATTATCAATCATCTATTTATCCTTTTTTATTACTTCTTCAATTGTTCCATCAGCATTTTTCACTGAAACATTGCTTAAATCATTTAAGAGACTTTGCTTAATTGCAGCTCTATACTCCTTATAAAGCTGTTGCTGTTCAGCCTTTTCATCAGCTGTAAGTTCTCTTGTTTTTTTGATTTTAGCTAATTCATTAATTCTTTGAATTCTCTTACTATCCATTTTAAACTCTTTTCATATATGAATTTTTATATAAATAAATTAGTATAAACTCATGTTAAATTAGTATCAATTTGCTACTAACTATTATGATACGAAAATATATAATGTACCATCATCTGCATAAATGCAGTCCTTATAATTTGCTTTTTCAGTATGAAGAACACTCATAGCTGGATATCTGAATATATTCATAATGTTCTTATTACCAATAAGTGATTTTTTAGGTTCAGAAACAATAATGATATCCTCTGTGATTGCTTCAATCTTCTTACTACTTTCAAATTCAATATCTATTTTATTTTTATTAAGATTTAAGAACTGTGTAGCATTCTTTCTAGCAATCTTTATGTATGGAACACCACCGATAACTGATGGCTGAGTTAAATCGTTATATCCTCTAACATTTCTATTAATACATGTTCTAGCCTTCTTAGTTCTTAAATTATAAAATGTCACTGTTTCATCACTTGTTTCATTATTGATTTTTGAATAAATAAGATATCCTGCATTAACTAATGCATAAGGTATTGTCTTTGTAAAATATGTCTGATCAATTGTGTTAAGAACAATGTTTGTTTTCTTAAGCATAATTTCAGAAATAAGCTGTGATACATTAACAATACTTACACCTTCAATTGATACTTCTGATCTATCTAACTTTTGGAAATTTGGATTAGCAAATAATGTGAAACCTGTTTTTAACACACACATGTTTTCATCATAAGAAATCATAGTATCAATACCATTACTTACAAGGTTTTCATCAACAACTTCAATCTGTGTTCTCTCTTTGTAATTATATAAATATAATTTATATTCATGTAATCCAATAAACTCACCTGATAATGTTCTCTTAGGAAGACCAATCTGAACAAGAATATTATCCTCATTAAGAGCAAATATCTTTATCTGCTTTCTTCCATTAACATAGTTTTTGATAGAATCCTTAAAACCATAAATTCTCTTTGAATTATTAGTCATAAAATTATATTTTACCAAATAGAAATTTGAAAATTTATCATCAACTTTTTCATATTCAATAAAATAAACAGAATCAGATCTGTAAACACAGTTTACAACTGTAAACAATTCAATCTTATTACTTAGAGGCATAATTTCATCTCTTTCATTTGTCTCTAATCTATATATATAATATTTAGCGTTATCTACATTTTCAAAATCGCTCTCGTAATATTCCTTTTCAAGGACAATATCATCCTTTAAATGAAAACCATTAAACTGTGATGTCTTAACCATAAATCTAATATTCATAACGCCCTCCCATATTAATCAATATAGTTTTTAATGTTAAAGTTTTCTACTTTATTTTCTAAGAAATATGTTCCTACTTCTTCACCATCTATTATTGCTTTAATATTTTCAATATTATTACCGTTAGTTATTACAAGTGGTATTCCACCCTCTGTTGCAATCTTAGCAGCATTAATTTTAGCAGCCATTCCACCTGTTCCAACATTTGAAGAACTACTATCCTTTGCAAGTGCATATATGTCTTCATTTATTTCTTCAACATATGGGATAAACTTTGCATCTGGATTACTATTAGGATCATCTGTATAGAATCCATCTTTATCTGTTAACATGATTACAAGATCCGCATTAACAATATTAGCTACTAATGCTGCAAGTGAATCATTATCACCAAATTCAATTTCATAAGTTGAAACTGTATCATTTTCATTAACGATTGGAATTACTCCAAGTTCTAATAATTTATTAAATGTATTTGTTGCATTCTTTAAACTAATATCATTTTCAACAGTAAACTTTGTCATCAAAACCTGACTTGTAATGTGATTATATTCAGAAAATAACTTCTGATACATCATCATAAGTCTTGACTGACCAATAGATGCGCAAGCCTGCTTATATGCAAGTGAATCATCCTTATGTCCTAAAAGTGCTCTTTTTCCAACAGCAATAGCTCCTGATGAAACAAGTATCACTTCTTTACCCTGATTGTTAAGGTCTGTTAAAACTCTTACAAGTTTTTCAAGTTTTTCGTAATTAAGATTACCTGTTTCTTTATATGTTAAAGAAGATGAACCAATCTTAACTACAATTCTCTTTTTTTCTTTTAATGCTTCTCTGTTAACCATCATATCTCAAATCCTCATTTGTAAATTTATTAACTATAGCTTCAGCTATTTTTATTCCATCTGCCGCAGCAGACATTATGCCGCCGGCGTATCCACAGCCTTCACCTGCGGGGTAAATACCCTTAACTTCACTTTCAAAATTCTCATTTCTAAGAATTCTAATCGGTGATGAAGTTCTGCTTTCAATCGCAAGTAAAACTGCATTATCCATATTGAAACCTGATAATTTATTTCCAAAATATTCAACTGCTTCAATAATGTTTTTATTTATGTAATCAGGTAAAATAGACCTTATATTAGCTGGTTCATATTCACCTTTCACTTTTAGTTCATATCCTATATCAGCAAATGACTCCGTCTTTACATCATTCTTAAAATCAATATACTTTTGCGCCGGTATTTTTCCATCACATAAATTATATGTTTTTTCTTCAAGACCCCTTTGATATTCGATATTAGCTAGAACATCACTACCTTTAGCAACATCTGTTTCTATATGTGAAACTAATGCACTATTAGCACAGCCACTGTTTCTATCTTTATAACTCATACCGTTAATTGCAAGCCTATTATCCTCGGAGGAAGCATTTACAACGTATCCTCCCGGACACATACAGAATGAAAAGACCGGTATATCATCTTCTGATTTATATGTTAATTTGTACGGAGCACTTTCAAGTCTTTCATCATCCGTACCATACTGCCCCATATTAATAACATTTTGCGGGTGTATGATTCGAAGTCCAACTGCATATGTCTTACGCTCCATTTTTAAATAATCATTAAGCATGTAAAAAGTATCTCTAGCACTATGTCCCAAAGCAAGTACTAAGAGATTGGTATCAATAAACTCTTTATCATTATCCTTGTTATGAGTAACAATACCGATAACTTTTCCATCCTCAATCTTTATATCATCAAGTCTTGTATTAAATCTAATTTCACCACCAAGACTTTTGATTTCTTCTCTCATATTTTTAATACATTCTTTTAAAACATCTGTACCAATATGAGGTTTAGAATCATATGTTATATTTTCATCAGCACCATACTCATGAAATGTTTCAAGTATGTACTGCAATCTTCCAAATTTATCAGAAACACCAGTATTAAGTTTTCCATCAGAGAATGTTCCAGCTCCGCCTTCACCAAATTGTACATTTGATTCAGGATTAAGCTTATCCCCATTCCAGAAACTTTCTACTGTCTTGCTTCTATTATCAATATCTTCCCCCCTTTCAATAATAAGAGGTTTATACCCGCACTTAGCTAAAATGTACGCGCAGAACAAACCGCACGGCCCAAATCCAACAATTACAGGTCTTTTACTAAGGCTTTCGCTTCCTACTTTAGGAAGTTTATATATCTTAAGTTTTTTATCATAAATAATATCTTTATGTTTAATTTTTTTTACTTTGTTTTTAGTATTAATAAAGATCTGATACACATAGAAAACATCTGGTTTATGTCTTGCATCAATTGATTTTTTTAATATCTTAAAACTATCTATGTCAGATTTCTTAATTTTACACTTCTTACAAGCTTTTGATAGTAGCATTTCGATACTATCTACCTTATAATCAATTTTAATATTACTAATAGTTATACTACTCATTTATAATATCCTATTTCTATAAATCATTTTAAACAGCCTGCAATAAAGCCACTAGAAAAAGCAAACTGTAAATTATAACCGCCACACTTTCCAACAACATCTAAAACTTCACCAGCAAAATAAACATTATCATTTATCTTTGATTTCATTGTTTTAGAATCTACTTCTAAAAGTGAAACACCACCTGATGTAGCCTGTGCATTATCTGAGTTAATCAACTCACTAACCTTAAATGTAAAATGCTTAATCTTATCAGATAATATTTTTATATCTTTATCAGTTAACTCAGAACTATCTTTATATGGATTAACATTTGCATTCTTACAAATATATGTTGCTAGTTTATAATTAATATAACCATTTATAACATCTGCCACTGGCATGCCTAAATTTTTTGAAGTTCTAAGAAGATATTCTAAATCCTCTTTATTAATCTCTGGACATAACTCTAAATCAATAACTATGTTTTTATATTCTGCTTTTTCAATTAGTTTTTTAATCTTAATTGAAAGATTGAAAATACATATTCCAGAAAGCCCTTTATCAGTAAACTGACATTCACCACTTTCTGAATCAATTAGCTTTCCATCATACAAAAGATTTGCAACAACCTTACTTCTAACACCCGAAATATCCTTAAGTCTTTTATTTGAACAAACAACTCCAGTTAAAACTGGAACAGGATTACTAACTGTATGTCCAAGCTTTTTAATTAAATCATAACTACTACCATCAGAACCTGACTTTTTAGCAGTTACCCCACCTGTTGCAATTATTAATTTATCAAAATTTATTTCTCTGTCTTCACAGATTATAGTGTTTCCTTTTATGTCTTTAACAATACACTCATTAACTACATTAACGCCAAGTCTTTCGGCTTCTAAAAGCATGTGATTTAAAACTGTTGATGCCTGGTTAGATAGTGGATATACATAGCCATCCTTATCATATGTATGCACACCAATCCCTTCAAAAAACTTTAATGTATCTTTCTCAGAGAATAATTCCAAAACATCTTTAACATATGCCTTACAATCATCGTCATAAAAAGACTCATTCATCGAAAGATTAGTAATATTACATTTACCATTACCAGTCATTAAAATCTTCTTACCAGGTTTATTTGCATTATTTATTATTGTAACATCTTCATTATTGCGAGCAGCAGTTATTGCAGCCATAAGGCCACTTGCTCCTGCACCTAAAACACATACTTTCATATATTAATTCATTAAATGTACTTTCTTAAATATTCTATAAATCTTATTACCTTTTGGCATATTAAGTAATTCTTCTTTTGTAATTGCCTTAAATAAAACCAAGGTAATTGCATATGTAACTACTGCAACAAACATAGCAATAATACATGCGTATCGGAACGGAATAATACTCTTTAATCCTTTATATGAACCATAAGAAAGTAATCCCATAACCAATGAACACATAAATGGTCTAATAAATGAACTTAACCATTCAAATCTATAAATGGTATATCTCCTTATTGCTATTGCATTTAATATGCATAAAACAATTGAATATAATAAATCAAAAATAACAACTATATATATTGCCATTTCAAAATTACTCTTCTTTACAAAATTTAAAGAAATAGGTAATAAAACAATATGAATAGCAAATGATATTGCCGAATGTTTAAGAGGAACATTCAACTTATCAACACCTTGCAATATACCATTTGTAATAGTTGATAATGAATAAAATACAACTGTTAAAAAAGAGAATAACATCAATTTATATGCAATTCTTAAAATTGTAGTTCTAAATAACATTGCGATTATAGGTTTTCCTAAAACCATAAGCCCAACACCACTAGGCAATGCAATAATTAATGTAAACTTGAGAAGTATTGAAATTTTATCTGCTACCTCTCTTCTATCACCCTTTGTATATGATGATATAAGACTTGGAACAAGCGACGTTGAAAGTGCTGCAGCTATCGCAACCGGAATATTAGTTATAAGTACATAATTTCCAGAATAGACACCCCAAACGGCTTTATAATCATCTTCTGTAAGTCCCTTTGATCTTAAAATATTTCCAAAAATCATTCCATCTAGTACATTACTTAACTGATATAATGTAGTACTTAATAATACTGGAATAACTGTAACGAAAAATAATTTTAATATTTCTCTATAGTCATCATCATAAAAGTCATCTTGAATAATTCTATCTTCAAATGTTATATCTCTTTTATTTACATAATAATAGATTAATAAAATAAGCAATGCTGTTACTGCACCAAGACATGTACCTAAAGTACCGCCAGCAGCACCATAAGCATCTTTCATATTACCTTTGCCGTACTTACTAGCAATGTGAATACCTATTTCGCTAAGTTTCTTAGCAGCAATAATTGAAATAATTGCATTAATTATTTGCTCAAAAATCTGAGAAACAGCAGTAGGAATCATAGTATTAAGGCCTTGGAAATAACCTCTAATTACACCAGCAATACAAACTACTAAAACAGTAGGTGCTAAAACTCTTAATGCTGGTGCACAAGATGGATATCCTGCAATGTCAGCAATAAAATCAGCAAATATAAATGTAATTATTGCTATAGATCCACCAACTATAAGAGCAAATGCAAAAGAAACCTTAAGAACCTTTACACAATCCTCATACTTTCTAGCAGTAACCTTAGCTGAAACTATTTTTGAAATAGCCAAAGGTAAACTTACTGATGAAATCAATAACAAAATATTATAAATACTATATGCATTACTATATAAACCATTTCCACCACTACCAAGTATATTATTAAGTGGAATTCTATATATTAGACCAATAAGTCTAACCATTATTCCTGCAGCAGCAAGAATTGTTCCATTTATAATAAACGAATTTCTGGTTTTTTGTTTACTAGACATAATTATCTTATCCTTATGTTTTTACTATTTCGTTGTTTCTGCAGTGTTCTCTTTCTCTGATTTCTTTTGATTAGCTTTTTCGAATGCTTCTTTATCCTGAACTGTAACATTCATGTTTTTGCCTAAATAAGCAACATATGTCTTACCAACATTAAGCTTAATTTCTCTACCCTTTGGATTGTAATACTTAGTAACATCACTCATCTGTTCTTTTTTCCAAGTAATCTTTTGGCATACACCATTAGTGATATAATAGCCTTCACCGCTACCAGTTACTGTCATATCGATACTCTTTCCATCTGGATAAATACCATAATCAACATACTGACAAATAATATTATTAAAAGCTAACTGTTCATTATTATTTTCATCAATATGCTTTCCACCATACTGGAATCTCTTATAAAGGCCAGTATTTTCATCATATTCAAACCAAGGTGCATTAATAGGATATCCAAGACTTACCTTATATGCACTCTGTCCTTTTATTTCTACTTTATCGCCATCAACTTCAGCAAATTTATATTTACCCTTATAATCCTTATCATATTTACGTTCATAACCAAGAGTCTTAATTGCTGCCTCTAACTTGTCATGATCTGTATAAACATCATGTGGGCTATATTTATCACTTGCTCTATAAAATGTTGTATTACCAACAGCAGATAAACCACTGATATTATCAATCGCATCAGTATTTAAATAATCTTTTGCATACTTACTCTGACCAAAGTGAGTATAAATAGCATCATATTCATTTGAAATATAGCAGTAATAAATTCTACAACTTCTAATTGAACCTATTCTCTTAATGTCCTTTGTATCTTCAAATAAAGCCATAAGTCTTGTCATTCCACCTTCAACAGGACATTCATGAATAATTGAAGCCTTACTAATTCCAGACTGTGGAATTGCATCACCAATGTTATTAATCATAACTGCTATAGGTCTTTTATTCCCTAATTTTTTAGGAATCCAATCACCAGTTAATTTTGAAATTGTATCATTATCATGATTAACTTCTGTTGTAGGTTCTACTGTTGTTTGTTCTACTGTAGTAGGCTGTGCTGTTGTATCAGTTACTTTTGCAGTTGTAGTTGAATCCTTACTCTTATCACCTAATCCAAAAACTGCTAAACATACTGCAACTGCAATAAGAGCAACAGTACCAATTCCAATTGCAATACTCTGTTTCTTGTGTTCTGAAATAAATTTTTTAAACTTATTTTCTTCTTTCTTACTATTAATTTCCTTTTCTTCTACATTTTCACTGTTAGTAATATTTTCTTTGTTATCCATAATCTCCTATTAAGCTACCTTGATATACCTAATTCATCAAGTATTTCTTTCTGCCTATCCTCCATTAATATTCTCTCATCATCCTCCATATGATCATAACCACATAGATGAAGCATACTATGCGCTGTTAAAAACGCAAGTTCCCTTAACTCACTATGACCATATTCAAATGCCTGAGTTTTAATTCTTTCAATGTTTAATACAATATCCCCTAGTATTAACTCTCCATTCTCCAAGTTGAACAATGAATCATCATCTTCAACACTTGAAAAATCTGAAGGTTCGTCATATTCAATCATAGGAAATGACAAAACATCAGTAGGTTTATCAATCTCTCTTTGTTCTTTATTAATCTCCCTAATCATCTCTCCATCAACCATTAATACGTTGACTTCACACTCATAAGGACATTTCTCATAGTCAAGAGCCTTATTAACAACGTCTTTAATCACCTTTTTATAATCAAAGTCAAAATCAACAAAAACCTCTTCATCAATATTAATTGTCATTACTTTCTATCCTCTTTTTTAGGCTTTTTAGTATTTTGCTTATTTTCATACTTATCATAAGCCATAACAATCTTCTGAACCAATGGATGTCTAACTACATCCTGACTTGTTAGTGTAACAAATGCAATTTCATCAATTCCTGATAAAACCTTAGTCGCTACTTCAAGACCTGAAATATTACCATGCGGTAAATCCTTCTGTGTTAAGTCTCCAGTAATAACTACCTTTGAACCAAAGCCAATTCTTGTTAAAAACATCTTCATCTGAGCTGGTGTTGTGTTCTGTGCTTCATCCAAAATAATAAATGCATTATCTAAAGTTCTACCTCTCATATATGCAAGAGGCGCAACTTCAATAAGACCTTTTTCTACATTAGCTAAATAACTTTCAGCTCCCATAATCTGATAAAGTGCATCGTAAAGTGGTCTTAAATATGGATCAACCTTACTCTGTAAATCACCTGGTAAGAAACCTAAATTTTCACCAGCTTCAATTGCAGGTCTAGTCAAAATGATTCGACTAACTTCATCTGATTTAAATGCATTAATTGCTTCAGCCATTGCAAGATAAGTTTTACCTGTACCAGCAGGACCAATTCCAAAAGTAATCATTTTACGCTTTATCTCATCAATGTACTTCTTCTGTCCTAATGTTTTTGGTTTAATAGGCTTACCTGTAATGGTTCTACATATAATATCTTCATCCAAATTAGTTAATTCAGATGTATTATCATCAAACGCTAGAGAAATGGCATATGTAACATTCTGAGTTGTTATGTCATTACCACGTTCTGATAATTTCAATAATTCTTCAAGTACTTTTCTAGCCCTGCTTGCAGAAACTTCATTACCAATAATTTTTATATTTGAATCCCTATTTATAATAGTAACATGTAGGTTTCTTTCAATGATTTTTACATTTTCATCAAGTTCACCAAACACGTTTCTTATATGATCTGCAGGCATGCTAAATATATTCTCAATAGCTGCCAAAAATATATATCCTCCTTACAATATACATATAAGGCCATAAAAACCCATACTGAAACAGTATACCACAAAATACCGCACAAAAAAAGGAGATAATATAATTATCTCCTTTTTTATTAACTAAATAAGTTTTATCTTAGTTATATTTACGTTTTCTAGCAGCTTCAGATTTCTTCTTACGCTTTACGCTAGGCTTTTCATAATGTTCTCTTTTACGAATCTCCTGCTGAATACCTGCTTTCGCACAGTTTCTCTTGAATCTGCGGATAGCACTATCAAGTGATTCGTTTTCTTTAACGATTACATTTGACATAAGACAACTCCAACCTCCCTCCAGTTATAAATTGCGCATACAACTGTTTTGGGTAATTTTTTGCACTAGTGATATTATAAACATCAAAACCCAATTCGTCAACTACTTTTTTATACTTTTAATATTAGAAAATGCCTTATTTTATTTAATCTGTCCTTCTAATACTTCTTTAGCCTTATTAAGAGCATCAGCAATACCAGCTACATTCTTTCCGCCGGCCTGTGCCATGTTTGGACGACCACCGCCGCCGCCGCCAACAAGTGATGCAATTTCCTTAATAATGTTACCTGCATGAGCGCCCTTAGCAATAGCATCATCTGTAGCAGTAACAATTAAGTTAACCTTACTTCCTCCTACATTTGAAGCTAAAACAATAACACCTTCGCCAAGCTTATCTTTAAGATTATCACCAAGATTACGTAAATCATTCATTTCTACATCATTTACTTCAAGTGGCAATAACTTAACACCCTTAACTTCAACAACAGAAGCTAGCGCATCTCCTGCTGACTCATTAGCAATCTTGCTCTTTAAGCTTTCATTCTCTGATGATAATGCTTTAATTTCAGCAAGCATGCTTTCAATTCTATTAAGAAGTTTTGAAGGATCTGTCTTAGCCACCTTACAAACTTCATTAAGTGTATTTTCAAGATTATTATAATAATTTACAACGCCATCACTTGTAATTGCTTCAATTCTACGAACACCAGCAGCTACACCACTTTCAGAAACAATCTTGAATAAACCAATATTACCTGTTTCCTTAACATGTGTACCACCACAAAGTTCTTTTGAGAACTCACCCATTGAAACAACTCTTACACTATCGCCATACTTTTCACCAAAAAGTGCCATGGCGCCTGTTTTCTTAGCATCATCAAGACTCATGATATCTGTGTTAACCTTAAGATTCTTTGAAATCTCTTCATTAACGATAGCTTCAACCTTAGCAACTTCATCAGCTGACATTGCACTATTATGTGTAAAGTCAAAACGTAATCTTCCATCAGAAACAAATGAACCTGCCTGTTCAACATGATTTCCAAGTACAAGTTTTAATGCTTTCTGAAGAAGATGTGTTGCACTGTGGTTCTTACAGATAAGACTTCTCTTCTTTTCATCAACTAAAAGAGTTACCTTATCAGTTGCACTAATACTTCCTGATTCAACAAAACCAATATGAGCAATCTTACCGCCTGATACATGAATTGTATCCTGAACAACGAATGTACCATTACCAGTCTTAATCACGCCAGTATCACCACTCTGACCACCCATTGTGCCATAGAATGGAGTAACCTTAGTAATAATCGAACCATTATCACCTTCATTTAATGTATCTACAACACTTGATCTAACTTCCTTGCCTTCTTCCTTGGCAACAGTTAAAGCAATAATTTCACTATCAAGTGTCAATTTATCATATCCAGCAAATTCTGATGTAACATTAACATCAAGCTGTTCATAAACAGTAGCATCTGCACCCATATAGTTAGAAACTTTACGAGCTTTTCTTGCTGTCTCTCTCTGGATATCCATGCACTTCTTAAAGCCTTTTTCATCAACACCAATTCCATCCTCAGCAAGGATTTCAATTGTTAAGTCGATTGGAAATCCATATGTATCATATAACTTAAATGCATGTTCACCTGATAAAGTCTTACTATTATTCTTTACAAGTTCTTCTTTATATTCATTTAAAATAACAAGCCCCTGATCGATTGTTCTATTAAAGTTTTCTTCTTCCTTGTTAATTACAGAGAAAATATGATCCATTTTTTCTGTAAGTTCTGGATAAGCATCCTTTGAATTTTCAATAACTGTCTCAGCTACCTTTACAAGGAATAAACCATCAATACCAAGTAATCTACCATGTCTAGCAGCTCTTCTAAGAAGTCTTCTCATAACATAACCACGGCCTTCATTAGAAGGTAAAATACCATCACTTGCCATAAATGTAACTGATCTAATATGATCTGTAATTACACGGATTGAAACATCATCCTTATAGTTTTCTTCATACTTCTTATTTGAAAGTTCACATACTTTATCTCTAATTGCCTTAATTGTATCAACATCAAAGATAGAATCAACATCCTGAACAACTACAGCTAATCTTTCAAGACCCATACCTGTATCAATATTCTTATTCTTTAATGTTTCATAATTGCCTTTACCGTCGTTTTCAAATTGTGTAAATACATTATTCCAAACTTCCATGTATCTATCACAATCACAACCTACTGTACAACCTTCTTTACCACAACCGTATTTTTCTCCACGGTCATAGTATATTTCTGAACTTGGACCACAAGGACCTGCGCCATGTTCCCAGAAATTATCTTCTTTACCAAATCTAAAAATTCTATCTTTAGCAATTCCTATCTTTTTATGCCAAATATCAAATGCTTCATCATCATCTTTATATACTGAAGGATAAAGTCTGTCAGGATCAATACCTACTACTTCTGTCAAAAATTCCCATGACCATTCAATAGCCTCATCCTTAAAGTAATCACCAAATGAAAAGTTACCAAGCATTTCAAAGAATGTACCATGTCTTGCTGTCTTACCAACATTCTCAATATCACCTGTTCTAATACACTTCTGACAAGTTGTTACTCTCTTTCTTGGTGGAACCTCCTGACCTGTAAAATATGGCTTAAGTGGAGCCATACCAGCATTAATCAAAAGCAAACTATTATCATTCTGTGGAACAAGTGAAAAACTGTTCATTCTTAAATGATCCTTACTTTCAAAAAATTTTAAATACATGTCTCTTAATTCATTAACTGAATACTTATGCATTGTTATTATCCTCCGATTTTGCTAATTTATCATTATGTCTTTTTCTTAAATAAATTCCAAGTTTTATTCCCGCATATGCTACCGCTACTAAGAACAAACCCTTAACTGTAAACCATAAAATACCTTGCCATAAATTCATAATTATACCTCAATTGTTTAATTTAAACATCTTTAAAATACTATCACAATTTTATAAAAATGTATATTATTTTTTATAACCACTATTTTTTCTTGATAATCTTACATTCAGCTTTTGTAGCTACATTTTCATAATTATTGCTTTTTTCGAAATAGTTAGTTTCTTCATCACCACTACCTTTAACAAATGTTGGATATGTTCTAGGTATACTACTATTTCCAAGCTCGTAATCTACAACTTTAATTCCAAATCCTTTTTCACTTCCAGAATTAACGATGTTTTTAAATGTATTACCAGTACAATCTAATCTCTGTGAACCTCTTCCCATAATACCACATACATCGCCTTTTCCTCCTGATACTTTATCAAAAGTACAATTTGAAACTTTACAATTTGCCCAGTTAAGAGCATGAACTCCAAACTTCTTCATATTGTTAAAAGTACAATTTTCAACTGTAACATTATTATGATAAATCTGAGAATTTGCACTATTATTGTAGCTATAATAATGAGAGCCAACGCCAACATATAAGTTTTTAAACTTACAATTTTTAATTACTATTCCATCATTATTAGTCTTATCACATGCTGACCATGTCTTATCAAATTTTTCAGGTATATCTAAATTAATAGCCTCTCTTGAAAGATTAGATCCTTTCTGACCAGAGAATTTACAATTTGAAATATTTATATCTTTACCAGCATCCAGTTCAATAGAATGTGCTTCATTAATGTTTTTAAATGAAATACCTGAAATTGAAATATTAGTACTATGAAAAATAGTTACGGCAACACCCTGATGATAATAATTCATGTTAATCTCATTTTTGCCTTCACCAATAATCTTAACATTTTTAACACCATTATATTTTTTTGCCCAATTCTTTTTATTATATTTTGAAACAGGAACTAATTCAAATAATGTCTTACTAGCCTTAAACTTACTAGTATGTGTATTACTTGTTTTATTTATTTTAGCACCTTTTTTAAATATAATATTAACATTTGATGGTATACAAAGTACCGAAGTAATATTATATGTACCTTTCTTTACAACAAGTGTACCACCACCTAATTTTTCAAGCTTTTCAAGATGACTTCTAAATAAATACCAATCACGTGTATATTTATTTACATAAGCTGATGAATATTTTGAATATTTATTCTTTCCAACATCCATAAGCTTACTCTTCTTTGAGATTGTATAGCAAGCTCTAACCTTAACTTTACAACTTAATGTTTCACTTCCATTAATAACCGCTTTAATTACTGCCTTACCTCTTTTCTTCGGAGTAACTAAACCAGTTCCATCAACGTCACATACTTTTTTATTGCTAGTTTTCCATTCAATACTTCCTGATGCCCCATCAACATGTAATCTAAGAGTATCACCAACATTAATTGTTGCTTTTGTCTGATTTAAACTAGCTGCACTAACTTCTTCTAATTTAAGAAAAATACTATTATTACTAAATCCACCTAAAATTAAAGTAATAATAAGAATTAAACTTATTATTTTTTTCTTAATCATATTCATATTAATACCTCCCATATAGTAATAAACATAGTTATTTTGTATTGTTTTAAATGATTACTATTTTATAAAAAAATGTACTTAAGAATAAACAAAACTGATAATACATACATAAGCGGTTTGACAGCTTTAGCCTTACCACCTACGATATGTACAAAGCAATATGATATAATTCCTAATGCAATACCATCTGAAATACTATAAAAGAGCGGCATAGCAATTATGCATAAGTAAGCTGGAATTGCTTCTAAAAGATTACCATCTGAAAAATCAAGTTTTGTTACTGAACCAAACATCATAAATCCAACAAATATCAACGCTGGAGCAGTTGCACACGATGGTATTGTTGTAAATAATGGTGCAAAAAACATTGATAATAAGAATAAAAATCCAGTAATAACCGATGTAAGTCCTGTTCTACCTCCTGCAGCAACACCTGCGGATGATTCAACAAATGTTGTTGTTGTTGATGTACCAAGAACAGCACCTGATGAAGTTGCAATCGCATCTGCTAAAAGTGCTGGTCTAATTCTAGGAAGTTTTCCATCTTTATCAAGATAACCAGCTTTTGAACTTACACCAATTAAAGTTCCAAGTGTATCAAATACATCAACAAATAAAAATGCACAAATAACAACTAAAAAGTTAACAAAACTCTTACCTGACATATCCGCCTTAAAGCACTGACCAAAAGTCTTTCCAAGAGGCGAAAAATCAAATGAAACAATTTTTGATGGAATAACTGAATAAAAACCACTCTCTGGATTTGGAACATATAGATTTAAACCTTCACAAACCATTGCCAAAATCCAAGTTGAAATAATTCCAATAAGAATTGATCCGCTAACCTTCTTAATATATAATGTTATGATTATTAATAATCCAATAAGTGCAAGTAATGCTGTTATACCTGATGTCTTAAAATTTTCAGTAAAATCAGTCATTGTAACTAATGTTGCTGAATCTACTACAATACCTGAATTTTGTAAACCAATAAATGCAATAAACAATCCAATACCTACAGATACTGCAGATTTAAGCGTTGTTGGAATTGCATTAAATATTGCTTCTCTAGCATTTGTTATTGATAATGCTATAAAAATTAATCCCTCACAAAATACTGCAAGTAAAGCAATTTGCCATGAATATCCCATCTCACCACAAACTGTATAAGCAAAATAAGCATTAAGTCCTAATCCAGCTGATAACGCGAATGGATAATTTGCTAAAAGAGCCATACAAATTGTACCAATAAAAGAAGCTATACAAGTTGCTAATAATATCGCTGTTTTATCCATACCTGATGCACTTAAAATATCAGGATTAACGGCTAAAATATATGCCATTGTCATAAATGTTGTGATTCCAGCCATAACTTCAACTGAAACAGTGGTATTATTCTCTTTTAATTTAAACAATTTTTCTAACATAATTACTCCAATCCGTTACATAAGTGGTGCTAATAATTTTAAAAACGCACCAAGAATTTTATAATATAATTTTCTATTTTTACATTCTTCTTTAGTAACTAAATGTGACTTTTCAATCGAATATTCAAAATCATCTTTACACTTAAATATCTCATCACTTCCATAAACAAGAGCTGCACATTCGAAGCTTAAATATAAACTACGATAATCAAAATTAATAGAACCGACAATGAATTCTTTATCATCACATATAATCATTTTTGAATGTACAAATCCAGGAGTATATTCATATATTTTAACTCCTGCATTAATAAGTTTAGGATAATACGTTCTTGCCAAACAATAAGCATATTTTTTATCCGGTGTACCCGGCATTAAAATAACTACTTTTACACCTCTTTGAGCAGCGTTTCTAATTGCTCTTTCCATTACATAATCAAGAACAAGGTACGGAGTCATAATATAAATATAATTTGTTGCACTATTTATCAAATTTATATAGACATTAGCTCCAACATATTCTTTATCTAAAGGACTATCCGTATATCCACAAACGTAAGAATTGTTTACTTGTAACTCATTACTATGTTTTTTGCAATAATAATCAAAATTATCAATTTCTTTTTCATCTAGATTCCATAACTGCAAAAACATATGAGTAAAGCTTGAAACAGCATCACCCTTTATTCTTATACCATTATCTTTCCAGTATCCAAATCGCTTTTTTCTGTTGATATATTCATCTGCCATGTTAATACCACCTGTATAAGCAACCTTACCATCAATAACAATTATCTTCCTATGATCTCTATTATTCTGTTGCGTAGTAAGAAGTGGTTTTAATGGAGCAAATATCTTTGTTTTAATTCCTAGTTCTCTTAAAAATTTTGGGTATCCGTAAGGTAAATAAAACAATGAACATAATCCATCATACATAACCCTTACTTCTACACCTTCTTCAACTTTTTTAGTTAATATTTCAAGCATCTGATCCCACATAAATCCTTCAGATACGATGAAATACTCTAAAAAAATAAATTCTTTAGCTTTTTTTAGATCTTCCAATAAATCAGGTAATAATTCTTCTCCACATCTAAAATATGTTACTACAGAATTATCATATATTGGATATTTAGCATGTTTAGATAAATAATATACATTAGTAGCAAATAACTTATCTCTTTCTTCTATTTCCTTAAACAATTCTGGATTTTGTACTAATTTATCTTCTGTCTTTTTTACAATATAATTAATTTTTCTATTAATAACTCTAGACCCTGATTGTGTCTTCATAAATAAATATAATAACACACCAAAAATTGGCAATACCATCATTGGATAAATCCATGCCATTTTAAAATCTGGTAGTTCATCTAAATTATATATGTATATAACAAGAAATACTGAAAATATATTAGTAATTCCATATACAGTGAGAATAGAAGTATTAATAAAACTAGAAAATACTAATATTAAAAATATTTGTAAAAAAAGCATTGCTATAAGAGTAACAGATCTACTAAAAATTACTCTAAAAAAGCCTTCTTTACCTCTTTTCATTCGCATAAAAACTGTCCCACCTAAAATACAATATATTAACCCCTAAATAAAAATTATTTATTCCATACAAGTTCTGGATGTTCTGCAATATTCTGTCTAAGCATAAGATCCTGAACAGCATTCTCAACTGGTAAATCCTCAAATAAAATCTTATTAACTTCCTCTATGATTGGCATTTCAATTTTATATTTATTCGCTAGTTCTAAAGCGGCCTTAGCTGAAACAGCACCTTCAACAACCATGTTTACTTCTCTAACCGCTTCATCTAATGTATATCCCTGTCCAATTAAAATACCAGCTCTTCTATTTCTAGAATGCATACTTGCACATGTAACAATCAAATCACCAATACCAGATAATCCAGCAAATGTACTTACATTCGCCCCCATAGCTAAACCTAGTCGAGTAATTTCTTTAATACCTCTTGTAATAAGAGCAGCTTTAGTATTATCACCATATCCAAGTCCATCAGCCATACCCGCTGCAAGTGCAATTACATTTTTAAGAGCACCACAAAGTTCAATTCCAACCATATCTGGACTTACATAAGTTCTAAAATATTGTGAAGCAAATACATCCTGAATGTATTTCGCTGTTTTTTCACTTTTTGCACCAACAACACATGTTGTAGGCATAAGTTTTCCAACTTCTTCAGCATGAGTTGGACCAGATAAAACGCATACATCACTACCTGGTACTTCTTCCTCAATTACATCAGTTAAAAACATTAATGTACCATCTTCAATGCCCTTTGCAACATTAAGAATAATCTGTCCATCTTTAACTTTCCCATTAAGTAATTTAGAAGTACTTCTAATAAATTTAGATGCAACTGCTAATACAATAATATCTGGATCATTCTGCAAACTTTCATCCAAGTCACCAGTCACTTTTATTTTTTCAGAAATCACAATACCTGGTAAACTAATTTTGTTCTCTCTATGTCTTTTTAATGATTTAACTTCAGTGCTTACAGCGGACCACATAGTAACATCATGTCCATTGTTATCAAGTAAAACTGCTATACCAATAGCCCATCCACCTGCACCAAGGATTGTAACCTTAGCCATTCTTATGCCTCCTTAACTCCAAGCTTACGCTCAGTACCATTTAATAATCTTTTTATGTTTTCTCTATGTCTAATTAAAACAAATATAATGAAAATCATTATTAAAATATATGCTTCAATTTGATTTTCCTTATGCGTTGGCCAATGATTAACCGGATGATTTGTCTGATTAAAAACAAATGTTGAAATTATTAACGATGTAACTGCAACAATTGATCCTAATGATACATATCTAGTAATTAATGACAAACAGAAAAATAATGCAAATCCAATAAGTGTAACTCTAGCATCACCAAGAGCTATAATAACACCACCTGTAGCTGCAACACCCTTTCCACCTTTAAAATTCATATAGAATGGGAAGTTATGTCCAAGCACAACGCCCAGACCTGCATATAAAACATATATATATAACATTTTACTATCTGAATGGAATAATAATTTAATAAACGCACTACATACAACAGCCTTAAAAACATCTCCAATAAATGTTATAAGTCCTGCTTTTTTACCTAGAACTCTAAGAGCATTTGTAGTACCTGAATTACCACTACCATGCTTTCTAATATCTATTCCATGCATTTTTCCATAGATAAATGCTGTCTGAAATAATCCAAAACCATATCCTATTATTACGCAAACTATTCTAACTAGTAATCTATACATAATTTAAGATTCCTTTCTTTCTCTAATGATAAATTTAAGCGGAGTACCCTTAAATCCAAAAGTATCCCTAATCTTATTTTCAATATATCTTGTATATGAAAAATGCATAAGCTGTTTATCATTAACAAAAATAACAAATGTAGGTGGCTTAATAGCAACCTGAGTAATATAGAATAATTTAAGTCTTTTACCCTTATCTGTAGGCGGCTGCTGTAACGCAACAGCTTCTGACATGATTTCATTAAGAACACCAGTACCAACTCTCATGGACTGTGTTTCAATAACCATGTCAATTACATCAAAGAGTTTATTGATTCTCTGGCCAGTTTTTGCTGAAATAAATATAATCTCTGCATAAGGCATAAATGATAATACATCTCTGATATCTCTTGTATGTTCATAGATTGTTTTATCATTCTTTTCAATGGCATCCCACTTGTTTACACAAATAACAATACCCTTGCCTCTATCATGAGCTATACCAGCAATCTTAGCATCCTGTTCAGTAACACCCTCTGTTGCATCAATAACAATAACAACAATATCGGCTCTTTCAACCGCACTAACAGCTCTAATGATACTAAATCTTTCGATTTCTTCCTTAATCTTCGACTTTCTACGAAGACCAGCTGTATCTATGAAAATATATTCCTTTTCATCATGAGTAACTAAAGTATCAATTGCATCTCTAGTGGTACCTGCAATATCAGATACAATAACTCTGTTTTCGCCAAGTAATTTGTTTACAAGTGATGACTTACCAACATTAGGTTTACCAACAATTGCAATCTTTGGAGTTTCATCATCTTCTTCCTCACCATCAGATTCAGGGAAGTATTCACAAACCACATCAAGCAAATCACCTATACCTAATCTGCTTGCAGCAGAAATAGGATGTGGATCACCAATTCCAAGATTATAAAACTCATACATATCCAAAATATCTTTTTGGAAATTATCAACCTTATTTACAGCTAAAACTATAGGCTTCTTGCTCTTTCTAAGCATATCACAAACCTTACTATCACTATCAACAAGGCCTTGTTTAACATCAGTAATAAAAATAATTACATCAGCTGTATCTATGGCTATCTGAGCCTGATCTCTCATCTGTGAAAGAATAACATCATTAGATTCTGGCTCAATACCACCCGTATCAATAAGAGTAAATGATTTATCAAGCCAAGTTGCATCGGCATAAATCCTATCTCTTGTAACACCTGGTGTATCCTTAACTATTGAAATTTTTTCTCCTGCTAAAACGTTAAAAAGTGTTGATTTACCTACATTAGGTCTACCAACAATTGCAACTACCTGCTTTCTCATCTTAACTCCAATCTATTCTTTATTTTCTCGCGAAATATCCCATTTAATTTTACTACATTTATGTGTTTTTGTAAATCTCATAACTATATATGGTATAACGTAAATATGTTTTTCTTATATATTCTGTTATGAATTAATCTTTAATGGTTAGGAAAGCTGCAAGATTACCTCTTTTACCCATACTTGCCCTATGAGAATATAAAACATCCGGATTATGACAGGTACAAATATCAGTAATACTTATATTTTCTTCCTTTACGCCTGCATCAAGTAAAACCCTTTTATTTGCTTCCCATAAATTCAATTGATACTTACCATTTCCTTTATCAATAAGAATTTTATCTCCATTAAAAATTC
>ODAI012481111.1_pt1 | contig 23419 bp, 19 predicted proteins | sample 1539321 | NCBI WGS metagenome assembly ODAI01 (sample SAMN02144231, study PRJEB22623) | gut metagenome | biome: sheep rumen | host: Ovis aries | place: New Zealand | reverse complement strand
GCGAAGACTGCGCTTGAGCGCAAGACGGGCGCGCGCGGCCTAAGGGCAGAGATGGAGCGTCTCATGACCGACGTCATGTACGAAGCACCGGGCAATGCGAAGATGAAGAAAGTCGTCGTGACGAAGAAAATGGTCGAGGAGAGGAATTAGGGGTCAGTGATTAGGGGTCAGTAGTCAGGGGTCAGGAGTCAGTGATAGATGTTGCTTGAGATTTTAAAAGCGAAGTTGCACAGGATCCGCGTAACCGAGGCGTGCCTCGATTACGAGGGCTCGCTTACGCTCGACCCGGACGACATGGAAGCGGTCGGGCTCGTCCCCTACGAGAAGATTCTTGTCGCCGACGTCGAGAACGGAAACCGCTTCGAGACATACGCCATAGCAGGAAAGCGCGGTAGCCATGTCTGCTGCCTCAACGGCGCGGCGGCACACAAGGGCAAGATAGGCGACAGGCTCATTGTAATGGCTTTCGCCCAGATGACGCCAGAGGAGGCCGCGGACTGGTCGCCGAGGGTTAAACATTTTAGAGAAAGTTGAAAGGGCGAAAGAAAGTAATGAAGAAGGCGTGGTTGATCATTGCAGGCGTACTCTTTGCGACTTGTGCGTTCGCGGGCGAGGCTCTCCCCGCGTCGGCGGCCGACTGGCCGACGAAGCTCGGCATGACGCCGAAGATGCTTTTCCTCGTCCTCCAGATCGGCATCATCATCTTCGCCGCGAAGATCGGCGGCTCGATCGCGACTGCGCTTAAGCTTCCAAGCGTTCTTGGCGAACTTGGCGCCGGCATACTTATCGGTCCGTGGGCTCTTGGCGGCTTCGCGATTCCCGGTTTCGACGGCATGTTCCAATACGGCATCTTCTACGGCAAGGCCCTGCGCGCCCAGGCCGCCGCGGGCGGGAATCCCTTCGCCGCGACGCCGGAGCTCTACGGAATCTGCACCATCGCGTCCGTCGTGCTCCTCTTCCTCTCCGGAATCGAGACGAACCTGAAGATGTTCCTCAAGTACGCGTTCGCGGGTTCGCTCGTCGGAGTGGGCGGCGTAATCTTCTCCTTCGTGTTCGGCGACCTGTGCGCGGTCTACGCGACGACTCTCCTCCCCGACGTGCTGGGCGGCATCGAGTGCCTCGCGGAGCTTGGTGATCTCGTGAAGGAAGGCAAGGTTGTTCAAGCGGTGCTTTCTCCGGCGGCGATGTTCATGGGCATCATGTCGACGGCAACCTCGGTCGGCATAACGGCGCGCATCCTCTCGGAGAAGAAGAAGATGGACTCCGAAGAGGGAGTCACGATCATGGCTGGGGCGGTTATCGACGACGTTCTCGGCATCATCGTCCTCGCGATCGGCATGGGTATCATCGGCTCCCAGCGCGAGGCGGCGGCGGCCGGCGAAGCTGCGGCGCAGGGCATCGACTGGGGCGCCATCGGCGCGACGGCCCTGAAGGCGTTCGGCGTCTGGCTCGTCGGAACCGCCGTGGGCGTTGTCCTCGCGCGCCGCATCTCGTGGCTCCTCAAGCTCTTCAGGGCCCCCGGCGCGATCGCGACGCTGGCGTTCGGACTCGCCCTCGTTATCGCCGGCATGTTCGAGGCGCTCGGCCTCACGCTCATCATCGGCGCGTACGTGATGGGACTCGCGCTCTCGCGCACCGACATAAAGCACCTCGTCCAGGAGAATCTCGCGAACCTCTACACGTTCCTCGTGCCGATCTTCTTCTGCGTGATGGGCATGATGGTCGACGTTACGGCGCTCTGCTCGAAGCCTGTCCTGATCTTCGGCGGAATCTACACCGCGCTCGCCGTCCTCGCGAAGGTGCTCGGCTGCGCGATACCCTCGCTCTTCTGCGGCTTCAACTTCCTTGGCGCCTTGCGTGTCGGCGCGGGCATGATTCCGCGTGGCGAAGTCGCGCTCATCATCGCGGGCATCGGCCTTTCCAACGGCTATCTCACCCAGGAGGTGTTCGGCATCGGCATTCTCATGACGCTCGTCACGACGGTCGTCGCGCCGCCTGCGCTCGTCGGGCTCTTCCACCCGAAGGCGAAGGGCGTGCGCCACCCGAAGGCCGACGCCGACGGCGGCCGCGAAGTCGTCTTCGAGCTCGAGACGCGCGAAGTCGCCGAGCTCGTCGTCAACCGTCTCGTCGAGGAATTCCGCAAGGAGGGCTTTTTCGTCACGCTACTCTCGCAGGCCGACCACATCTGGGAGATCGCGATGGACGACATCGACATGTCGATCCGTCGCATCGGCAAGAAGATTCGCTTCACCTGCACGAAGGCCGAGGAGACGATGGTCATGACGGCGTGGATGGAAGTCGCTTCGCAGATGAACGACCTCGCGCGCGCAATCGCCAAGCCCATCCGCAAGGAGGACGTTGGCAAGATGATTGCGAAGAGCGAGCCGGCGAAGCGCGGCCACGAAGGCGTCGGCCGCTATCTGCAGGGTTTCGTCATGCTGCCGAAGTTCCGCGCTTCCTCGAAGAAGGAGGCGATCGAGAAGATGGTTGCCGAAGTCGCCGCGGCCTGCCCCAACCACGTCAAGAACGCCGCAGAGGCGGCGGAAGCTGTCCTGAAGCGCGAAGAGTCAATGCCCACCGGGCTCGACCACGGCATCGCGGTTCCACACGGCCGCAGCCCGAGCGTCCACGGCATCGCTGGCGCCGTCGCAATCGTCGACAACGAGGGAACCGCCAACGGCTGCATCCCCGACTACGAGACGATCGACAACTCGCCTTTGAAGATCATCGTCCTTACTGTTGCGAACGACGAGGCCCAGACGCCGTACCTCAAGCTGATGAGCTACATCTCCCGCGCGCTCCGCGCGGACAACGGCTACGAGCGGCTCGCCGTGTGCAAGACGCCAGACGAGATGCGCCGCTTCTTCAGAAACGCGAAGTGAGCCTCGGGGATACCATTGCGGCTGTTGCGACGGCTCCTGGGCGCGGAGGCGTCGCGGTCGTTCGCGTGAGTGGGCCAGAGGCGTTTCAAGTCGCCGAGCGGCTTACTGGCCGAATCCCAACCCCCCGCAGGGTCAGCCTAGGGTCTATTAGGGGCAGTTTAGAGTCTATTAGGGTCGGCTTAGAGTCGGTTAGAGACCCTACCCCGACTCTATCTGACTCTACCCCGACCCTATCTGACCCTACCCCGACTCTAATTGACCCTAATCTGACCCTAATCGACACTGCTGTTGTCCTTGCCTTCAAGGGGCCACATTCCTATACCGGCGAGGATGTCGTCGAGTTCCAGTGCCACGGCGGCTCCGTCACGCCTCGCCGCGTTCTTGAGGCCTGCCTCGCCTCGGGCGCGCGCCTCGCGCACCGCGGCGAATTCACCGAGCGCGCCTTTCTTAACGGCAAACTCTCCTACGACGAGGCGGAATCGGTTCTCGATCTCGTCGACGCCAAGACAGACCGCGCTGCCGATGCCGCACTCCGCGGCGTGTCCGGCGAGTGTCGCAGGGCGACAAGGGAAATCTACGACGACCTTGTCGACGTCTCCTCGACGGCAGAACATGCGCTTGATGTGAGTGAAGAGGAATTGCCCGATGGCTTTCTCGACGGTCTCGTCTCCTCGGTTGCCGCCATTTCCGCCCGTCTTGACGAGGCGATTCGCCGTGCGAAGGAGGGGAAAATACTGCGAGAGGGCGCTCTTGTGGTGATCGCCGGGCCGCCGAACGCCGGGAAAAGTTCGCTTTTAAACGCGCTTCTCGGGGAAAGTCGCGCGATAGTCTCGGAGACGCCGGGAACGACGCGCGATTCCATAGAGGAGTGGCTCGACATCGACGGCTGGCCGGTGCGGCTTGTCGACACGGCGGGGCTTCGCGAAACCGGCGATGCCATTGAGGGCGAAGGCGTTGCGCGCGCGAGAGACCTTATGAAAAAGGCCGACATCGTGCTGAACTTAACCCCCGCCGACGAAAGTCGCGAGTCGCCTGACGCGAGTTTCCCGCCTCCCGCCCCTCGAACCATCGAAGTCCTTTCCAAATGCGACCTTGTGGAAAAAAACTCCGAGGATTTCGGAGTTATTTCTGTCAGCGCGAAGACAGGCGAGGGGTTTGATGCGCTCCGCGGCGCAATTGCCGCGGAACTCGAGCGCAGGGCCGCCGAACCAGGCGAGGCGGAAGGCCGGCTCGGCTGCGGCGCGTCGGCCCTGATCGAGGCGCGAGCACTCCTCACCCCAACTCCTCCACTCCCCAACTCCTCCACTCCTCCACTTTCTAGCACCCCCTCTCCCCCACTCCCTCCCGATCTTGTTCTGCTCGCAAATCGCGTCCGCGCGGCGGCCGAGCGACTGGGCGAGGTTATTGGCGCGACCTACTCGGCCGACATGCTCGATGCGCTCTTCTCCCGATTTTGCGTAGGAAAGTGATTTGGCGTTTGCCATAATACGCGATAGATGGTATAATTTACTCAAACTTGAGGAAGGTCAATCCCTAACATGGCGACATTTCAGTACATAGCGAAAGATGCGTCGGGCAACGAGACGCGCGGACAGATCGAAGCCGGCGACCGCAACTCTGCCATTGCGGCGGTTCGCGCGCAGGGACTTTTCCCGACTGCGCTTGGCGAGGTGAAGCGTGCGGCGTCTACGCCAGCGGCGGCTCCAAAGAAGGCTCCTCCCAAGAGGGGCGGTTCCACCGCTCCCGCTCCCGCGGCCAAGAAGAAGGGCGGCCTTAACATGGAGCTCAACATCAAGCTGCCGAGTTGGATGCGTGGCAAGATCAAGACGAAAGTCCTTACGCAGTTCACGCGCCAGCTTGCGACGCTAGTGAACGCCGGCCTCCCGCTTATGCGCGGCATCGAGGTTTTGAAGCGCCAGATGAAGGACGCGCAGATGAGGGAAGCCCTCGACGGCATTGGCGAGAATATCGCGGCCGGCGGCACCTTCTCCGAGTCGCTGACGGCGTACCCGAAGATCTTCGACAACCTCTACGTCAACATGGTGAAGGCCGGCGAAGCGGGCGGCGTGCTTGAAGTCGTCCTAAGCCGTCTCGCCGAGTTCGCCGAAAAGAGCGAGAAGATCAAGAACAAGGTGAAGGGCGCGATGATCTACCCGATCGTCGTCTTGGTCGCCGCAATCGGCATCACCGCGTTCCTCCTCGTCACCGTCATTCCGAAGTTCAAGCAGGTGTTCGCCGACATGCTCGGCGGCGCAGAACTCCCGGCGATCACGCAGTTCGTCATCGACGCGTCTGACTGGGTGCAGCACAACTACATAACGATTGCAATAGGCGTCGCAGTGCTCATCGTCCTCAAGAAGATCGTCGGCAAGACCGAGAAGGGCGCGACGATGTTCGACTGGCTGTCTCTCAAGATGCCGGTCACGGGCACGCTCATCCAGCGCACCGCCGTCTCGCGCGTGACGCGTACGCTCGGCACGCTCCTTTCCTCCGGCGTCCCGATTCTCCAGTCGCTCATGATCGTCCGCGACACGACCGGCAACCGCATCGTCTCCAATGCGCTCCAGGACGTCCACGACGCGGTGAAGGAGGGCGAAGGCATGACCGCGCCCCTCTCCCAGTGCTGGGTGTTCCCGCCGATGGTCGTCTCGATGGTCGAGGTCGGCGAGGAGACCGGTGCGCTTGCCGAAATGCTTACCCGAATCGCGAACACCTACGACGACGAGGTTGACAACGCCGTCGCCGGCATGACGGCCGCTATCGAGCCGGCCCTCATCATCGTCCTCGCTGTCGTCGTCGGCACGATCGTCGTCGCGATGTTCCTGCCCATGATCAAGATCATCCAGTCCGTCTCGGGAGGTGGCGCCTGATGAAGCGGGGCTTTACCCTCGTCGAGCTCATGATTGTCATCGCCGTCCTCGTGTCGTTGATGGCGATCACTTTCCGCATAACGAATTCGGTGACTGACGCCGAATCGCGCACGATGACCATTACGCGCATGCAGCGCCTAGAGAACGCCCTCTCCGGCTTCCATGCCGCTTTCGGATGCTATCCGCCCGTGAAACTCCACGGCAACCGCAGTTTTGATGGGCAGGAGGAGTCGATAAACTGGGGCAACGAGAGCGAGGCCTGGCGCTGGGTTCAGCAGATATGCAAAACGCAGCCGGTCGGCTGCCGGTTCCCGTTCCCGCAGGGGATGTCGAGCTACATTCGCGAACTCAGCGACCTTATAGCGGAAGCGGCCGCCTCTGGCGAATACGAAGGGGTGTTCAGCGACCAGTCCATGAAGGAGTGGGCGGCGGCCGGCTTCTCCTCGGCTGCCGACAGCTCCGTGGAGGGCCGGCTTTCAGCCAAGAAGGACCGGGTTCTGTGGAGCGATATCAAGTTGTTCCAGTACGGCGTCATGAGCTACCTCCTGCCTCGCTATTTCGTGATGATGGGGGGCAGTTCCAAGTATTTCGAGTCCGGCGGCTACGCGCAGTGGACGAAGAACAACCAGCGCCCCTGCGATCCGTTTACCGGCGACACGATCGAATGGACCTCCGTTTACAACTGGGCAGAGGAGCAGCGCGGCGGCGGCAAGACCGAAAACGTCGTCAAGCTCCAGATGATGCCGTCGCAGTCGGCCTGTGCACGCTGGCTGCCAAACCTTGAGGGCATATGCCGGTGCGACACCGACATCAACCTCTTTGGCGTCCACATCAAGAGCAACCACTGGCGCGACAGGGGCATTTTCGACAGCATGGAAATTGAAACTCTCGCCCCTGCGGTCCGCGAGGCGTGCTTTACGCCAGACGGCAACGGCTCCTACAAGGACCAGTACATCCTCGACGAGGTCACGGTGCAGGACGGGTGGGGACATGAATTCTACTATTACTCCCGTTCCCCGTACCAGAGCTACACGCTCTGGAGTTCCGGGCCCGATGGAAAGACGTTTCCTCCGTGGATCGCGCGCGACCAGCTTTCCGGGCAGGAACTCGACCTCGCGGCGAAGTGGACCAAGGACGACCTAACGCACATGAGCAACTGACAATGAAAAGACGCGGATTTACACTTATCGAACTGCTCGTCGTGATTGGAATAATCGCGACGCTGATGGGCGTCATGCTCGCATCCGTCTCGACGTTCCTGAAGTCGGCGGAGAAGGCTCGCTGCCAGGAGCTCGTCGCCAACACCGCGACGGCGCTCACCGCCCTCTACCAGAAGGAAGGGGCGTGGCCGAGGGCTCTCATAAAAGGGCACAACAGCAACAACATGCTCGACGAACACGCCGCGCTTCCGCTCGCCAAGGGCAAGTACATGACGCTTACGCAAAATAGCTCCGGGACCCAGCTCTCCGGCTACGACCGCTTCGGCGTCGTCTCGCCTTGGGCGTTCACAGTAATCAAGCGCCACGGAACGTCTTCTTCGCTTTCAACAAAGGTGCCGAGCGGCGGCACCATCCAGGACCATGTCCTGCGCTATGCGCTTGACCTCGACGGCGACGGCGTGATCGAGGGGGCCCCGGTCGGCGGCGAGACCGTGGACATTCGCGCGACGGCCGCGGTCTGGTGCTGCGGCAAGGACGGCAAGATCGAGGCGTATGCAACCGGGCTCAGGAAGGACGACGTCTACAGCTGGACGGTCGGCCAGACGAGGGAGGTGCAGAAGTGAGGCGCGGCTTCACGATAATCGAACTCGTCATGGTCATTGCGATTCTGGGGATTCTCCTCGGCATCGTGACTACTGCGGCATCCGGCGCGATAAAGCAGGCGCGTTCCCAGAAGGCCTCCGCGTGCTGCAGGGTCGTACAGGCCGCGTTCGAGACCTACTACGCGCAGAAGGGCGAATGGCCCGGCGGCATAGAGTCCAAGATCACAGGCGAAAAGACCAACAGCGAGGGCAAGCAGAACCGTTCCGACGACGACTTGTACGTGCTCGACCCGAGCGACGTCGACGACATGATGCGCGACATCCTGAGGGAGTACAAGAAGGGCAACCCCTGTCTCGACATCTCCGGGCTTTTCGTGTCGCGCTATGACGGCCGTCCGGGCACGAAGCATCTCGGGCTTGACTTCATGACGGCGATCAGGGGAACGAAGAAGGACGCTCACGGCCAGAAGATGACGACGGCCCAGATGCACTTCGGCTACCCAGAGACGTCGCACGGCTACTTCCGCCACTTCAAGGTCGTCTACTCCAAGCCGACCGACCAGATGAAGGTGTCTACGCAGTGATGAAGAGAAGAGCATTTACCCTGATAGAGCTGCTTATGGTCGTCATGATCATGGCCATGCTCGGCACTGTCACCGTCGGTGGCTATCGTGCAATGCAGCGCGGCATGGAGGAGCGCGGCGTGATGGAGAACGCCAACCACTTCATCCGCGCGGCCTACCGGCGTGCGCAGATCGACCGCCAGCCCGTGGCGCTCTACTTCTGGAACGAGACTCTCCGCGAGGAGACCGACACCGAGCCGATGATCGTCGTCGGCAAGGCGGTCGCCGTCCGTCGCGCGGGGCGAATCTCCCGCTGCTTCGATTCGTGGCTGTACGACGAGTTCGGCGATCTCGACAAGGAGCGCCTCGTGGAAAACTTCGACGACGAGAACGGGGAAAATGCCAACAGCGGCTCCACCGAGAACGACAACCTCATTCCGATATACAAGATGAACTCCAGGTCCAGCAGCGGACGGTCGCTTGTCAGCCAGACTACCAAGAACGTGACGTCCAGCAACCGCGATGCGCTTCTTTCTACGGGAGAGGTGAAGGACATTCCGTGCTATGCCTATGTGATGAAGAACGCGGGGACGGCCGGCGAGTGGCATGTAGGCGACGCATACGGCCTCGAGTTCGCGGAGATCCAGCTCCCCCATGGCTATCTTTTCGGCAGCTCATACCATAAGCGGCCTCAGGACAAGACGTCGGCTGGCGACTATACGACGATGTGGTTTGACGTGAGTCTCAACTCCGGCGACGGCTCTGACGAGGGAGCCGCGGGAACGTCAACGATACAGATATACAGCTTAAGGCCCGGCAAGTCGGGCGAGCTTGAAGCGCAGCCGGTCGCCACGACCGATAAACCCACGGAGGGTCTGCACTGATGAAAAGGGCATTTACGCTCATCGAGGTGAACCTCGCCATAATGGTTATGGCGGTGGGCGTCCTTGGCATAATCTCGCTTTATGCGTTTGGCTTCCGCGAGGAGCGCCAGAGCCGCGAGGACGTTGCTTCCGCCGCATACGCCGACGCCGTGATGGGACCGCTCGTGACGGCGCTCACGGCGACGAACGTCAAGTGGTCCGTGTTCCGACGGCTCCCCGACTCGCCTGGCGAACAGGGCTGGGGGCACTACCTCCAGAACCGGACGACAGGCAAGGTGGTGTCCGACCCTGAGGGCCTCGCGCAGTCTGCGTATACGCGCACGATAAGCGCGCTCAACATAGGCGAGGGCTTTCCGGCGGGGTTTCAGGTGACGAAGCAGAAGGCGGGCAACCTAAAGGCCGCGCTCGTCGTGATGCACGACGAGGACAGTGCGATCGTCCGCATTTCGTTCAGGGCGGTGGAGAAGTCGAATCTCCTCTTCTCTGCGCCGCTCTACTACACCGAGGCCAGATTCCAGGGGGTGATGGACGAATGAGACGCGGTTTCACCATACTAGAGCTTCTTGTCGCGGCGCTTCTCCTCGGAATGCTCGTGACGATTCTTACGATGATCTTCAACCAGTCGTCCATTGCATGGCGCACCGGCGTTGCGGGGCTTATGGACATGGACGAGGTTCGCGACAACATTGCGGCCGTCCGCGACGAGGCCGACTGCATCTACGTCTGGAACAACGAGCTTCATCGCACGCTTTCCATCTGGAAGGAGGGCGGTGCCGGCATGCGCCCGCAACTCAGGAAGCGCGCCGTCGATTCGACGGACAACACCAGCGTCGAGGAGAAATCGAAGGTGCAGTACCTGAAGGGCAGGAGCGAGCTCGCGCGAGACGATCTCAAGCTGTCCGACGCGTTTGGGCCGGTCGACGTCAAGCAGAGCGAGTCGCAGGCCGGCAAGAACTGGATCGTAAATGTCAAGAGCCGCGGCCCTAACGGCGTCTTGAACGACTACGACGACATTTGGAGCAATCCCGATGACTTCGAATAACAGAGGCTTCACGCTTGTCGAGCTGATTGTCGTGATCGCCATGATCGCGATATTCATGGCTTCTGTCGGCACGGCGATCGGCAAGACGCGCGAGCGCGCACGCATCGAGAAGGCGCGGAGCGACGTCAAGGTTGTCTCGCAGGCGATTCTTGCATGGGAGAACTACTCGCGCGGCGGCAAGCACGAATTGAGGGAGATGAACGACGAGGAGGCCGATTCCTCCACTCTCGCATTCCTGCTCGGCCAGGGCGAGAGCGCCGTGTCCGGCGACATCCCGGCTCTCATCATGGCGTCGCTCACAGCTGGCGGCAAGATGCGCGATCCGTGGAACAGGCCGTATCTCCTGCGCATAAAGGAAGGCAAGATAGACCGGCCCGAGAACCTGGACCTGGGGACTTGCTACTACCTGCCGAATCTCTACCGGCTTTCAGAGGAGGAACGCAGATGAAAAGAAAAGGCTCTGCTCTCCTGATCGTCCTTGGCGTACTGTCGTTCCTCGTCGTCTCGGCGGTGGCGTTCTCCGCGTTCATGCGCCGCGCCCGGCTTCCTTCGAGCTACCTGCGACGCTCCGTGGCCGCGCGCGAACTCGCGAAGGGAGCGCTTGCCCGCACTATCGACGAAATCGACCAGGCCATTGCGGACGGCGTCCATCCCGGCCTGGGCGGAAGATCGCAGAACACCTGGCGCGACCGCATCTTCTTCAACGGCGGCGTCGAGCAGGACATATCCCAGACGGCCCCCACGTTGACTTTTGAGGGGCTTGCCTACATTCCGCCGCCGCTTGTCAACGAGGCGCGCTACTGGTCTCGGAAGACTCCGACTGCCGTGTGGCGCTCGTTCGGATACGACACCGGGCGCTATGCATATTGCGCGATCGACGTTTCGGACTACTTCGACGTGAACCGTCTCGTTGCCGACTATCCGCGCTCCTCGGCCGCAAATCGTCGCATCACTGCCGCGCACCTTTTCGAGGACGTGAACCACACGAGCGCTCCGTCGGGAGCCGATTCGTGGGACAAGTTCATGGAGCAGTTCCGCGACATAGACGACGAATCCCTCGAGATACGCTTCGACTCCAATTCCAAGATGCCGCTTATTTCGCTTGCCGACTTCAACCTCGCCCTTGGCGACAATGGTTCCATCGGCCGAATCAAGAGCCCCTTCGTCGAATACCTGAAGGCGGGAACCGGCACCTTCTATCCGAGCGATGGCGGCGCACAGGACGAGGCCTACGCCTCGATGACGTTCGTGACGGACGGCTGGTTCCCCAAGAGCAGCAAGGCAGTCGCCGCAGGCGATGCCGGCGGCAATCAGGCGATTGAGACCTACGATCTCTCCGACGGGCGCTACCAGCCATATCAGATGGCGATGCTCGAGAAGAACAAGATGAAGTTCTCCCAGGCCCTGCTTGGCACGGGCATCAACTCCGCAGGCGGCCAGGCGAGCAGCATCTGGCTCGAAAGGCTGAGCGGTCTCGGCTGCGCGGCCCTTGCCGACTATCTCGACGCCGATCGCACGCCGATTTCACTTGCAATCCCGACGACGGAACGCGTTCCGATGATATGCGGAATAAGCCCTCAGCTCGGGAACGCGAACTTCAAGATATCCTGCGAGGGCCTCGACAAGGAGCCGACGGAGAAGGCGAAGAACGGCGAAACCCAGAGAACGGTCGAGCAGACCGTGACGTGGAAGATTGACGCAGGCGAGATTCGCAGGGCGTTCATGCAGGGACGCGTCCAGGCGCTTGCGGTCTATCCGTTTCTCCACAAGGAGGACAACGAGCCGACGTTCAAGATCGACGGGCAGTTCTCGCTCTTCTTCAGCGCCCCCGACCTCAAGTTGCGTACAAGCGCGCAGGACATCCTGCACTTGGCGCAGAACCAGGTCCAGCAGTCTGAATTCGATTCCGCGAAAGGCGTCTTGCGCGTGAAGCTCGACACCGCCAATCCGAACATGAAGACGCTGACGTCTGGCATCGCCGAGACCTCTGCCGACGCCGTATGGGACAGCGGGATGTCGATGTCGCTCAGGGAAGGCGAGCCGTTGGCGACCAAGCTCGCCCAGACGGGCAATGAGTTCCTCAAGATCACCTACACCTGGAAGCAAACGCGTGCGGACAAGGACCAGCCCTGGACGCCGTCTATCCAGACCCTTATGGGGACCGATGTCTCGGGGAATTCCGAAGTCGGCGTCAAGGCGTCCTGCGGGTTCCCCGCGTTGACAGCCGAAGGCATTGTTGACGAGGATTTCACCACGCGCCTCGAGCAGAACGTGAAGAACCCCAACTGGGCGAAGGAGATCCGCCTGAATGTGGCTGTGTGGCTGCGAGTCATCAACACCCAGGACAACAAAGTCGTCGACCTCGTCCCGGCGTGCGTCAACGACGACCTGACGCAGAACGACATAAACGATCCGGACGTGCGAGCCAAGATCATTGCTCAGGACGAGTTTTCCGGCTCTCCATATCCGCTGATGCGCTTCAACACGGGCGTGGCCCTTTCCTTCGGCGTGAAGAAGCTTTCCGAATTCGCCGAGCAGAATGCCGGCGGCGTTCAGCTCGATGTCAGTCCAAAGTCGGTCTTGGTCGGCGACCCGCGCTTCAACTATGCGCCTGAGCATTGGTTCAAGTTTGATTCCTCGAACCTGACCGCGGAGGAATGGCTCAAGAACTGCTACGCGCCGGGAATCGACGACAACAACAGGGACATCTTCCTTGCGACGAGCGATGCAGGGTATCTTCAGTCCATCTATGAACTTTCCTTCCTGCCCCGGTTCACCGATCTCCGCACTTCCGGCAACTCTGTCGCCGGCGGAAATATGCAGGTGCTGAAGATGTTGAATCTCGTGGAGTTCCCGGAGAAGGGCAGCGAGCGCAACAGGGCGTTTATGTGGTCGTTCTACGACCCGTTTGGCGACGACAGGGATGCGTTCGACGAGCTGCCGTTTACGAGCGAGGGAACGGGGATGAAGGTCAATCCCTATACTGACTCTACAAATGTAATGATGGCCGCGTTTGCGAACACGCCTGTGGACTGGCGCCGTGCGTCGACGAACGTCATGGAGGGCGCGACGGACTACGCCAGCATGACGGTAAAGGAATTCAACCAGAAGTACGCCTGGAACGGATATGCTTCGGGTGCCGGCAGCGGTTTCGCGTGGGAAGACCTCGAGAATGTCGCGGGGCGGTTCATGAGCGAGATATGCCCGGTCGAGCAGCGCAGGAACGGCGGCAATGGCTCGTACAAGTCGTGGAAGCTCGCCTGGAACGACCTTTGGGACGCGGCTGCCGACAGAGATGGCGAGGACGAGTTCCTCGGCGTGCCCCTGTCGGCGGAAACGGACCGCATCTGGGACGTCGACCGCAGGTTCCTCTATGGTTTCTGGCGCGACTGTTTTGCCGCGAAGCAGCAGCTCTTCCTCGTGTTCATGCGCGCGGAGCCGCTTCTCCTGGGCGGAGGCACGGCCGACCAGATGCCCCCGCAGCTTGGCGCCCGGGCGGTCGCGCTTTTCTGGCGCGATCCTACGACGTCCGACAAGTCCAACAACGGATATCCCCACCGCACGCGCCTTCTCTTCTATCGTCCACTTGATTGACAGCAACATGAAAAAAGCCTTTACACTCATCGAACTCATAGTCGTCGTCGGCATCCTCGCCGTCCTTATTGGTACGCTTGTTGCCGCGCTGTCCGGTGGAACGGAAAGCGCGCGTGCAACGCGGTGCCTCACGAACCTCAAGAACCTCGCAAATGCTTGCAACTCATACGCGATGGCGGCCCAGGTCTATCCGCTTGCAGGATCGGCCGAAACGCGCGCCCTCGCCAGAGACGAGAACTCCGCCGGCGAGATAAAGCAGAAGTATTCCGAGGCGCGCGGATGGATTAGCTGGAATTCCCGCGGCGCGTATGCCGGCAATGTCACATCGCATATCGCAAGCGGGGACTGGTTCACCTCGGCCTACAATACCGATTTCGATACCCGCCAATACGCCCTTACCAACGGCGCTCTATGGCGGTATGTCTCCGAAAATTCCGACGTGTTTGTCTGCCCGGAGCACATGAGGAAAATGCGCCTGAAAAAGCCGCTTTGGAGCTATGTGATGAACGAGCGCTTCGGGTACGACGATTCGCTGGGAGCGCGGGCGAAGCTGCACGCGCCGCATGTTGGCTACGGCTACCTTTCGCGTCCCGACCGCGTCCTCATGTTCGCGGAACTGCAGTTCCTCGAGAACGACAGGGTCAAGGTCAACACCGATACCGGTTCCGGAATAAATAACGACTGTACGCTGCAGTACAACCACAACGAGGTGATAGGCTTCAACCATCCGAACGGCAAGCGCGGGCTCTTTGCCCATGTTGTATTTGCCGACGGCCACATAGAAAAGCTTGTGGTTCCCGCTTCGCCGTCCAGTGTTGGCTGGACGGTTGAAATCGACAGGAACGAGCTCGAGGACTTGACGGAATGGCTCTGCAAGGGCAAAGACGTTTCGTTCAACGGCGCCCACTACGAAGAGATGACGAACTGACGCGATGATTTCGATAATGATAGTCGACGACCACCCGATGGTCAGGGAGGGCTTGGCCGCCATGCTTGAGAGCGAGCGCGACTTCAGCGTGAGCGCCCTTGCCGCGACGGGCGAGGAGGCGGTCGCGATCGCTGGGCTTTCGAAGCCGGACGTCGTCTTGAGCGACATCAGGATGCCGGGCATCGACGGTTTTGGCGTCCTCGCCAAGCTCCGCGAAATCCATCCCGACATTCGCGTGCTCCTGATGGCGGGCATGCCCCTCAAGGAAGAGGAGGCGCGGGCGCGGGAAGAGGGCGCGAAGGGGTATCTGCCGAAGAACGTCGACCAGGATCGCCTCGTCGCCGCAATCCGCGCGATTGCCGCTGGTGAACAGAATTTTGTCTGTGAAGAGTTCCAGGCCGCGCCTTCGACGCTCACCGCCCGCGAGCTCGACGTACTCAAAGAGGTTGCGAGCGGCAAGCAGCGCGACGCGATTGCCGCCTCGCTCGGCATCGGCGCGGAGTCGGTGAAGACGCATTTGAAGGGCATCATGACGAAGCTCGGCTGCCCGAACGCGACGAGTGCCGTTTCGCGTGCATACGAACTTGGCATTCTTCGGGCCTAATACATAGGGGGGGGACTATGAAAAAGGCGCTTCTCGTTATTGCCGTACTCATCGGCCTTGCGGTCGCCGCGGAGTTTGTCGTTGCCAAGTTCTGGCCTGACACGAAGGTTGGAGAATACGCCATGATCGGACGCGACGCCACGGTCGAGTGGTACAACGTAACGAAGGACTTCTGGGTCGAGCAGTGGCACCGCTTCCGTCCAGAGGAGCCGGAGCCGCAGGTCGCCGAGCAGCCGAAGGTCGAAGAGCCCGAAGCGGAGCCAAAGCCCGAAGAGCCGGCGAAGAGCGCCAAGCCGCCAAAGCCGGTCGTCGACCTCTCCAAGCCGTGGAAAGGGCTTGAGCCGGAGAACTGGTACTGCGGGAAGAAGCTCACCGAGAGCTCGTTCGACGGGAAGCTCGTCATGGTCTACGTGTTCAGCGAGTCGGACGAGGACAGCGTGGCGCTTTTGCCGCGCATCGAGAACGTGTGGTCGGCGTACAAGTCGAAGCCGCTCGTCGTCCTTGGTTCGCATCGCGGCGGAAAGTCCGCGAAGGCCGCGAACATCATAAAGAAGGCGAAGGTGACTTTTCCTGTCTACGAGGGCGCGGGGCGCACGCAGGAGCCCAGCGCTGGAGGCCGCTATCCGATTGTCTATGTAGTCGACGACACGGGCCGCATGATCTATCGCGGCCGCAGCGACCTCGAGGCGACCGAGGCCATCGTCACGGCGATTCCGAATGTCGGGAGTAGATCCGCCGTCGGCAAGAGCGCCAAGAGAGGCAAGCGCCGCACGGGTGCAAGATGACCGACGCACACTGCCATGTCTCCTGCGGAGATCCTGCGGTCCGCGAATTGCTTGTTGGCCGCGACTTTTTCGGCATCCACCCTTGGGAGACCCTGGAAGAGTGTAAAGTTGAAAGTGTAAAGTGTAAAGTTGAAGAGGAGCTTCGTTCCAAGCTCCTTGCCAACCCCAAAGCTGGCGTTGGTGAGATTGGGCTCGACCGCCTCAAGGTGCGAGACGTCCCGCCCCTCATGCGCGAGGTTTTTGAGGCTCAGTTATCTCTTGCCTTTGAGCTTCGCCGCCCCGTCGTCCTGCATGGCGCGAAGTGCTGGGGCCAGGTCGTCACAGCGGTTTGCCGCCATCTTTCCCACTCCTCCACTCCCCCACTCCTCCACTCCCCCACTCCCTCATTCCTTTTTCATGGATTCTCCCGTTCTGACGGGCTTATTCCAGAGATTGTCAAATTGGGTGGCTTTATCTCCGTGGGTCCGGCAGTCTTGAACGACCATGCCGTGAACTATCGCGAACTCGTCAAGAAAATCCCCCTCGACCGTCTCCTTGTCGAAACCGACAGGACTTCTTCTTCGGACTCTCCGTCGATTTCCGACGTCCTTGCAAAGACGGCCGACATCCTCAATCTTCCCGTCGCGGAACTAGAGCGAATCACCGACGAAAACGCCGACCGCTTCCTCGGCGTCGTGTGATATAATACAAATCATGAACGGTGCAATATCTCCTTGCTGCCTTACAATTGCCGGAAGCGATTCCGGCGGGAACGCCGGCGTGCAGGCCGATCTTCGCGCTTTCCACGCCTATGGGCTTCATGGCTGCACTGTCTTTGCCGCGCTCACCGCGCAGAACCCGCATGGCGTTTCTGCTATCCACGCCGTTCCTGCCGGCTTCGTCGCTGCGCAGCTTGACGCAGTTCTTGGCGTCTACGAGATCCGCGCGCTCAAGACGGGGATGCTTGCCGACCCCGACGCAATCGAAGTTGTCGCCGACCGGCTTGCCGCGCATTCGGAGATCGCAAAGGTCATTGACCCGGTCATGATTGCGACAAGCGGCGCGCGGCTCGTATCTGACGATGCGGTCGCCGCTCTCACGAAGCGTCTTCTTCCGCTCGCCACGCTTGTCACGCCGAACTTGCCCGAGGCCGAGGCGCTTTGCGGAGTTGCCGTCGATCCGTCTGAAAGTCGCGCGGCCGATTCGGGCCATGCAAAGGAGCTCGCCGCCCGACTTCACGACAAGTTCGGCTGTGCCGTTCTCGTGAAGGGCGGTCATGGTTCTGGCGCAACGGCGGTCGACGTTCTTTTTGACGGAAAGTCATTTGAGGAGTTTTCGATGCCGTGGGTTGCCAATCCCGTTTCCACTCACGGCACCGGCTGTTCGCTCGCGGCGGCGCTTGCCGCCGAACTCGCGCTTGGTCGCGATCTCTCCTCCGCCGTTCGCGGCGCGAAGGCGTACGTGCACGACGCGATAGCGCGCTCGTTCCTCGTCGGCGAGAGCTGCGGCGTCCTGGGCTTCGCTCCGCGCACTTGATACTTGCTGTCCACCCAAACGCGCTTGACAACAGCGCGGGGGAGTGGTATCATGCATATTGATACTTTATTGAGGATAGGTTTATCGTCAAGGGGTTGGTTGATTTGATGCTCATGTTTTATGAGAATCGCCTTGGCGCACGGCAGGACGCCGCGCGCTGCGTCTGTAGTTGTCGCTCGACCCCCTGTCGTCTCGATTTTCATCACTCTAAAGGAGAAACAACAATGAAACGAAAACTCGCATTCGCATTCGCGCTGCTCGCGCTTGCGTCGATTCTGCCTGCGCGCGCCGACTTCTACTGGCTCGCCGTCGGAATTCCCAACAACGCCAACGATAATGTCAGCAGTGGCGCCGGAAATTACCTCGTCCTGACGAACGACAATCCTGAGGTTACGGGCTACGCCCCCGTCAAGCTCTACGACGTCCGCCGCACGGAGAACGGCGGGACGAAACTCTACAAGAACAACAACCAGAACGGCACGGCACCCTACGAGGGTTGCGAATACGGCGGCGCGCACTACGACCTGACGCTCCCGATCAAGGACGCCGACGGGGTGGAATACTCCTTCGTCGGGTTCGCCAAGGAGGCGTTCAAAGAGAACAATTACATCGGATCGATCAAGTTGCCGGACTCGACCGAGTTCATCCGGTACGGGACATTCTGGCAGAGTCGTTATCTCACGGACTTCCAATGGCCGGCCGACATGACCAAACTTACGATCGAAGACCGGCTCTTCGACACCTGTTCGCGACTCGTCGGCCCGATCGAGATTCCGTCGAAGTTCGTCAATTGCGGCGACCGCATGTTCTGCGACTGCATCTCGCTTGTCGGCATCGGCGGTGTCTCCGTCACGAACGTTGGTGCCAATGCCATTCAGAACTGCCCGAAGTTAGAGACGCTCGAACTGGGCGATGGCGAGTCCGTGACATTTGGAAACGAAGCGATTCGCGGCTCCTGGACGCAGGAGTCCGGCGTCTCGAAATCGCTCCTTTTCCATTCCGCCCCGCCGGTCCTCAACGCCCAATGGCTGGGCAACACCGGCAACTCGGTCATCGATTATCTCGCAGGTCGGAGCGTCGTTCTCTACATCCCGCTGAATGCGACGAAGGACGGTCCGACGGACTCCTGGGTGCAGTTCCAGACGGCCGTCGCCGCCACCCAAAGTACCACTTCCACGCCCAATTCGCTGACTTTCCCGACCCAGAACGGCGATGGCACGTGGACGGACGGCGCGCTGAAGATCAGCGGCTCCAGCGCGAAGAACAAGACCGTCACTGTTCGCTTCTGGGATCCCGACTCCACGGCGACAGCCGCGCTCATGGCCTACTAATCTCAAGGAAAGGAATACAGACATGAAACGCATCGCATCTTTCCTCTTCGCCGCCACGCTCGCCGCGTTTGCGGCACTTCGGGCGGCCGCCATGACCTGGTCGGTCAATCCGAGCAACTCCAACCAGATCATAGACGACACCGGCAGCTGGACGCTCACGCTCGCCAACTTCAACAACACCTACGACGGCGTTCAATTCAACGGCAAGCAAATCGATGGTGTTGCCTATGAAGAGAAAGGGGCCAACGGCGTCATCGATCTCACGACCGTCGAAGTGGACACGGGTCTGAAGATCGTCTCCATCGGGGCGCACAAGTTCGGCAGAAGCAGTTCGGGCACTCCAAACACGTTTCTCAAAGAGGTCTACCTGCCCGACACGATCGGCTACTGGGGCCAGGGCACGTTCCGCTTCTGCACGGCGCTCGAGAAAATCAAGGTCCCGACGTCGCTGGCCCGCGTGGAGAGCGACCGCCATTTCGAGGGGTGCACGTCGCTCACGACGGTCTATTACACCGGTTTCGAGCCCGTGGAAGGGACGGTGGCCCTTCCGCCTTGCTTCAAGGGCCTCACGGAGTTCATGTTCGCCTCCGTCCCGATGACCCGCTTCTACGGGCCGGGCGTCATCCACGTCCAGCGCAGCTGCTTCCCGGGATGCACCAAACTGCGTTCCGCGGAATTTTCGCCAAACGCCGTGGCCTTCATGGAAAACAACGGCAACTCCGCGTCCGGCATCTTCCACAACGACACGTCGTTCCGCGACAACCTCGTCAATCTTTATCCGTCGACGTTCTGCGCGGACTTCGTCATGGCCGGCAGCAATCTGTCGATTCCGTTCAACAATACATCTCGGAACTTCAAGGGAACCGGATGGATTCGCGACACGGCGATTACCAACTATTTCGACTTCTCGGCCTGCAACATCCCCAAGCTTGACGAGTTCGTCTGCTACAATACGTGTATCGCTGGCGCGACGTTCCCCAAGATGCTGACGGAGATTGGCAACCGCGCGTTCAATTCGATACGAAACTCCGCAACATTTCGGTTTCTCGGTCCGCCGCCTGAATTCAAGAATAACAATCAAGGAGGGCATTCGGTCTTCTACCAGTCCCAGCAGAACCAGGTCGGCTATCGCCACACGCTAATCGTTGATGCGGAGACCTATCCAGCTTGGACGAACGCCGCGAAGTTCGTTGCGGTGAAGGACTTCGCCACGAACTCGATCGTGAGCAAGGCCTACAGCACCTCTTCTGTCGACTTCCCGACGCCGAAGCACCCGGAGGAGACGCTCGGCGTGACGACATGGGGCTTCGAAGGCAACTCCGGCAACGGTGCGCGCTTTGCCTGGCTCGTCCAATACGTCGATCACTCGACCGTCGCAGCAACGTGGATGAACGGTGATGCCGAGTTCGATTCGACGACGGTTGCGACCGGCACGGCGCCGACGGCGCCGGACGGCACGCCTACGAAGGATTCAACCGCCGAGTTCGATTACACGTTCCTTGGCTGGAACACCGACCCGGACGCCACGACCGCGCTCGACCTCTCGACGCTCGCGCTCGAGGATGACACGACGTTCTATGCGATCTTCTCTGCCGCGACGCGTTCCTACACGATCACGTGGAAGCTCGACGCAAACACCGACATCGACACGACGACCGTTCTCTATGGCGCGACGCCGGTTCATGCCGATGCGAGCAAGCCTGCGACCGCCGAATATTCCTATGAATTTCTGGGCTGGTCAACCGACGGTTCGACGGTGCTTGCCGCGCCGCTTCCCGCCGTGACGGGCGACGCGACTTATATTGCCGTCTTCCAGCAGCACGATGCGACCACGACGGCGACAATATCCTGGTTCGACGAGGACGGCGTCACGCCGCTCGATCCCGCGACGACGACGGTGACGAAGGGCGTCCAGCCCACGCACGCCGAGCCTGCCAAGGCATCCACGATAGATACAGACTTCACCTTCGACGGCTGGGTCGAAATCGGCGGCGATGGAACCGTCATCGCGACGGCGGCGCTGCCTGCTGCATCCGGCGATGTCTCCTACAAGGCGCATTTCGCATCGTCCGTCCGCCAGTATACGATAACTTTCGCCAACTGGGACGGCACGGTCATTTCGGCGACGGCATACGACTATGGCACGGCTGCGGCCGACATCGCCGTCCCGTCCGATCCGACGCGCGCCGCCGACGCCGAATACACCTACACGTTCGCGGGCTGGGACTCCGAAGTCGCGCAGGTTGCCGGCGACGCGACCTATACGGCGACCTACACGGCCACGGCGAACGAATACAACGCGACGTTCGTAGACGGAATCGACGAGTCGGTGATCTCGGGTCCCACGACCTACGCATTTGGCACGGCTGTGACGGCTCCGGCGGCACCTGAGCACAATGGCTACACCTTCGCCTCCTGGTCGCCCGAAGTCGGCGCAATGCCGGCCGCCGACACGACCTACACCGCGACCTACACGCCGAACAAATACACCATCACGTGGGTGAACGGCGACACCACGACAACCGCGCAGTACGACTATCATACCGAGGTCGCTGCGATCACGGTGCCCGCAGGCGCCAAGGCCGACACTTCCAAGGCGTCATACACCTTTGTCGCCTGGACGCCCGCAATCGAGCCGGTCGAGAGCAATACGACATACACGGCGACATTTACTATGAACATAGCTTCGCCCATGACTATCGCGCTCGACAGCTCGGCATTCGACAAGGCCGCCGGCGAGGCGACGGTCGTGACGAAAGTAGGGAATACTGATGCCGCTGCGACGACGACAGCCGAGGCGACGGCGCAATTCAGGACGGTCTCCGTGACGGGCGAGTCGACGGTCGATGGAACGACTGTGACGAGCGTGTTCGACAACTTCGCGTCGGGACGCGGCTACGAATGGACCATTACCGCGACGCAGACGTACGGCGCGGAGTATTCGGGGGCGAGCGAATCGGCGTCGATCAAGGGCCGTACCTACGCCCGCACGGCGAAATCGTGGTTTGGCGATGGCGATGTCACGTGGAACGAAGGGGCGTTCGCGCCGGCGGTCGCAAGCGGATCGGGGGCGCAGGTTCGTTTGCACTCGACGGTGACGTTCCCGGCCGTCTTGCCGCGTGCGCTGCCTGAGGCGGGCTCTGCGGTCGTCGGCATAACGGCATACCAGCCGAACGCGGGCGTCGCGCCGCGCTATTATGCGTGGAACGGCTCTCAGTGGGTCAAGCTCGTCGGTGTCGCGCCGAAGGGTGGCGTCGCGGTCAATCTGCTCGGAGTCGTCGATTTCGCGCGCAAGGACGGGCCTGCCGTTGCGTGGTATGCCGATGGCTTCCAGCTCACGACCGAGGATGGCGACTGGGAGGTGCCGCTCGCCGGCGGTACGAAGCTCACCTCCTTCGGGCTTGTCGGCGATCTGTCGGTCGATTCGCTGTCGGGCGACTACGACATAGGCGGCGTGGGATTCAGGTTGCTTGTTAGGTAAGCATAAATAAGGCAGTTGGAATCGCCCGCCGCATTCACGTCGGTCAATTTCAACTGCCTTATGTTTTTCCCGCCTGACTCAACGACCGCGAACTCGCCATTGACTAATGACACACTCTCCCACTCCAACTCGCCCCAACCCCTCCACGCAATTTCGTCCGCACCGTAATCTCCTCTCACAGGTTCCTTCTGTCACGACAACTGAGTTTTGCGGTCTGTCGCGGTCTTGACACTTTTCCGAAGGAAGTGGTATCATACCTACCAAGATTAAGAAGTAACGACATGTTGAAACGCAGATGCTCATTTGCCGCGCTTGCGGTGTTTATTGTCGTGGCGGCTGCGGACGCCGCAGATGACGGCTCGGTAAAGGCGCTTTTGGACGAGTATGTCGGGAAGGGACTTGTCGCGGGCGTCGTTTCGGGAATCTCCGATGTGTCTGGCGAAGTGCGCTTCGACTGTGTGGGCTGGGCGGACATGGAGAACAAGGTCCCGATGAGCACCAACACGCTCTTTGCCGTCTTTTCGATGACGAAGACGCTCAACGGCGCGGCGCTCATGGCGGCGATCGACGACGGCAGGCTGTCTCTTGACGACGAAGTCGCGAAGTTCCTCCCCGAGTTCGCCGACATCAAGGTGTCCGTGACGGACGCCGAGGGGAAGAAATCACTAGTTCCGCCGAAGCGTCCGCTGACGATCCGCGACCTCGTCACGCACACAAGCGGTTCGCGCTTTTCGCCGCCGATCGTAAAACGCGCCGTCCCGCTTCGCGAGATCGCGCGTCAGATGGCTGCCGTTCCGCTTGTGGCGCAGCCGGGCGAGACGTTCTGCTATGGAAACGCCTGGGTCGACGCATCCGCCGCGGCGCTCGAGGTCGCTGTCGGGATGCCGTACGAGAAGTGGCTGAAGGAGCGCGTCCTGGATCCGCTCGAAATGAGCGACACCACCTTCTCGCCGACGGCAGAGCAGGCATCGCGCATTGTCAAGGCGTATACGACGGACGATGGGCCGCTGCGCCTCGGTTCGGACCGGTGCACCCCACAACTCGTCTTCCCGTGGGAGGCGAAGGTCTTTCCGTGTGCGGCGGGCGGGCTTTTCTCGACTCCGGCGGACATGATGCGCTTCTCTCAGATGCTTGCGCACCACGGGACATGGAAGGGCCGCAAGATCATCTCGCGCGAG
>ODAI011627656.1_pt1 | contig 23439 bp, 17 predicted proteins | sample 1539321 | NCBI WGS metagenome assembly ODAI01 (sample SAMN02144231, study PRJEB22623) | gut metagenome | biome: sheep rumen | host: Ovis aries | place: New Zealand | reverse complement strand
GAAATCGGCTGGCAGTTCAATTCGAAAAACAGACTCGGCTTCAACGTGGAGGATACGTATCTTGGCAAAATTTACGGAAATACGAGTTCCGGTGCAATGTATTCGAAAAAAGTGTATCCTTCTTCCGATTCTTATGCCGCCGCCGACTATTCCTCCCTTTCAATCACTCTTTCGTACACGTATATCTTTTTCTGATAGCGAAGGTTTCAGAAAACGTCCGTCTTTTGCTATTTTATTAATTATTTCCCTTGATTGAAACGTACATAATTGGTAATATCGAAGAGTATAGGTCACGTTGGGAATTCAATCTCAAGGAATAAAATTCCAGGGGTTTATACATAGAAAAAATAAAGGAGCGATTTCATGCGGTGTCATATTCGATTGCTGGCTGCGTTTGCTGCGGTTGCATTTTCATCATTTTTAACAGGCTGCGGAGCTGGTTCCACAAATAAAAAATCTTCTCTAGAGGCCAAGGATCCGGTCAGTGCCAATGCTCTTTCCGATGTTTTCGAGGTTATAGATTTTTCCCCCGACGGTGAACTTCCGTCAGAAGTGAGAAATCCTTCAATCAGCGTTCAGTTTTCCGAGCCTGTTGTTGCCCTGCAGAGTCTTGGTGAGCAGTCAGACAAATCTCCCTATGTGACAATCGATCCTCCGATCAAAGGTGTGTTCCGCTGGTACGGCACAAGTCTTTTGAGTTTCGAGTGCTCTGAGGCTGCAATCCCGCAGAAAAAATACACTGTAAAAATTGCCCCCGATATGGTTTCTGTGAGCGGAAAGACAATCTCCGGCAAACTTGAGTATTCCTTCCACACCGAGGAACTCAAGATGAAGTCCGTGGTTCCCGGTTACACTGCCATTTCCGAAGGCAAATACGTTGACTTCGAATCTGTTCCGCTTGAGTTGGCAAAAGACATCGGACTGAAGTTCAATTCTCCCGTGAATCCTGATGTCATAAAAAAATATCTGACCGTCACAAGTTACGACCCCGTCACCGACAACCCGATTTCCCTGCCGTACAAGGCCGCGCTCGGTACCGTCACGGGTGACAAAAAGAACACAAGCCTTCTGCGCATCACTCTTTTGGAAACACCTCCCGAGGATTCCGACATCGAACTGACTCTTCCCTTCGGCTCAATGGCAGACGATGACTGCGTGCCCACAACCGAACGGCAGTGTCTTGTTTTCCACACGCTTACTCCATTCAAGCTGAGGAATGTTGATTATGAGTCCTCGTCTTATTCCGAATATTCAAATCCCGTGCAGTTCATTTTCTCGCACATACTTCTTGCGGGGCAGGAAAGCAAGGTTGCATCCCTCGTGTCAACAAACCCCAAAATGAAAATCACCAAGGACAATATCGCCATAAAAGGCTCAAGGGTGATTGTGCATGGTCTTCCTGTCGCTTACGACTCCACTTACGAAATGACTCTTGCTTCCGGAGTCAAGGACATCTATGGACGCACTTCCGAGTCTGTCACCAAAAACATCAAAGTTCCCAAGGCCGCAAGTTTCGTCCGCTACAAGGATTATGGATTCAAGATGCTTGAGGCCCAGTACACACCCCGGACGGTTTTCTCATTCCAGAACGTGAAGAGCGGGTCAAAATACGGTGTGGCTGGAATTGCCGATGCAAACGGAGATGCCACAAACGGCTCGATTTCATGGACGGATCTTTACGGAAAATATCCGGACGACACAAAAATCATTCAGACTGTCGATTTGGCTCCATATCTCGAAAAGACTGCGGGTGGTCAGTACCGCGGTTCCGTTCGTGTTGATTCGGATGTCTACTATGAATACCGCTACAGAGACTGGCGCACCGAGCAGATGACGAGCAAAATCACCAATGACTCGAATTACAATGTGATTCAGGTCACGGATTTGGGACTCACAGTCCGCTACGGATACAATCAGGCCGCCGTTCTCGTGACAAAACTTTCCACTGGAGAGCCTGTTGCCAATGCCGCCGTGAATGCCTATATGGTTTCCGATATGTCCCGGAAAGACTTTCAGGTGAGATTCCTTGCAGACACATCCTCATATAACAAAGTCGGTTCTTCCACCACTGATTCCAACGGATTTGCGGTAATCAATCTTCGGAACGGCACTTTCGGTTCAAACGGACTGATTTATATAGAAGCAAAAACTGACGACGACCGTGCAGTATTCAATCCCGACAGCCACAATATGTGGAGATCGTCAATCTCCAGCGTGAGAAGTCCGTCTTATGCAGAAAAACTTCGTAGGGTTGCATTTATCTTCACCGACCGCGGACTTTACAAACCCGGCGAGACCGTGACCTTCCGGGGAATAGACCGCAATCTTCAACTTGGAAAATACAGCCCCTTCTACGGTTCATACGAAATCAATCTGCAGGACACCGGCTGGGATTCAACCGTTTACGCCACGCAGAAAGAAAAGACAACCCGCAACGGAACTTTCTGGGGCCGCTTCAAGATTCCCGAGGATTTGGAACCGGGCACCTACGAGCTTGAGTACAAAAGAGACGGTGAAGAGGTGGAATCATGCTACATTCAGGTGCAGTTCTTTGAAAAACTCCGCTTTGAAGCCTCGACATCAATTCCGAAAATCACTTACTACAGCGGCGACACTCTTTCCGCAAATCTTTCCGCAAATTATCTTGGCGGCGGAAGCATGGGCAGCTGCTCATACTCAACATATTGGTCACGCACACCCTGCGGCTTCACTCTCCCCGGCGACAAATTCCGCGGCATGAGATTCGGTCCGATTCAGGGCTACGACGGATACACTTCACTTGAAAACGAAGAAGGCCGTCTTTCTGCGGAAGGAAAGGCATCGCTTTCACAAAAGTCCGGCGGTGAGAATCTCAAGGGCATGGCTTATTCTTACAAGGTCAACTCCACCGTTGTGGATTCAGGAAACCAGAGCATTGCTACGACTGCCTCCACTGTTGTGCATCCGGCCCGCTTCTACATCGGACTTGGAAAAATCAAAAATCTGAAAGGCTTCCCCAAAAAGGGACAGAATCTTTCATTTGACTATATTTGCGTTACCCCCGAGGGCGAGGCTCCGGAAAAATCAATGCTCCCGTCTTCTGGAAAAATGCACATCGAGCTTCTGCGTGAGGAATGGAAGGAAGTGCAGCAGATTTCATGGGACGGAAGTCTCACCTCACGTTACCAGAGAACGATGGTCACTGAATCTGAGAAAGACGTGGCACTTTCAGGCAGTCTGAAACCGACTGAAATCTCCGTGACTCCACCGAAGGGCGGTGCATACATTGTCCGTCTTACAACCCAGGATGCATTGGGCAACGATATTGTGACTGAATCACGCTTCTATGCAACAAGCAGCGACTGGTACTGGTTCGACCGCGACAGTGCAGAGGAAATCACGCTCACCACCGACAAAGATGAGTACGAAGTCGGCGAAAGGGCCCAGATTCTTATGCAGAGTCCTCTTCCGAAAGGCACATATATGATTACAGTGGAGCGCGAAGGAATCGTGAACAGTGAAGTGCGCACAATCACCGAGCCCACTTCCGTGCTTGAGTTCGACATCAAGGAATCCTATGTGCCTGTAATGTATGTTGCGGTTTCTTCGTATTCAACACGTACTGAACCGCCTGCCGCGGATTACAATTCAATCGACATCGGAAAGCCGAAGGGATATTTCGGAGTCACGGCGCTCAACGTAAGCACTGCAACCAGAAGATTCGACATCGAAATCAAGACCGACAAGACTCTCTACCGTCCCGGTGAAAAAGCCACAATCAGCGTGCATGCCTCAACAAAAAGCGGTCCTGTGCAGAACGCGGAGATTACGCTCATGGCAGTTGACCGCGGTGTTATTGATTTGATCAATTATCATGTGGCAGACCCTGTTTCATACTTCTACGACAAATGGCTCTTCCCTGAATGTGTGCGCGGAGGAGACAGCCGTTCTCTTCTTATGGATCCGGTTACTTACAGCACAAGCAATCTTGTTGGTGGAGATGCGGACAAACTCAATGAACGCAAGAACTTTGAGCCTACGGCGCTTTTTGAGCCGCAGCTGATTACAGATGCCAACGGAAATGCAAAGTGCACGTTCACATTGCCAGACTCTCTCACTGCATACCGCATTACGGCAGTCGGTGTTGACGAAAACAATTTCTCAATTGCCGAGGACGAAATGCCGGTTGCAAACCCTGTGTCTGTGCGTACGGTTCTTCCCCGTCAGCTGCGTCTGAACGACCAGAGTGAAATCGGTGTCACAATCTCCAATATTGAAAGCAAATCTCACAAAGTCACTGTGTCAATGCAGGTGTACCCCGGAATTGAAAAGACAGGTGCCGTGCAGTCAGAAGACGAAGTGCAGAAACTTCCGGGAAAGGCTTCCATTGTTCAGGAGGCTTCAAAATCAATTACGGTTCCCGCAGATACAACTTCCCCGCTTATGTTCCAGATAAAGGCCGAATCTCAGGGCTGGGTCACGGTTGAGTACACGGTGAAATCCGATGTTGTGAATGAAAAAATCCTTATGCCGCTGCAGATTGAAAAGCCGTACATTTACGAAACTGTCGCAACGGTCGGACAGATTGATGCTGATTCTGGAAAGAACGGTGAGGCTCAGGAAAAGATTGTGATTCCGGGTTCCGCCGATGACGGAAAGGGCTCTCTTTATGTGCAGCTTGACCCAACTCGTCTTGGAGTGCTCCGTGAGGCAGTCACCTATCTGTTCCACTATCCGTATGGATGTCTTGAGCAGAGATCTTCCGCAATTCTTCCGCTTGTTGCATTCGGTGAATATGTTGATTTGTTTGGACTGAACAACGAAGTGAAGAATCCGAAGAAAGTGGTTGAAAAGGAAATAAAGACATGGGCTTCTTCACAGCTTTCATCCGGTGCCTTCCCGTACTGGCCGGGCGGATCTTACGACAGCCCCTATGTTTCCACGCGCATTGCTGAAATCCTCGGAATTGCAAAGTCAAAGAATTACAGAGGTGTCGAAAGCATAAACACTTCGGACCTTGTCAAGTATCTGGAAAACCATGCGTACAGTATGTTGTCTGATGCAGATGAATTCTCATGGAGAGATTACGATGCCGCCCATGAATTGTACGCAGCCTCGACACTCAGCGGTGATATTGATGAGTCTTATGTGGATAGGATTGTTGCCAAAGACGATGCCGATGTGAACACGCTTGCACTCTGCGGACTCATCTATTGCAATACCGGAAACAAGGCCAAGGCTAAGGATGCACTCAAAAAGGCCGGCCGCTATGTGAGCCTCACAACGAGGGGTGCCGACATTACCGACGCTTCGTTCAGCGGCTACTGGTCGTTCTATTCCGATACATCCGAAAAATTCGCTTTGATGCTGCAGCTTCAGAGCCGTCTTGATTCCAAGGCCTCAATCAGCCAGCATTTGGTTTACGAGCTTCTTATGCTGCAGAAAGCACATCGAGGTTACTGGAGGTCAACTGCTGCGACTTCAAGGGTACTGGTTGCACTGGACGAATACATCCGTGCAAACAATCTTACCAAGCTCAATTTCTCTGCTGAAGTGCTTCTCAACGGAACATCCCTCGCCAAGGGTGACTTCAAGGGAGTGGAGGCAAAGCCTGTTGACGCGACATTCGACTTCACGGAATCTCCGATGAAGAACATGCCGAGGGACAAAGAGATTGCGCTCGACTTCAAGAAAAACGGAACAGGAACGCTCTTCTATACAGCCGCAATGAAATACGCAGTTCCTCCAAGTGAGCAGGCTGCACGCGACGAAGGAATCTGTATCTTTACTGAAATCACTGACGTGAAGACAGGACAGGTTGTTTCCGGCAATGAATTGGTTTCCGGCAATGTGTACCGTGAGGTTGTGTATGTGTCCACTCCGAGATCCCGTGAGTATGTTGCGGTCCGTGCCCCGATTCCGGCTGGAGCAGAGATTCTGAATGCCGCGTTTGTGACCACGGGAACGTTGCCGGAGTCTTCAGGCAGTGATGATTATGATGATGACGACTGGGCTTCCTGGTACGAGAATTACAACTGGGGACTTTCATACCAGGGCATATACGATTCCGAAGTTCAATACTTCTGGGATTATTTCCCCCGCGGACATCAGACTGTGGAATTCATGTTCCGTGCCGCAAGAACCGGAACCTTCAATACTCCGTGCCCCACAGCGGAATGTATGTATCAGGAGGAAATCTTCGGTCGTGGCAATGGAAAAGTCTGGACCATTAAATGAAAGCCGTGAATAAAAACGGCAGACGAAAAAGACCGCTTCGTGTTCCGGGAATAATCGGAATCTGCGTGGCGGTCCTGCTCCTGTCTTTTTATCTGGCACTGAAATTAATTCCCTTTCCTGAACTGAAAGCGTTTATGCAGCGTCAGAACAGCACCCGCTTTTACGACAGCGAGGGAAAACTCGTCTATGTGCTTCCTCTTGAAGATGGACTCAGAAGGGAATATTTCCCATTGGAGGAAATTCCAGAAAGTCTTTCCGATGCATTTTTGGAACAAGAGGATTCGCACTTTTATTTTCATCCGGGTGTTGATTTTATCTCCATTGCACGAGCGGCTCTTCAAAATAAAAAGGCGGGAAGGGTTGTAAGCGGAGCATCCACAATTACAATGCAGCTTGCAAGAATCATCGTGCCAAGAACGGAAACTGTGTCTTACAAAACCAAGCTGAAGGAAATGATTTCCGCTTTCCGAATCGAGGCAAAACTCGGCAAAAAACAGATTCTGGAATTGTATCTGAATTCTGTTCCTTTCGGTTTCCAGACGGAAGGAGTGGCTTCCGCGGCGAGAACTTTCTACGGCATCTCCATGGAAAAGCTTTCCGATGAGCAGATTGAAGTGCTTGCAAAAATCCCGCGCCGTCCCTCTGACTATGCACCGAAAAAATCCTATGTGTATGAAAACCGCTGTCCTCATTTCATTCAATATGTTGCGGGACAGTACAGAAAAGCAGGGAAAAAAATTCCCGACTCACTCATCCTTTCCGTGGACACAAATCTGACCTCGCGCGTGGAAAAGAAAATTCAGGAAAAGCTCGACGAATACACCGAGGCAAGGGTTCACAACGGGTCGGCCTTTGCAATCAACAACCGTACCGGACAGATTATCCTTTGGGTGGGAAATGCGTCTTTTAATGACAGTGAACATTCAGGCCAGATTGACGGAGTGCTTGTGCGAAACAATCCCGGCAGTTCAATGAAGCCTTTCCTTTATGCCCATGCTCTTGAAAACGGATTTTCCCCCACTACGATTCTCCCCGACATCAGGCAGGATTTCGGAGGAAGCGGTGTCTATGTGCCTTACAATTTCAATAATATGTTCAACGGTCCTGTTTCATTCAGAAATGCGCTTGCTTCAAGTCTCAATGTGCCGGCAGTCTATCTTTTGAACGAAGTGGGAATCGACTCTTATCTGGAGCGGCTTTCGAAACTCGGTTATGAGGATTTGGAAAAGAACCGTGCCACGACAGGACTTTCTCTTGCGCTTGGTGCCGCCGAAGTTTCCCTTTACGAAATGGTGAGGGCATTTTCCGTTTTCCCCAATGACGGCAGGATTGCGGAAAATCTTTCGTTTCTGAAGGACGAGACCTGCTCTGAATTCAGAAAAGTGTATGAAAGCGACACTGCAAGAATCATCTGCGATGTTCTAAGCGACTCGAATGCCCGTGCTCTCGGATTCGGAAATGCCAAGGTTTTTGAGACTGACTATCCCAGTATTTTCAAAACGGGCACATCGAATCAGTTCCAGAATATTATTGCACTTGGTGCGACTTCGGAATTCACTGCCGGAGTTTGGATGGGGAATTTCGCGGGCGAAACGGTTGTGCGTCAGACGGGAAGCAGCATCCCCGCGGCGGTGGTGAGGATGATATTGGACTTTCTCAGCGACAGATACGGGGCCGACTCTTTTCCACAGCCTGAACTTTATGAAAAACGCTCTGTGTGCGCTCTTTCAGGATTGACGCCCGGTGAGAATTGTCCTGCGAAAGTGAATGAGTATGTCTTCAAAGGAACGGAGAAAAATCGTGTGTGCGACTGGCATTATTCAATAAATGGAAGGATTGCGGTGCGTTATCCTGAGCAGTATGCACATTGGGCTTCGGGACGGAATATGAACGGAAGTCTTCAGCAGAATGATTTACCCGTGCAGATTGTGTATCCCCGCGACAATGCACAGTTTGTATTCGATCCCCTTATGCCTTCAGACTATCAGAAGCTTCACGTGATGGCGACCGGCGGCGGCTCCAGGGAAACCACTCTTTTTGCAGATGGCAAAATGATAGGCTCGACTCAGGGAATCCTTGAATGGGACATTCCGTTGCTGCGCGGTATGCATGAATTGAAAGTTATCTGCGGGGACTCGGAGGATGTTTCGGTTTACACCGTAAGATGATTATGCGGATTTGTTCTTTTCGTCGTTGAGTGCGAAAATCTTTCTTGCGGTTCCTGCTGTGGTGTAAATGAGAAGTCCCGGTCCGATGATGACGATGAAAATCAGTGTGTGGATGTTCCAAAGCAGTATGCCGATTTCCAAAACCAGAATCAGCATTAAAACAAGTGTTTTTCCCAGATGTGCGAAACAGAGAAGAAACGAATTCCGAATGTGGTTCAGGACTTTGTTTTCATAGCGCGCCGAAAGAGGGTAGGCGTAAACGAGTGCAAAAACAATCGCCACGAATGCGACTATGCTTATTACTATGACGGGAATGCCGGGCTCTCCTTTCTGCAGAATCTGTATGTCCAGATAAAATCCGTAGACTGCAACGGCGGTGATAATCCACAGGATAGTGCCATGCTTCCAGTTTTCCTTGAAAGCCTTTAAAAAATCACGGAAGATGTATCCCTCTTTTCCCTCGATGAGTTTGAAGGCGACTGAATATGCCGCAACGGTGGATGCGCCCACGGAGACAAGGGGAAGACTGAAGAGAAGCCAGCAGCCGTTCAACGCGAGAAGGTTTCCAATGAAAGAGATTGCTTTGTATAATTTGCTTTCGGGACTGAAAAACGCCATGTCAGTAGTATAAGATTTTGATAGGAAAAGAACAAGGGTAAAAAAAACGGGGCCGACCAAAAAGCTCGTTTCGCAGCGTCATTCCGAACTCGTTTCGGAATCTATGCACTGTATCCAGCGCAGATGCTGAAACAAGTTCAGCATGACAATATTTTTGGGGCGGCCCCTGACCAAAAAGTTCGTTGCATAACGTCATTCCGAACTCGTTTCGGAATCTATGCACTGTATCCAGTGTAGATGCAGAAACAAGTTCAGCATGACAATATTTTTGGGGCGGCCCCGTTTGTTCAGATGAAAGTCAGAGGATTATTTTCCTGCCGCCTTGTCTTCTGCCGCCTTTTTCTTTGCGGCTTCCTGTACGTAGAATGCATCAACAGCGTCAATGCCGTAGCTCTTTGCTTCAGAAATCATTGCCTGAACCAGCTTGTCGAACTCTGCGTCATTCTTTGCATACATTGCCTTCCAGGAACCGGTCTTGATTGCAGTTGCAACCTGGTTTGCTGTAGCCTGAAGTTCATCGGTCTTTGCAGACTCTGAATATGTTGATGAAGGTGCAAGCACATACTTTCCATTTCCAAGATACTCTTCAACGGAAGATGCTTTTGCCCAGTCTCTCCACTTCTGTTCGATTTCGAACTTTGCGGGAGTCGCTTCGCTTGCCCAGCTTGTCTTGTTGTATGTCTCGCCGTTTGAGTCGGGGTTGGTTGCATCGTTTGCCCAGGTGATGTTGTTCATCTGGAATGTTCCGTCCTTGTACACACCGGTGTAGGGGGCGGGCATTGCGGTGTTGCTGTCACTCTGGCACTTCTTTCCAAGCTCGGTGAAGTAGGTCTTTCCGTTTGCATCGTAATCCCATGTGACACCCTTGGGTCCGTAGAGAGATGTCATGAATCCTTCGGGAGTACAGAGCCAGTTGATGATAGCCATACAGAGCTCAGGATATTCTGTCTTTGAACCGATGGACCAGATGCGGTTTCCACCGAAAACCGACTGACCGTAGCAAATCGGGCTTGCATCTTCGGGACGCACTGAATACATGGCCTTTCCCGCACTGTTGTGTGCCTCTGTGTTGTATACGCCTGAAGCCATCCAGTTGAAGATGTTCCAGAATGCTGTTCCGTTCACGTAGTTTTCGTTCATGGCGTCGTAGGTCTGAGTCTGGCTGTCGGGATCGAGAAGTCCGTCCTGATACAGGTCGTTCAGGAATTTGAGGGCATCGAGATAAGGTCCGTTCTCTTCAAGGCATGAGTGATATGTTCCGTCGACAGGATTGTAAAGTCCGAAACCGAATTCATCCCAGCCGACATAAGCTGTCGCAAGTGATTTTACGAACATAACCATGTTTCCGTCCCAGTCAGGGAAGAGGGACACACCGTATGTTTCCTGTCCGTTGTCGTCTTTCGGGCAGATTTCCTTCATCTGCTTGAGGACTTTGTGCAGGTCATCGTAATTCTTGATGGCGGGTTTTCCAAGCTGCTCGTAAAGGTCATAGCGGAGATCCCATGTGTAGAAGAATCCCTGGCGGTCCTTTGAAGAAGTTGAAACGCCGTGACCGAATCCGTAAATCTTTCCTGTGTCTGAAATGCCGCGGTTTTTTTCAAGTGCAAGAGCCATATGATCCTTGATGTAAGGTCCATAGTTTGTGAGAAGATCTTCCTCTTCCCAGTCGAACAGAAGTCCGCCTTCGGCAGCGTTCAGATAGTCGTCGGAGTCATTTCCCCAGATGACGATGTCGCCGAGGTTTCCGCTTTCCATACGTGTTGTGTAAGTGTTTCCTGATTCCGGGATGATGTTCAGCTTGACGTTGAATTTGTCGAGCATAATCTTTCCGAACCAACCCACCTGCTCGCCTGAATAGTTTGCAAGCTGATCGTAGACCTGCAAAGTCACCGTCTGTTTTGGGATGATGTCAGAAGCTGTTGAATCGTTTCCGCCTGCTGCGTTTGATGCCTTGTTCGTTTTTCCACCGCATCCCATCATTGCTGCGGCTGCCAGTGCAAGTGCTGCACATCCGGCAATCTTTCCTAATCTTTTCATAATTCCTCCTAAAGAATTATTTACTTACCATTGGGTATCTCTAAAAACTCGCCTTCGCGATTTTTTAGAGAACCCGACGAGTTTTAACTCTTGAAAATAGCAAGAGTTAAAACATCGCACTTTTAAAGTTACCTCTAAAAACTGAAGTTTTTAGAGGTTCACCATTGTTTGTTATAGAATCTTCAGATAAAAATCTGAAAATCATTTGTCGGTGCGTCTCTGAAATCCTCGGGAAATCAGCCTTTGACTGCTCCGAGCATGATTCCCTTTTCGAAATACTTTGACATAAACGGATACACAATCAGAATCGGGATGGCCGTAATCATTGAGATTGTGTATTTAATCACCTTCTGGCTGCTGAGTGCTTCCCTCTGTGCGTCGGTGAGCACAGTGGATCCTGCCGACATAAGTGCGCCGAGGTTTGTGGTGCGGTTCAGGTAGTTCCACAGGATGTGCTGCAGTGTGAAGAGCTTCGGCTGTGCCTGCATGTAGATGAGGGAGTCTTGGAATGAGTTCCAGTTTCCGACTGCACCGAAGATTGCGATGGTTGCAAGAATGGGTTTGCACAAAGGCCAGATGATTCTTGTGAAGATAGCCCAGTACGAGGCTCCGTCGATTGCCGCTGATTCCTCAAGTTCCGCGGGGATGGACTCGATGTATGTCTTCACGAGAATGATGTTGTAAGGTGCCACAATCCCCGGAATGATGTAGACCAGATAGTTGTTGGTGAGCCCGAGCATCTGCATTGTCATAAAGGCAGGGATGATGCCCGCGTTGAAGTACATCGTGACAATCAGAAACCTGTACCAGAACTTGCGAGCCCACATCTCCTGTTTTGTCATAAGGTAGCCGATGAATCCGCTTGCCATGACCATAAGTCCCGTTCCGATGATTGTACGGCTGAGTGTGATGATGAGGGCTGTGAGCAAATCAGAGTTGCTTGTGACGATGCGCAGGTAATTCGAAAAGTGTATGTGCCTCGGGTAGAAGTTGATTACACCGGCCTGTACAAGATCATTTCCCGAAATTGTGTTGATGAAGAGGTAGTAGAACGGGAAGATGCACAGCAGCGTGAAGATGATGAAGAACGAGTAGTTCAGCGTGTTGAATATCACATCGCCAGGTTTCATGTATGATTTTCTATGAATATTTGTCTGCATATCAGTTTCTCCTTTATCACACTACGCTCTGTCCGCGCACGAGTTTTGAGATGTTGTTCGCAAGGAAAAGCAGCACAACACTTATGATTGATTTGAGCATTCCGACCACGGTTGAAAGAGGAATGAGTCCTCCGTTGATACCGATTTTGTAAACGTACAGGTCAAGCACTTCGATTGCGGCTGTGTTCTGTGGATTTTCGAAAACAAGATACTGTTCCATGCCGTTGCTCAGTATGCCGGCGATTGAGAGTGTGAGGAGCACGCAGTAGGTGGGGATGAGTTCGGGAAGGGTGATGTGCCACATCTTCTGGAAGCGTCCCGCACCGTCCACAGTGGCGGCTTCGTACAACTGCTGGTCGATTCCGCTGATTGCTGAAAGATAGATGATTGCGCTCCATCCGAGTCCCTTCCAAGTGCCCCACGCCCACATCTTGAGCCAGGTGTGTTCTCCGCTCATGAGCATGTTCTTTCCCTTGTTCCAGATGCCCTGCTGCATCATAAGACTTGAAACAAATCCGTCCGAACTGAAGATTGCAAAGGCGACTGCGTACACGAGAACCCATGAAATAAAGTTTGGGACCGTGGTGCAGGTCTGAACTATGCGCTTCACGTGGGGATTTTTTACTTCGGAAAGGAAGATTGCGAAGACCATCGGAAGCCAGCTGAATGCAATTCCGATTCCCGACATGGCGAGTGTGTTGAGCATGACCCGACCTATGTGCTTTGCTGTCGCGGCATTTTTGAAAAGATAGGTGAACCAGTAGAGTCCTCTGAATTTGTCCATGCTGAGGGTTCCACCGGCGCTGTAGTCGAAGAATGCGTATCTCCAGCCCCACAAAGGCAGGTAGGCGAAAACGAAAAGAAGAACTGCGAACGGAAGGAACATCAGGAAGAGTTGGAACTTCGGTTCAATGTGTGCCTTTTCATCTTTTGCGGGTGCGGGTGTTGTGGCGAAGGTGACTATGGAAAGAAGGGCAACCGCCGAGGCAAGTGTCATAAAGAATGTGATTCCGAAAGGATTCAAAACCGATGTTTTGTCTGCCCAGTCTGGATTGGCGTCCACAAGTGCCTGAAGCTGATTCTGTGCCATACGGATTCCGAAGATGCTTACCGCTCCGACAAGTCCGCCGCCGAAGGTAAGAAAATTACCGATGCGCTTGAGTTTGTTGTTGCCCACTGAAAGACATCCGCCGGCTCCTGCGCAAAGTGCTCCGAGGCAGCAAATCATGCTTGCGATGAATGTGAGCCGTATTGTGGATGTGGGAATCCATCCTTTTTGCATTGAACGTCCGAGTCCATCGGTCAGGCTCTTGTAGAAAAATCCCGATGTGAAAAGTGAAAGGTTTCTGTTGATTTTTGAAGTGATTCTGGCCGGGTTGATTCCGGGGAGAAACAGCAGGACTACGTACAGTACAATCAGAACTCGCAGAGCAATGTAAACTATTTTATTCACCAGCTCTTTTTTTGTCATTTGGGTTTCGATGGCAGGCACAGTCTTCTCCTTGATTGATTTGTAACTATTATTACGTGACTTCATCGAAAAAAAAACCACAGAATTTGTAACACTTTACTTAAAAAAAATGACCGCAGGAAAATCCCACGGTCAAATTGCTGCTTTAATTAAGTTTTGTTTTATGAAAAGTGCCGGATTAGAATTTCGCTTTTCTGAGGCGCACCCGTTCGATGTCCTCGCAGAAAAGTTCGCGCAAATCATTCAGGCCAAGTGCCATGAGTGCCATACGGTCGATTCCGATGCCCCATGCCGCTACGGGAACGTCAACTCCCATTGCCTTTGTGACTTCCGGTCTGAAGATTCCGGATCCGCCCAGCTCGAACCATCCCAGCTTCGGGTGCTTTATGTGGACTTCGATTGAAGGCTCCGTGAACGGGAAGTATCCGGGAACGTACTTTACTTCGGTGGCTCCTGCTATTTCCACTGCGAACATCCTCAGGAATCCGAGGAGAGTGCGGAGGTTTACGTTTTCACCAAGCACAATGCCTTCGGTCTGATAAAAGTCGCTCAAGTGCGTTGCATCGACTTTGTCATATCTGAAACAGCGTGCGATTCCGAAATACTTTCCGGGAATCTCTGCCTTGTGGAGCTGGTGTGCACTCAATACTGTGCCCTGGCTGCGCATAATAAGACGGCGTGTGAATTCGTTGTCGAATTCGTAGTTCCATCCGCGGCTGCCGGTGTTGCCTCCGTTTTTGTGCACGTTGGCCACGTTTGTCAGATAGGGTTCTTCTATAAAGTTTGCATGTGTGGGATTCTTGATGCGGTAAACGTCATGTATGTCGCGTGCGGCATGGAACTGCGGCATAAAGAGGGCGTCTCCGTTCCAGAATTCGGTTTCCACGAGAGGTCCGTCAAATTCTTGGAATCCCAGTGCGCAGAGTTTGTCCTTCACGCTTTCAAGGAACTGTACGTAAGGGTTTGTGCGTCCCGGAATGATGCGTGCCGGAGGAATACTGATGTTGTATCCACGGAATGTGCCTTTTTTCCAGTCACCGCTTGCAAGCATGGCAGGCGTGAGTTCGCCGATTTCGTTTCCGGTGATTCCTGCTGCCTTGAGCTCGTCGGCAACATGAGCATAATCACCTGTGAGGCGGAATGTGACGGTTTCACGCTCGATTGTCTTGAACGGTGTTTCGCTTACTCCGCGCTTTTTGGTGAGTCCGCCCATTGCCTCTGCTTCTTCTGCGGTGAGTTCCGTTGATTCAAGCATGCAGTCCGGTTTTGCCAGTGCTTTTTTGATGAGGCTTTCGGTGATTGCGATGCGGGAGGGGAGAGGCGCACCGGTGTATTCGGCTTTTCCTTCCCCGTTCATCTTCAGGATGCCTTCCTTTTTGAGGCCTCCGAATGCAGATCCCACGTCTTTTCCTTCAAGACCAAGGGCTGCGGCGATTTCCTGCATATTGTGAGGACCGTCTTTCTTTAGGAACTCGACAATACGACCTTCAGCCGTGCCTGAATCTGCGACAGAACGGCCAAAGTCTGTGAGTTCATAATATGTATGGGGAGTACGTGATGTTTCTTTCAGCAGCTCCTTGCCCATAAGCCAACTGAACGCCTGATTTGCGTGGCCTTCTTTGTAGCCAAGCTCATTCTGCAGGCGTCCTGATGTCAGCTCGTCATCTTTTCCGTAATTCAGAAGCACCTTCACTTCAAGAGGGTGCAGATTTTTAATAAGGGTTTTAATATCTGTCAATTTGAATGTACCAGCCTTGGTAAAGTTTAGCGGACGTCATAGCGCGCCCATCTTCTGTAGTTTACCATGCGGATGTCACGGCCGTCCTTGTACCAACGTGTGCGGTCCTTTTTAACGATGGTGGGCTTTTTGGTGAACTGATTCTCGATGGCGAAATCCTCGAGAACAGCATCAATGGTGTTCATTGCTTCTCCCTGGTCATAGCTTGCGCCCATGCAGGTGTAGTATACAATGACTTCACCGGTAAGAGGTGTGTACTCCAGCTCAATCTCCACTTTTGAGGCACTGGGATGGAACGATTCGTACTTGTCTTCAATCTGACGCACCTGTGTGGATGTGTCTACCTGGGGATTTGCGGCTTCCTTTGGGTCTGATGCGGAGACCTGTGCTGCGGCAATTCCAACTGACAACAGAGCTGCTGCTAAGAATGAGAGTATCTTTTTCATGTTTCTCCTCCTGAAGGTTTTCAATAGTAACGGTATGTTACTATTTTATCAGTTTCTAGAAAAAAATCAAGGTCAACAATGTATCGACCTTCACTTATATAAATGCGTGGGTTTTGAATAAGTAACACCCGTCCCAATATTTCTTTCGGCTTGTTTTTGGTCTGGGTGCGCCAGTATTCCCTCACTGCATTTTTCAACGCTTCAGAACAGGCCTCCTGAATGGCCTCGAATCCGTTTTCCACGGGTGCGGATCCATGCCCCCTCACTTTCGGATGTGTGATTGATGCCCAGCGTTCGTAGGAAAGTTCCTGTGCAGGGGTACGGTCACACTCCACCCAGCAGAGAAGTCTGTCGTCAACCGGCTGGGGTTCCCTGTATGCAATGGTGTTCACGCTGCTGTCGAACGGTCTGATTTCGCCGAATTCGAAGTATTCGTCAACACGCCGGGTTTTGTCGTAGGGCACGTAGTCGAAAGTCCATCCGTCGAGCATTCCTCCAATCAAAAACGGGGCTATTTCCTTTGCACGGTCGATTGCGAATCTATAGATGGTGATGTCGCGTCCGTCTTCCGTGATTGTGGGAGCCGCTGCGGTCCGGGTTTCTGAGTCTGAACCGTCGAATTTTCCCGGGAAAGGATCCAGCTCCGACCAAATCTGTATGCGGATTCTGTCTTTCTGCGACGGCTCCTGTGCATCTGCCCTGATGGAAAAAGTCCCCAGTAAGGCGCATAATGCCAGAACAAAAGAGGAAATGTGTCTTTTCAGCGTCTGTAGGCTTCTTTCCATACCTTTATAGGATTTACTCCCATCCTTACAAGCATATAAAGCCAGGCAAGCACCAGTCCCAGGAGATGTGCGTAATGTGCGACTCCCGAGCGGGAGGTGAACTGGCTTCCGAATTCAATAACAAAGTAAATCACGATTAGTAACGGGGCCTGAACCGGCAGGATGCCCCATACGTAGATTTTACTTTTGGGGAAGAGCACGGCGTAAACCATCAGAAGCGAATAGATGGAACCGCTTGCACCCACCAACGTCACATAGGCATAGACTATGTTTCTCGCGAGCGATACGGCAAGTGTGAAAATCCCCATCGAAAGAAGGCCTATCAGAGTACCGCAAAGCAGATACATAAGAAGGAATTCCTTCGTCCCTATAGTCTTTTCGGTAGGAATGCCGAAGAAGAATAGACCCATCATATTAAAAAAGATGTGAAAAAAACTTCCGTGCACGAACATATACGTGAAAGGCTGCCACCAGTAGTGCCTCTCGATTGTGCCGAAGAGACTCAGCCCCAGGACGGACGACAGCCCCGGCATGAATGTCGTGGCGAGGAATACACCGATGTTTACAAGAATGATGATTAACGTTGCATTGCTGTAGCTGTAACGGAAAGGTCGGCGGATTATGTTCATGTACTAACGCTCTCGCTTCGATTGCTCCATGGATTCCAAAAGTGCAGGATCGGCGTATGTGATGCAGTTGCGCCCGTTCCTCTTTGAGACGTACATGGCCTGGTCAGCCTGGTCTACAAGGAGCTTTGCAGATGCAACGGGATTCGTCTCAATGTCGAACACGGAAACTCCTCCGGAAATGGTCACCTTCATATGCTGATTCTGATAGAAGAAATCGTGGTTTGCAATGTTTTTTCTTATTCTCTCCGCAACGGCAAGTGCATTTTTTTTGCAGGTCTTATTGAGCAGGACCGTGAATTCCTCTCCGCCGTAACGAGAGGCCATGTCAACCGATCTGATGCTCTTTTTTATGATCCGGGCCACTTCCTGAAGCACGTAGTCTCCGCAGGCGTGTCCGTATGTGTCGTTGAATTTCTTGAAAAAGTCGATGTCGAACATCATCACGCTGAGATTCTGACCGGCGAAGAAGGCGTTGTCGAGTTTGTCGGTGAGGATGTTGAAGAAGTAATACTTCAGCTTCAGGTGGGTCATCATATCCGTGGATGAAAGCTCCACAAGCGATGCGTTGTTCACGGCAATGGCGGCCAGCGAGGCGATTGTGTAAATCTCCTGTTTCTCGTAGTCGGTGTACCTTGTGTCGTCTTCTCCGGTGGAGATGCGTTCCCCCAGAAGAAGGATTCCGTTCATGTGGTTTTTCAGGATGAGGGGGACAATCAGCGTGGGGTGCAGGGATTCTATGATTTTCAGCTCCCTGTTTTCCGGGATGACTTCCCTGAGTTCCTGCAGAGTGCAGACTTTGCCCTGAGTGCCGATGTTTTCCACCAGCTTTGAGTCAATGGAGATTGTGTAGTCGATTGAAGCGTCGGGCTCTAAGCCGCTGTAGTTGTTGCCGAGTTTGAATTCGCGGCTGTCAACGGCGTTCATAATGAAAATTCCGGCTCCCAGAACGCGCATCTGTGCCATAGTGATGTAGAGGATCGATTCGATAAGTGAATGAAGCTCAAGAGTGGTGCACAGGGAACGGGAGATTTCGAGCAGCTGCTGCAGGTCATAGATTTGTTTCTCGTATTCCTCAGGAGTCTTCACCTGTTCTGATGAGATTTCTTTATCTGTATGTTTCGCGGGTGAGCGCTTTTTCATCTAACCCTTCCTATTTCTTCTCGACATTACTAATGATAACATAATTCTTCATTATTTCAAGGAAAACTTTCCATAAACTGTACTGTTTTTCCAGCGTCTCCGAGTTGTCGCGGTTGCGGGAGGAAAGCATGAGCACTTTGAGGTTTCCGATTGAGTCCGAGCTGGACTTTTTGGATTCCACCAGAATCTCCCCGGCGATTTTGTAGACGTGGAACACATTGTTCACTTCCGTCTGGATTGTGTCTTTTGCGGTTTTGTTGATGTTGTCCACAAGTTCCTTCAGGCGGCCCACGAAAACATTGTCCTTGTGGCTGTCGCGGATAAGGCTTGTGATTTGCGCTTCGTCAAAGTCGCCGTTGCGGTGGAATTTCTCTTCGAATCCCGTTATGCGGTCGATTGACTCGTTCAGTGCATATACATAGGAAGAAAATTCGCTCTTGTAGGCAGGGTTGGAGAAATATCCCTCGATAACGATGTCGTTCAGAAGCGGCTTTACGTGGGGTTCGTAATAGAGCTTCAGGAAGTTCTTGAGAATCTGCATGGGCATCACGTACATGAATGCCACCGGGGTGCTTTGGATGAGCTGCGCGTTCAAATCGAAGTTGTATCCGAGCACGGGGACGAGGGTGGCGTCGTTGAACAGCTGGTTCAGTTCGTTGCTGATTGTCTCGTCCTGCAGTTCTCCCTTCAGGCGGGCTCCGTCAATCTGGAAGCGGTTTTCAAGGTATTCTCCGTATTTGCGTCTGGACTCTTCCTGATAGATGGCCTTCTTCGGCGTGTATTCTGGATCTTTTTTTGAAAGACGGATCAGGTTCTTGAGATTCTCTTCTGTGAAGACCTGATGCAGAAGGGCCTGAATCTTCTTGAGCGTGGAAAGCGTCTTTTCCTTTGTCTCGTCGGTGAATTTCGCGGGGTTGTAGAGCCTGTACAAAGCCATAATCGCGTTGCAGGTTGACTTTGTGAGGGTCATGCCGACTGTCACGTAATAGAGTTCTTCAAGCGAGGACTCCAGAAGTTCGGTGGGAACCGGCTGGAAATGGGGCACTCCTCCCACGGAGTAATTTGAGTCGAAAATCCTGAGCACGGTCATGTACTGGTATTTACAGATGTCGTAAAGCTGTTTGATGCGGTCTAGCACTGCGTCTATGCGGGCAAATTCCGGTGTGTTGAGATATTTTATGGCTTTTTCAAGCTGGCGGTGCTCCGATTCGAAGAACCTGCTTATTGATTCCGATTCTCTGGCTCCTTCCTTGCGCTTTTCGTATGAAAGTGATTCCAGAATCTCCTGCACGTCCGGGGGAAAGCCTGTGAGAAGCAATTGTTCCGTGAATCTGTGGTTGCGCTCCAAATCGGTGCTGCAGATTGTATCGGAGAGAATTTCCATAATCGGCTTTGTCTGCTCGAACATCATTCTGAGGGCTTCCGCAAAAGACTCAAGAACCGCTCCGTCCTTGTAGATTGCGGGGGTCTGTCCCTTGAAGTCGGCCTCGATTTTACGGAGCGCCTGTTTCTGCTTTATTTCGGGCGATGAAGCCATGAAAATTGATTGGAAAAATTCCGTAATACTTTGAAAAAATGACATACTCTATTTTATCCCTTGCCGCTAAATTACTCAAGAGCACCTCTTCAATTCCGGCTGATTGAAGGAGCATTCAGGTACGGTGCGAAAATGTCACGGTAATCTTGTGCTGTATTTGCCTGGACAACCTGCTGCCTGAGTCTTCCTCCGCCTTGAATCCCGGAGCTGTAGGCGCAGAATTTTTTCCGCATCTGCATACAGGCCGTTTTTTCACCCTTGTCCTGTATGTTGAGTTCCAGTTCCCTGAATCCGGCAGAGACTCTTTCGCTTATTGTTTCGGCAGAATAAATGCCTTCCGTTAGAAATTGTATGGTCCGTCTGAACAAAAACGGGTCTCCCATGGCTCCTCTGGCAAACATGACGCCGTCCACACCGGTTTCCTCGAGCATTTTTTTCGCGGTTTCCGGGCTGTGTGCGTCTCCTGACCCGAACACGGGGATTTTTCCCGCCACAAGCTCCACAATCTTCCGCTGTATGTTCCAGTCTGCCGAGCCGGCGTATCCCTGGGCCCTTGTGCGCGCATGTATCGTGAGTGCGTCCGCCCCCGCCGACAGAGCCGCTTCGGTACATTCTTTCCATGTAAGATGCTCCGAATCCCAGCCGCTGCGTATTTTCACCGTTACGGGCACATTTCCGCGTTCCGGGTGCTCCTTGGCATATTCCTGCGACGCTTCCTTTACGGATTTCACTATGGCGTAGAGTCTGTCGGGTTCCTTCGTGAGCATGCTTCCTGCCCCTGACTTCACGATTTTTGGGACTGGACATCCGCCGTTTATGTCGATGCACTCGCAGTCTGTTTTTTCAAGCACCAGTTTTGCTCCCCTGAACATCACGTCCGCGTTGCCGCCGAAAATCTGCACGGAATAGGCTTTTTCGTTCGGGGCACGGGCCATCAGTTCCTCTGTTTTTCCTGAACCGCGGGTCAGAGCCTCGGCTGAAACCATTTCTGTGGTGCAGAATGATGCCCCCTGCTCAACGCATAAAGAGCGGAAGGCCCTGTCGCTGTACCCTGCAATGGGGGCAAGAAACAGGTTTCCGGTCAATTCGAGATTTCCTATTTTTACTGGATGATATAACTTCATTTTAAGTCTGGTTAAATACTACTCCGGGAGATTGAAGAACCTGCAGCTGTTCGTCCAGAGCTGGGCACTCAGTTTCTCAAGATCCATATCAAGCATTTCAGCCAGGAATCTTGCCGTGGAAACCAGATATGCGGGCATGGTCCTCTTTTTCTCGCGGTATTCGGCGGGAATCATAAAGGGACTTTCGGTTTCAATCAGGATGCGGTCCACCGGGACGTTCATGACAGTCTCGTGCAGGTTGCGCGCGTTGCGGTAAGTGAGGTTTCCTGCGAATGAGAAATACACGTTCATTCCGGCGTCAAGGCATTTCTTCGCGTATTCGGCATCCTCGCTGTAGCAGTGGAAAACGGCACCCCTGTCGGGAAGACGTTCCTTCAGAATCTCGAAGATGTCGCTCCCTGCTTTTCTGTTGTGTATGATTACGGGAAGATTGTGCTTCTGGGCCAATTCCAGCTGTGTGATGAAAAGCTCAATCTGGCTGTGCTTGTCACCGAATTTCTTCTCGTAGTCCAGGCCTGTCTCGCCGATTGCCACCACGTTCGGCAGGGAAACACTCTCTTCTATAGTAGAAATCCAGTCAGTTCCTGGATTCGCCGTTTCGGACGGGCCCACTCCGACCGCATGATAAATCCCTTTCTGGGACTTGAGGAAACTGTATTCTTTCTTAAAATCGTGAAGGCCGTTGTTTATGCTTATAATACGTGTGACACCTGCGGCTTTTGCTTTGAGAATAACACGAAACTGTTCAATAGGGTCCTCGTAAATCAACCCTATGTGGGCGTGAGTATCAAAAAATTGCATGGCTTCTTCCTTAAAAAATGTGAAAAATCCAAGAAACAACGGTTTCCTGGGATGCGTAGAGAACTTTTGGAATCAGGAGCTTCCGGAAATCCTCATTTATAAATCAGTTACTACCGATAAGAATAACACAGGAATGGATGGAAGTCAAATTTATTTTCTGCAGATCGTCCTGAGGCGGTTTTCAGAGGTATTTTTTTTAAGTGTGATTTCAGGGGATTCCGGTGCAAAAAATCGACCCGCAATCTCCAAAAAATCCATTGCAAAACGGGTTTTTATTTGACATTCACGGCCCTGCTGTGATATACTGAGTTGAATGGTGGATTGAGGAGTTTCACGTGGCACGTACACGAAGATATAAAAAGCTTGAAAAAAATGTAGTTTCACGAATGGCAGGTGGAATCGGCGGCCTGTTCAAAAAAATCGGCCGGGGGTTGCTCTCGTTTTTCCACATTTTCGATCAGAAACTCACTCTGATGGTCGTGCCCCATTCAAACGGCAAAGTTGTCAACGTGCAGACAAATGTTTTCGCCGTAATCATGGGATTCGTGATTGTCCTCGGCGTTATGGTTTCCTTTATTCCGTTCACACGCCATTCAGCAAGCACGGGAGCGGAAATCAGCCGTCTCCGCGAAGAAAACCGTGAGACTCTCGCAAGTCTTGATGAACTCCGCGATGAAAACAACTCACTTCTTCAGACGGCAAAACGTTTTCAGGATTCTTTAAGTCAGTCGCTTTCACTTTTGGGAATCACCCAGAGCGAGACTGTGACCCGTTCAACAAACAGCAACAGCGATCTGGCATCCCTTTTCAATACGAAGGAAATTGCATCGGGCACTCTCCGCGAGACGGCCGACATCAAGCAGCTTACATCATACTTGGAAAACGCAGTGCAGCCGGTGGAGCAGATTGGAAAAATGCTTGAAAGCCAGGGTGAACTCTTCACCGACATCCCCAACATCTGGCCCGTGAAAAACGGAATCGGCCACATTTCCATGGCGTTCGGACAGAACATCCACCCGCTCACAGGACGCTGGTACATCCACCGCGGCATAGACTTCAGCACCTACCGCAGCGGAGACAGTGTCGTGGCAACCGCAAACGGACAGGTGGTTACAGTCGGTTTTGATGATAGCTTCGGTAATTACATCATCATTAAGCACAAGCACGGAATCTATACACGTTACGCACACTTGAACACAGTCCGCGTTCAGAAGGGCGATCAGGTTTCCCAGCGTCAGACGATAGGTACCATCGGAAACACTGGTATTTCCACGGGACCTCACCTGCACTACGAAATCCACATCGGTTCAGACGTTGTTGATCCCGCGAAATACATAAACATCAAATAATGGCTTTATTTAACGACGACGGCTCAATCAACAGTATAATTGGAAAAGGCTCCTCAATCCGCGGCGACATGAAAATCAATGGTTTTATGCGGATTGACGGAGATTTGGACGGCAACCTTGAAACTTCAGGCAACGTGATTGTCGGTGAACAGGCAAGGGTAAACGGCAACATCACCGCGAAATCAATCACCGTAAGCGGAGTTGTGAAAGGAAACATAGT
>ODAI010312068.1_pt1 | contig 23442 bp, 19 predicted proteins | sample 1539321 | NCBI WGS metagenome assembly ODAI01 (sample SAMN02144231, study PRJEB22623) | gut metagenome | biome: sheep rumen | host: Ovis aries | place: New Zealand | reverse complement strand
CGGAACCGGACCGATGTCCGGGCGGACCTGGGCTGGACCCGCGGCGCCTGGACGCTCAATGCCCGGCTGAATGCCGTCCGGTCGAAGCGGACGGGCTGGCTGGCTTATGCGGAAAGCGGATGGCAGCAGGGAAACTGGCTGGCCTGGCTGCGCGGCACCTTGTTCCGGGTCGACGACTGGGAAGACCGGGTCTATGCCTATGAACGGAATGCCCCGGGATCCTTTTCTGTGCCGGCTTACTACGGCAGGGGTTTCGGCGTTTCCTGCTATGCCGGTCGGAAAGGGAAGCACTGGAAGGCCTGGCTGCAGGCTTCGCTGCTGGCTTATCCCTGGATGGAAACGAAGAAGCCCGGCAAAGCCGGGCTCCGTCTGCAAGTCACGATGGACTGGTAACTGTCATTTCTGCGGGATCTTGATCTTCTGGCCGACCTTGATGCTGGAAGAGATGCCGTTGTATTTCATGATGTCGTTGGAAGATACGCCCGGATACCGGCTGGCGATCTTGTAGAGGGTGTCGCCTTTCCGGACGGTATAGGTCGTATAGCCCGACTGGCCGGAGGAGGCCGACGCGGAGGACGAAGTCTTGGCCGTGGAGGCCACGGCAGTGGCCTTCGGTGCGCCGCCCTTGTAGATGACCAGCCGCTGGCCGATCCGCAGGTTGTTGCTGCGCAGGTTGTTCCATTGCTTGATCTGGGAGACGGAGACGCCGTTGCGGGCTGCGATCTTGCCCAGATAGTCGCCCTTCTTGACGACGTAGGTCAGCTGGGTTGAAGAGGTTCCGGCATTGCGCAGGTTCTCCAGGGTGGCCGGGGAGAAGAGTTCCTTCTGCCGGTAGGTGTAGACGGAATCTTCATGGTCGATGAAGGCCGTCGTGAACTGGGACGGGAGGCGCAGGATGCTGGCGCCTTCGTTGCCCGGAATGACATCGTGGATGTACTGCGGGTTCATGTCGCGGAGCAGGTCCAGCGGCACGCCGACCAGTTCGGACACTTGCATGAAATGGAGGTTCCGGTTGATGGCGAAGGTGTCGACGTGGGCGGGCATCTCCAGGTTTTCGGGAACGAGTCCGTATTCCTTGTAGTAGCGGAATGCATACATGGCGCCCACGAAGGCGGGGACGTAGCCACGTGTCTCGCGGGGCAGGTATTCGTAGATGGCCCAGAAGTCCTTGTTGCCGCCGGCCCGGCGGATGGCCTTGTTGACGTTGCCCGAGCCGCAGTTATAGGATGAGATGGCCAGGTTCCAGTCGCCGAAGATGCGGTAGGCGTCCTGCAGGTAGCGGGCGGCCGCATCCGCGGATTTGACGGGGTCCAGGCGTTCATCGACGTAGGAATTGATCTTGAGCCCGTAGTTGCGGGCGGTCGAGTACATGAACTGCCACATGCCCTTGGCGCCGGCGCGGGAGACGGCGACCGGGTTGAGGGCCGATTCGATGACGGCCATGTACTTGAGTTCCTGCGGCATGTCGTACTTGTTGAACGTCTCCTCGAAGATCGGCATGTAATAATCCGCCAGGGCCAGCATGTGGGCCATCTTGGTCGGCATCTTCTCCGAATAGAGGATGATGTAGTTCTTGACGGTCTCGTTGTACGGCAGGGTGATGTAGGCGTTCATCGCCGCGAGGCGCTTCAGCAGGATGGAATCCGGAACGTCCGAGGTGAAGTGGACCGAGTCCATGTTGTATTCTTCGTCTTCGCTCCGGCCGAGGCCGCTGAACTGCCGGCTGCGGTACCACAGGTTGAGCAGGCTGTCCGTCAGTTCGGGGGTATAGTCTTCCGGCGAGAGCCCGTCCAGGCCGCGCTCCTCGTTCTCTTCGTAGATCTCGATCATCTCGCTGGCGATGCTGTCGCTGGCGTGGTATTGTTCCTCGAGGTCCTTGAGCTGCTGGCGGAGCACCTCGATCTCGGATTTCATGTCTTCGTTCTCCTTCTGGAGCTGTTTCCGGCTCTTGATGACGGGATTGATCTTCCGGGTCTGGGTGTCCGGAATCTGGGCGGCCGCGGGAGAAAGGGACAGGACGGTCGCGGCGAGGAGGATGGTCAGGATCGTTCGGTGGTTCATGGCGTCTTAAAATCTCAGGCCGATGCGCATCCCGAAAGCGGCGGTGCCGCCTCCGAAGGCGTAGGCGTTGTCCGGCGGCAGGATGGCCGGGGTCAGGTTCAGGGAGATGTCGTCGTTGACCTCAAAGTCCTGCATGTAGGCGAAGACGTTGGCGTCGATGACTTGGAGAAGGTAGAAGCCGGCCAGGGCGACCACGGAGTAGTCGCGGTAGCGGCGGTACACGTTGCGGTAATACAGGGCCGTCTGCGCCGGGATGTTACCCGTATAGGTCCCGTCTCCGGACGTGGCTTCATTGTGGATCCGCTTGTAGCGGCGGTAGTTCGTGCTGTTGTTGATCAGGAGGCTGGCGGAGACCACCATGCCGGTGTAGTACAGCGGAATCTTCCAGTATTCGTGGTTGTACGCCTGCCCGAGGCCGGGAAGCAGGAGGGAATACAGGGTGGCGCGTCCGGGCAGGTGCGGATCGTCGGAGGGATAGTTGACGACGCCGTCCATGAGGGTGCCCCAGTAGATCAGGCCGGCTCCGGCATACATGAGGTTCCGCATGCGTTTGTCGCGGCTGTCCCCGGAATCGCCGTACCGGTTGCCGTAATAGATGCCCAGACCGGCCGTAGCGGCGAGGCCGCCGTAGATGACGGGCAGTTTCCAGTACTGCCGGTTGTACATCTGCTGGCCGCCGACGAATACGGCGGAGCCGCCGAACATGGTCCCGATTTTCTGGGGGCGGGTGTGGCGGATGCCGGCGAAATAGTCCTTCAGGGAGAACATGACATCGCTCGTGTCACGGCCCAGGGTGTCCGCATCGTCGTTGTATTGCTGGGAAAACGCTTCTTCCCGGAACTGGGCCCGCGCGGCGGTCCCGGCCAGGAAAAAGAGGCAGAGCAGTATGATTTTCAGGAATCTCCGCATGGGCCTACAGGTTGCTTTCGTCCAGCGCCTTGAGGAAACGGTCCATCTCTTCGTCGGAATTGAACCGGACGGTCATGGTACCCTTCCCGCTGGGAGAGCGGCGGAGGCTGATGTTGTCGCCGAAATAGCGTCCCATGTGCTCGAGGACGCGGTAGTAGGCATCGGGCAGTTCCTGCCGGGGCTCTTCGCGCGGGGTCTCTCCCTTGGCGGTCCGGCGGATCTTCTCTTCCAGCTGGCGGACGCTGAGGTCGTTGCGGATGACCAGGTCGCAGAGCTGTTCCTGCAGGGCCTGGTCCTCGACGCCGAGGAGAACCTTGGCGTGGCCGACGCTGAGGATGCCGACCTTCAGGTCATGCTGCACCTTGGCGGGCAGTTTGAGGAGGCGGAGGTAGTTGGTGACCGAGGCGCGTTTCTTGCCGACGCGTTCGGCCATCTGCTCCTGGGTCAGGTTGCATTCCTCGATCAGCCGCTGGTAACTCATGGCCACTTCGATCGGGTCGAGGTTCTCCCGCTGGATGTTCTCGACGATGGCCATCTCGAGCATGCCCTGGTCGTTGGCGTCCCGGATGTAGGCGGGAATCATGTCCATGCCGGCGAGGCGGCAGGCACGGAAGCGGCGTTCGCCGCTGATGATCTGGTATTTGCCGTTGGCTTTCTTGCGGACGGTGACCGGCTGGATGAGACCGAAGGTGCGGATGGATTCCGCCAGTTCGTTCAGGGCCGCCTGGTCGAAGGTCATGCGGGGCTGGAACGGGTTCGGCTCGATCAGGTCGACCGGGATGCGGAGGATGTCCGCCGTATCCTGCGGCTCCTTCGTGCCGACGACTTCCTTGTTGACATATCCGACCGGTTTGCGGAAATTGCCCAGGTCGCCCGCCTCGCCGAGGAGGGCACCCAGACCTTTGCCGAGGCCGCGTGCTGGTGTCTTGCTGCTCATGGGATTACAGGGTTGGCGCCAAGCCGTTCCGTTCGAGGACTTCCTTGGCGAGGTTGAGGTAATTGGCGGTGCCGTTGTTCATCACGTCGTACAGGATGATCGGCTTGCCGTGGGACGGGGCTTCGCTCAGGCGGATGCTCCGCTGGATGATGGTCTTGAAGACCATGTCCTTGAAATGCTCCCGCAACTGGCCGACGACCTGGGAATGGACCTTGGTGCGGCCGTCGAACATCGTGACCACGAAGCCTTCGATCTGCAGGCCGGGGTTGACGCCGTCCTGGACGAGGCGGATGGTCTGGAGCAGCTTGCCGAGACCTTCGAGGGCGAAGAATTCGGGCTGGACCGGGATGATGACGGAGTCGGCGGCCGTCAGGGAATTGACGGTGATCAGGCCGAGGGAGGGAGAACAGTCGATGATGATGAAATCATAGTCGTCCCGGATCGGGGCGAGGGCGTTCTTGAGGATGGATTCCCGGTTGTCGCTGTCCAGCATCTCGATTTCGGCACCCACGAGATTGATGTGGGAGGGAATCATGTGCAGGTTCTGCATTTCTGTCTGGATCAAGGCGTCCCGGATGTCCAGTTCCCCGATCATGACCTCGTAGAGCGTCCGTTTCTGGTCGTCTTCCGGCGAAAAATTGAGGCCGGAGGTCGTGTTGGCCTGCGGGTCCGCATCGATGATGAGGACCTTCTTCTCCAGCACGGCCAGGGAGGCTGCCAGGTTGATGGCGGTCGTGGTCTTTCCGACGCCGCCTTTCTGGTTTGCGATGGCTATGACTTTACCCATATGTTCATATCAACTAAAACATGCAAATGTAATAAATAAAATCCATAAGCCGGCGGAAATACCGACTTTTGTTCCACACTTTCCGAAAAATGTTCCACACGTGGGGTCAGGCGGGATCCACGTCCGGGAAAACATGGCCGGCATAGCGGCTTTCCTTTTCGAACCGCGCCAGGGTGTCGGCGAGAAGCTGTTTGTTGGCGGAAAGGGAGGCGTCCTTCCTGAGAATGAGACGGATATGGCGGATGTGCTGGCCCGCGACCCGGTCGACGGGCGGGGCATAGGGACCAGTCAGCTGCACGCTGCCCTGCAGGGGACCGGCCAGCAGGGTGGGCCGGATGACGAACGCCGCGCAGAGTTCGTCTGCCAGCCGGCGGGTCAGGGTTTCCAGCCGGGGCAGGTTGGCATCGCGGCAGACCAGGACGATGATCCGCGAATAAGGGGGATAGCCGAAGGCCTGGCGTTCCGCAAGCAGGTCGCCGATGAAATCCTGCGAGGCGGCCGTTCCGGTCAGTTGCCGGTAGACGGGATGGTCGGCCTGGGCGGTCTGGATGACGAACAGGCCGTCGTCGCCGCGGCGGGCGCACCGTCCGCGGAACTGCTCCAGGAGTTGCAGGGCATGTTCGTCCGCACGGAAGTCCTGCTGGCCCAGCAAGGCGTCCGCCTGCAGCACGGCGACCAGGGAAAGTCCCTCGAAATCAAATCCTTTCGTGACGATCTGCGTGCCGATCAGGAAATCTGTCTTCCGCTGGGCGAAATCGCGGATGACCTGGGCTTCCCGGTGCTTGTCCTGGGCCGTGTCGCTGTCCAGGCGGGCGATCCGGGCCTGCGGGAAGAGCGCCTGCAGTTCTTCTTCGATCCGCTGCGTGCCGGCGCCGATCGGCTGGAGGGCGCCGCCGCAGGACGGACAGGTGCCGGTATAGGCCTCCTGGTGCCCGCAATGGTGGCAGGCCAGCCGGCCCGTATCCTTGTGGTAACTCAGGGTGACATTGCAGTTCGGACATTTCGGGATGGCGCCGCATTCGGCGCACTGGACGACGGGGGAGTAAGCCCGCCGGCTGCGCAGGATGACGGCTTGTCCGCCGGTCTGGAGCGTCCGGTCGAGGTGTCCGATGAGTTTGCGGGAGAAACTGCCGGTCATGCCGCGTTTGCGCCGTTCCGCGATCGTGTCGATGATTTCGATGCCGGCGGCGTTTCCGCCGTGGTATTTCTCGGCCAGCGGGACGAGGACATAGCGTCCGCTGCGGCAGTTGTACAGGGATTCCAGGGACGGGGTCGCCGAACCGAGGATGACATGGCTGCGGTGGATGCTGCCCAGCATGACCGCCGTGTCGCGCCCCTGGTAGCGGGGTGCGGTGTCCTGCTTGTACGAACTGTCATGTTCCTCGTCGACGACGATGAGCCCGAGGTCATGGTGGGGCAGGAAAAGGGCGGACCGGGTACCGAGCACGACATAGGAACCTTCCCGGAGCGTTGCGGCGACATCGCGCCGGTGGACGATGGTCTCGCCGGAATGGAAGGTCAGCAGGCGGTCTCCGAAAAAGGCGGACAACCGGTCCTCCAACTGCCGGCTCAAGGCGATTTCCGGGACCAGGTACAGGACGTTCTTGCCTTGTGCCAGGGTCTCCAGGGCCAGTTGGACATAGAGTTCGGTCTTGCCGGATCCGGTGACGCCGTGAAGAAGTGCTATCTTGTTATTGAAAAATGCTTTATGGATTTTACTTAAAGCATCGCTTTGGGTAGGGGAAAGCTGGATGGACGCAAAGTCCGGCTCTTTCCGGACGGCTCCGGCGAGCCGGGCCTCGAGGGCGGCGATTTCGGCGGCATAGCGTTCCCGCGTACTGTCCCTGCGGGCTTTCCGCAGCATGTCCCGGCGTTTCTCCAGCCGGGCCTCCAGCCGCTCCCGGTTGCGGGACCCGGCCTGCTCGACCGCAATCTTGCCGGCGGGGTAGGCGGATTTGTAGACTTCCCCGACCGTGCACAGGTAATAGCGAGCGATGAAATGCCAGAGGGCCAGTTCTTCTTCCGTAATGGGCGGCAGGTCTTCTACAGAATTGATTTCCATGATTTTCGTTACGTCGACCTGCGGCTCTGCTTCAAGTTGGTCGACAACCCCGGTGTAGGTCTTCCCGGCGAAGGTGACACGGACCCGGCTGCCACGGACAAGCGCATGTCCGCCGGCCGCGTACCAGGGGTTCCAGGCCAGCCGCAGGGGCAGGATGACCGTTATGAATTCCTTTCCGTCCATCGTCCTGCGAAGGTAGTCATTTTCCCGGGATTGACCAGAATGTTTATTTGAAATCAGAAAACGTTTTTGCGCTTAATTATTCTGAAATTATTTGATTATTTACTTAGAATTTGTAATTTTGTAAGGACCAAAACCACGAATTTTAACACTTAAACTGAGATATGGCTGAAAAACATTTGCTTCTGGGGGATGAAGCGCTCGCCCTGGGCGCCCTCCACGCCGGCCTTTCCGGCGTCTATGCATATCCCGGTACACCTTCTACCGAGATCACGGAATTCATTCAGAATCATCCCTTGACGCGGGAACGCAACCTGCACTGCGACTGGAGCAGCAATGAAAAGACGGCCATGGAAGCGGCGCTGGGTGTATCCTACGCCGGCAAGCGCGCCCTGGTATGCATGAAGCATGTCGGCATGAACGTCTGTGCCGACGCTTTTGTCAATTCCGCCATGACCGGAGCCAACGGCGGACTGGTCGTCACCGCTTGCGACGATCCGTCCATGCACTCCTCGCAGAATGAACAGGATTCCCGTTTCTACGCCGAATTTGCCATGATGCCCTGCTTCGAGCCTTCTTCCCAGCAGGAGACGTATGCGATGATCCGCCACGCCTTCGATTTCTCCGAAGAAAAGCGGATCCCTGTGCTGATGCGGCTGACGACCCGCATGGCGCATTCCCGCGCCGTCGTCGAGACCGGTGAAATCCGGCCCGAAAACGAAGTGCATTTCCCGGAAAATCCCCGCCAGTGGGTCCTCCTGCCGGCCAACGCCAAGGTCCGCAACCAGGCGCTGATCGCCGATTATGCCGGATTCGGGGAGGCGGCGGAGCAGTCTCCGTTCAATGTCCTGTCGGACGGCCCGGATGACAGCCTGGGCATCATCGCCTGCGGCATCGCGTACAATTATCTGATGGAAAACTTCCCGGACGGCTGTCCGTATCCGGTCCTGAAGGTCTCCCAGTATCCTTTCCCGAAAGGCCTGGCGCGCCGGCTCGCCGCCCGCTGCAAGACCCTGCTGGTCCTGGAAGAAGGCCAGCCCCTCGTGGAGAAGATGCTTTGCGGCGTCTTCGATACCGGCATCACCGTCAAGGGCCGCCTGGACGGCACCCTTCCGCGCACCGGCGAACTGACCCCGGACTGCGTCCGCGCCGCCCTCGGCCTTCCCGCCCGTGCGGAGTATGCGGCCTCCCAGGTCGCCGTTCCCCGTCCGCCCGCCCTGTGCCAGGGCTGCGGCCACCGGGACTTCTACACCGCGCTGAACCAGGTTATCAAGGACTATCCGACGGCCCGGGTATTCAGTGACATCGGCTGCTACACCCTCGGATGGCTGGCTCCGTTCCACGCGTTCCAGACCTGTGTGGAGATGGGCGCTTCCGTGACGATGTCCATCGGCGCCGCCAACTCCGGCGTCTGGCCGGCCGTCGCGGTGATCGGCGACTCCACCTTCACCCACAGCGGCATGACCGGCCTGCTGGATGCCGTCAACGCCAAGGCGGACATCACGCTCTGCATCTCGGACAACCTGACGACCGGCATGACCGGCGGCCAGGATTCCGCCGGCACCGGCCGCCTGGAGGCCATCTGCCTGGGCCTGGGCGTCGAGCCGGAGCACCTGCGGACCATCATCCCGCTGCCGAAGAATTATCCGGACATGGAACAGACCATCCGCGAGGAACTGGAATACCACGGCGTCTCGGTCATCATCTGCCGGCGCGAGTGCATCCAGACGGCCCGCCGCCATGCCGCCAAGAAATAACCTTTCAACCTGATCGTTACCATGAAACAAGATATCATTCTCGCAGGCGTCGGTGGACAGGGCATCCTTTCCATCGCGACCGTCATCGGCCGGGCCGCCCTCGACCAGAACCTTTACCTCAAGCAGGCGGAGGTCCATGGCATGAGCCAGCGCGGCGGCGATGTCCAAAGCAATCTCCGTCTCTCTTCCGATCCCATCCACAGCGACCTTATCCCGCGGGGCGGCTGTGACCTGATCGTTTCCCTCGAGCCGATGGAGGCGCTCCGCTACTTACCCTATCTTACCCCTGAAGGCTGGATCATCACCAACACGACACCCTTTGTCAACATCCCGAACTATCCTGCGACAGAGGCCGTCATGGCCGAATTGCACCGGATTCCGAACCTGATCGCCATCGACGTGGACACGATCGCCAAGGAAGTGAAATCCCCGCGCAGCGCCAACATGGTGCTGCTGGGAGCCACGGCCTCGGTGCTCCGCATCCTGGACCCGGACAAGCTCCGGGACGGTATCCGCGCCGTCTTCGGCCGTAAGGGCGAGGCTGTCGTGGACACGAACATCGCGGCTTTCGATGCCGGATATGAGTTTGCCAATCAACATCTTGCCCGATGAAACAGCCGATTTCCCAACAAGTCATCCAGGACATCCTGGACCAGCATGACATCGCGGACATCTCGAAAGCGACGATCCGTCAGAGCGTCGCGGTCGGCGCGGCGCTGGAGAAAATAGCCGGGGAGCCGTTCGTCCACCTGGAGATCGGCGTCCCGGGCATCGAAGCCTGTCCCATCGGCATCGATGCGCAGAAAGAGGCGCTGGACCGCGGGGTGGCGTCTGTCTATCCGGTCATCAGCGGTCTGCCGGAACTCAAGCAGAATGCTTCGCAGTTCGTCAAGGCGTTCATCGACATCGACGTTCCGGCGCAGTGCATCGTGCCGACCGTCGGCTCGATGCAGGGCAGTTTCAACCTGATCCTGGAGTGCTCCCAGCTCCAGCCCGGGAAGGACACGATCCTGTATATCTGTCCGGGATTCCCGGCGCATGGCCGCCAGCCGGACGTGCTCGGCATCAAGAACGTGATTTTCGACATCTATGAGTACAGGGCCGGCCGGCTCCGGGAAAAACTCGAGGAGTTCATGTCGAAGGGCAACATCGCCGCCATCCTGTATTCCAACCCGAACAATCCGGCATGGATCTGCCTGACGGAAGAGGAATTGCAGATCATCGGCGAATGCGCGAACAAGTACGACGTCATCGTGCTGGAAGACATGGCCTACCTGTGCATGGACTTCCGCAAGGACATGTCCCGTCCGTTCGAGCCGCCGTTCCAGCCGACGGTGGCCCGGTATACGGACAACTATGTCATCACCCTGTCCGCCTCGAAGATCTTCAGTTATGCCGGCGAGCGCATCGCCGTCGCCGTGATCTCCGACAAACTCTACCACCGGGAGTATCCCGAACTCCGCCGCCGTTACGGCATCGGCGGTTTCGGGGACAATTACATCCTGACCTACCTGTATGTCGCTTCTTCCGGCACCTCCCATTCCGCCCAGTATGCGCTGGCGGCGATGTTCAAGGCGGCTGTGGAAGGGCGCTACAATTTCGTGGGAGAACTGCGCGAGTACGGCCGCCGTTCCGAGCGGTCCCGGGACATTTTCGAGAAACATGGTTTCCATCTGGTGTATGACAAGGACATGGACCAGACGATCGGAGACGGCTTCTTCTATACGGTCGGCTATGGGAACCTTGATAATAATTCCTTGATGGTCAGGCTGATGCGCTGCGGTATCAATGCCATTGCCCTGAACACGACGGGCAGCGGCCAGTCGGGTATCCGCGTGTGCGTCTCCCGCTTGCTGACCGACGAGGACTTCCAGGCGCTGGACGAGCGGCTGCAACTGTTTGTGGAACTAGACAAAGAATAGCCTATGAGATACATGAGTGCCGACGATGCGATGAAACTCATCCGTTCCGGCGACACCATCTGCTGCCAGGGCAGCACTTCCGTTCCGGTCATGCTCCAGGAGGCGCTGACCCGGCGCGCGGACGAACTCCGGGACGTCAAGATCGTCTCCGGTTTCAATGTGACGACCGGTCCAGCACCGTTCTGCAAGCCGGAGTACAAGGATTCGTTCATCGTCAACAGCATCTTCCTGTGCGCTGACCAGCGGAAGCACGTGGCGGCCGGGTACGGCAGCATGGTCCCCGCCTTCCTCGGCGAGGTCCCGTACCTGTTCCGCAGCGGCCTGCTGCCGATCGACGTGGCCTTCATCAACTGCTCGCTGCCGGACGAAAACGGCTATTGCAGTTTCGGCATCTCGGCGGATATTTCCGTTGCGGCGGTCGAGTGCGCCCGGGTGGTCATCGCGCAGGTCAACAAAAGCATCCCGTACCTGTACGGCAAGTGCATGATCCATGAATCGCAGATCACGGCGGCGGTCGAGTGCGACATTCCGCCCGTGGCCATGGAATTCGGCCCTCCGACGGAGATCGAGGCGGCCATCGGCGGTTTCATCGCGAATGAGATCCCGGACGGGGCGACGCTGCAGATCGGCGTGGGCGGTATCCCGAACGCCATCCTGAACGGCATCAAGCACCACCAGCATCTCGGCCTGCATACCGAGGCGATGACCGACGGCGTCGTCCGGCTGATGGAGGAAGGCGTGATCGACAACACCTTGAAGAAGAACCATACGGGGGTCAGCGTCGCTTCCCTGGCTTTGGGTTCCAAGCATATGTACGAGTTTCTGGACCACAACCGGGACGTCGAATTCTATGATGTCGCCTATACCAACGATCCGTTCCGGATCCGGGAGAATCCCCGGGTGTGCGCCATCAATTCGGCCATCGAGGTGGATCTGACGGGACAGGTCTGTGCGGACAGCATCGGAGACATGATCTTCTCCAGCGTCGGCGGCCAGCATGATTTCATGTACGGCGGTTCGCTTTCCGAGGGAGGGAAGACCTTCATCGCGCTGCCTTCCCGGACCCTGAAGGGCAAGAACAAGATCGTGGCCCATCTGGCGCCGGGTGCCGGCGTGGTGACGACCCGTTTCCAGACCCAGTACGTGGCGACCGAGTACGGCATCGTCTACCTGCGCAACAAGAACCTGGCCGAGCGGGCCAAGGCCTTGATTTCCATCGCCCATCCGGACGACCGCGAAGAACTGGAGAAAGCCGCCTGCGAACGCTTCGGCTACTCCTTCCTCCGCCTGAAATAAACGGGCTTCGCTACAACTGTTCTAAAACGGCGCAAGTATTCGTTTTAGTAGGTCTATTTTTGTAACTTCCCTGACTCTCAAAGAAGAAGGGGAGCGACGGAAATGGAGTTCGGGCTCAGTCCATCCTCGCATCCTGCGTCCCCGCGTCAGCGGGGACTTGTCTGCTGCGGCTGAGTATCGCCCGGAACTCATTCGTCGCTCATCATATTCTATAACGATAAAAAGGTAAGTTTTTTTATCTCATTATTTTTTTTAGTTTTGCGTTATATACGAAAAGATGATTAACAATGATGTTTTGTTCTATCTCTCGACTAGCCCTGTTTCTTGTCACAATGGTCTGCCTTCCCATTACACTTATGGGGCAGGATGATGCTGCATCCATTGTAGGTCAGGCTTTTATTCCTGTTGAAGTCAGATCTGGGTGGGATCACGATATCATACTCGCAACCTCTTATCTAGGGGAAGGCTTTGATGCCATTCTTGTTGCTGACGGAGATACACTCCGGACGAAATCAGACAGGGCAGAAGGTTATGGTAGATTCTCATTTTCTGGAATTGTCGCCAAGCAAGTTACGCTTTGTATAAAGCCCGATAAAAGAAGTTCTGTTCAACCTTTCACTGCCTCGTTCGAGTTAATGCCAGGTGAGAATATCCTGCTTATTCCCCTTCAAGGGCCGGATTACCCTGAAGAGAGTATGTTACAGATGTCTAAAAAACCGATTGTGACGACGGATTGGGACAGTTGGGTATACCACTATCCCACCGATCTGGGCGGATTGGGAGAGAAAGGGTTTGTTATGACAAATCTGAAAGATGTGCCAGGAGTCGAGTATGTGTACAATAAAAGAAACGGGGAAAGAACTATCTCCGCCCCCCAAAAAGTGGTACATATGACCGAGGTTAACGGCGCATACATTTTCGGCCAGACCCCGTCAGTTTCACCATAAGAAGACTTAGTTTAGTTGAGGAGTATTGATAATTTTATAGTATGATAGTTATGCCCTGTATTATTACCCACTTCCGATTAAGATTGCTCCTGCTTTTAGCAACAGGTCTTTGCCTGCCCCTGGCGCTTTACGGGCAGGAGGAGCCCCATTCATCCACATCCTCAATAGTTGGCAGGGTATTTTGGCGCATAGCAAATCGTTCATCTACGGGTGACGTAGTGGAAGTCTATCAAGTCCCTCAAGGAGATGCTTTTCATGTCACGCTTGTTGCTGACGGTGATACGCTACGTACGAGATTGAATCGTTCAGGACGATTCGATATTTCGGAGATTGATCCCGGGCAAGTGGAAATCACCATTGCGTGGAGCGGTACAAATACCCTTACTAAGAGAGACACGACGAGAGTATATCTTACAGGGTCTTTCGAGATTGTTCCAGGGGAAAACATTGTCATAATTCCATGGTCACCTGCCCCTGTTTACGAACCTCCGTTTCCGCTTGTGACGTTGGACGGAGATACCTGGAATTACGATCAGAGTGACTCGATTCCGTTCGAGGACTTCACCGCGGAAATGCTTAAAAAGCTGCCGGGAGTCACGCTCAACAAAAGAAAAAGGATAATCTCTATTCCTGGCGAAGGTATATACCGGTCTGAGTCTGGCGGCATCTACGTCTTTGCCCGGAGACCGTCGACGCAGTAGAATACCATGTCTGTGAGAAACCGTTCCATCCTTTTCCTGCTACTGATCGCAGGTCTTTGCCTGCCCCTCTCGCTCTGGGGGCAGAGTCAAGCCGCCGATACCCTGTCATCCATCGTCGGCAAGACTTTCTACCGGATGGAGATAGGGATGGGAGGGTTGGACAACGTGGATATGCCGGTCTCAGGGATTGATGTTGTCCTGGTCGCCGGAAAGGATACGGCCCGAACTAAGACGGACAATCTGGGAAGATTCAGTTTCTCCAGGATAAAAACCAGGCAGATTACCCTCTCGATGGTGGATGACGACTATGCTCCCTTCTCGGAGTCATTCGTGTTGATGCCCGGTGAAAATGTCGTGATTGTCCCCCGGCAGCGGGAGACTGAGACCCTGGATGCGGCTTCTGTCACCGCCGAAGTCCCGGTGATGACGATGAAGGGTGACACGCTGGTCTATCACGCCAACGCATTGACTGTAAACGAAGGAGATTATGCCATCGACCTTCTGAAGCAGATGCCCGGCGTGGAGATTGACCGGTCGACGGGAATCATCCGTATTTCCGGCAAGGAAGTCGCCAGGTCCTATGTCAACGGGGCGCTGGTCTTCGGCCTCAATCCTATGGACCCGATGGAGAACCTCCGGGCGGAACAGGTCGTGACGATGGAGGTCTACGACGAGAAAAACCCTCTGGAGGTGCTGGACCATATCGTCAGGGAGGATCAGCGCGTCGTCAATATCAAGACCAAGGACCCGATCTTCAGCACCACGGACCTGCAGGTGCGTGCGATTGCCGGTATGGATGAGACTAAGCAGGAAGACGGTAGGCCGCAGTATCGCTATGGTGCCGGCACCAACGCACATTTCTTCTCGGAGCTGATCCAGTTGTACGCCGATGTCATGACCAACAACGTCGGCATGAACTCCAGCAGCATCACAGCCACACCCGGTCCGCTGACCGACTACCGGGCTATGACCGACCTCACGATGGGCCTCAACAAGTATTGGGAGAGCCCGCTCTACGGCAACGGTTTCGATACACGTTACAGCTATGCCCGTCAGCGGATGCGCAGCCGCAACCGCACGTTGCAGGAGTATTTCGAGACAGCCGGGATACCGGAGCACGATGTGGAGAACGAGACCTCCATTTCCAGGCATTCGGAACAGCATCGCATAGAGACTGGCTTCGCCTATCGTACCGGAAAGCTCGCCATTGTCACGTGGCGCCAGATGTTCAGCCTGACGCACCAAGACACGGACGGGCGTACAACAAGTTCCACGGCCTATAGCGGGATGGACCCGATGTCGCGGGATGAGACTTCTTTTACCGGGAACAAGGACTGGATGCTGAATGAAAACGTCAATGTGGGATTCAAGGCCAGAAACAACAAGCCCGGGCCGAACCTGTCTTTCAGTGTCACGCTTCGCCAGAACAACCTGGACTCCTGGAACCTTGATACTCTGGCATCGTCCTACACTAAGCGGTACCTGACAAAGGAAGGAAGCGGGCTGTCTCAGGACTGGATGGGTAATTTGCGGCAAACCCTATATAGTAATCGTACAGACGGCCGCGATGTTCAGCTTTTTGCCGAATATTACATTCTCTATCAGAATCATGACCAGAAGCAGGAGGCCTACGACCTGTATGGAGCCGCCGGCCCGACGCTTAATCCGGCGAACACTTTCGATTACACCTATTCCACCCTTCAACAGAATCTCAGGCTCAGTTCCCGTTTCGGCCGTTGGAGCAATTCCAATTCCACTGTGTTGATTTTAAACGTGGCTTTCCAGATGGACCGGGTCATAGACAAGGAGCGCATCCCGGAGGCCTATTCAGGGGACAAGACATATTACGGGATCATACCCATGATCTCTTTCTCGACTCGTAGGGTTTCTTTCACCTTCAACTCGCAGTACAGCATTCCATATGTGGAACAACTGCGCCGTCGGATTGACGATACCCGTCCTCTCTTCCTGACCGCAGGCAATCCGGACCTGAAAAAGAGCCAGACCTATGTGTTCGGAATCAGCAAAGGGCGCAATATGCAGGCGAAGAAGTGGACGACCACCTGGAATGTCAACTTCCAGTATCAAAGACATCCCAGGGTGCAGAGGACCATATTCTATCGTGAGGAGACCGTCCTGGACGACTATTACGGCTACCTCGTGCCGGCGGGCGCGACGCTCAACCGCACCGAGAATGCCGATCATGCCCTGACGGGCTATCTTACCATGAATGCCTCGTCCCGGCTGAGCCTGCTGAAGGGGAAACTGAAGCCCACAGTCACGTTTGTGCCGCGACTGGATTATCGTCAGATGCCACAGTATTTCGGAGAAGTGCTGGACCGCACGACGGAATGGACTCCATCGCTGAACACCACGATAACTTCCCCGTTGTGGAAGGGGGCGCAGGCTTCCGTAGCCGGGAATGTCGCTTATATACGGGCTACAAGCCAGGCGGGTTCAATGGACCGCAAGGCGATCCGCGGGCAGCTTGACCTGAACTTCTCGACAGAATTCCTGAAGCACGCATATTTCACCGGAAACTACTCCTGGCGGCCTGTCCGTGACCTGTCGGTGAAGGATATGAGCCGGAACGTCCAGCAGCTGAACCTTGCCCTCGGCCTTAATCTCCTGCAGAAAAACCTGAAAATCTGCATCCGGGGCATCGACCTGCTGCGCAGCGGCTCGGTCTATACCCTAACCATGGGCCCGTCATCCGTTACCCACGCCTGGACGCCGGTCTATGGCCGCTATTTTGTGCTGGATATCTCCTACCGCTTCAACAACTCCGGCGGCCGCGCGATGCCGCCGTACAAAATATAGGCTTTTAAATGGCGGGAAAAAGTAATGTTGAGAAACTCTTTCATCTATCTTATTTGTTGAATCTTCCGTATCTTTGTGCGGAAGATTTTTGTATATGAAACGAATTGAAGTGGTTGCCGCCGTCTTGCGGGAGGGCAACCGGTTTTTTGCCACGGAACGTGGCTACGGAGCCTGGAAGGACTGGTGGGAGTTCCCCGGCGGGAAGATGGAGCCCGGGGAGACGCCCGAGGAGGCACTGACCCGTGAAATCCGCGAGGAACTGGATGCCCGGATCCGCATCGGCCGGCTGATCGATACGGTCGAGTGGGATTATCCGGATTTCCACCTGACCATGCACTGCTATCTCTGTACGCTGGCGGCCCCTGCCTTGCACCTGAAAGAACATGAAGCCGCCCGGTGGCTGTCCTATGCGGAACTGCATGATGTCCGCTGGCTGCCGGCGGATGACGGCCTGCTGCCGCTGCTGGCGGCCGAACTGCTGGATGTCGATCCGGGGCTGGCTGTCTACCTGGAGCATACCGTGATTCCGCAATATGCGGATTTCGACAAGGCCCATCGGGAAGACCATGCCCGCGCCGTCGTGTCCCGGGCCATGGACCTGGCCGCCGGTTATCCGGTCGACCGGAACCTGCTCTATGCCGCCGCGGCCTGCCATGACCTGGGCCTGTCCGTCGACCGGAAGACGCACCATCTCGAATCCGGACGGATCATCCGGGCTGACCGGGAACTGCGCCGCTGGCTGAGCGAAGCCGAAATCGAGCAGGCGGCACAGGCGGCGGAAGACCACCGGGCTTCCTCGGACCATGAACCCCGTTCCGTCTACGGCCGCATCGTCGCCGAGGCCGACCGCCTGATCATTCCGGAGCAGATCATCCGCCGGACCGTCCAGTTCGGCCTGGCCCATTATCCGGAATTGCCCCGTCCCGGCCACTGGCAGCGAACCCTGGACCATCTCCATGAAAAATATGCCGAAGGAGGCTATCTGCAACTCTGGATTCCCGAATCTCCGAATGCGGCCAAACTGGCCGAACTCCGGGCGATGATCCGGGACGAAGAAAACCTGCACATCCTCTTCAACCGGATTTACCGGGAGGAAGTCCTCGGCCCGCTGGTGTGCGAGCGTTTCCGGACGGAGGAGAAATACCGCAAGGGCCATGTCGCAATCATCGCTCCCGCCCCCGGCACCGAAATCCTCGGCCTGCATACGCCGCAGATGAAGGCAGTGGCCCGCGAGATCGCCCGCCGGGAAGACGTCGGGGAGATCCTGGATGACTGGGCGGCGGACGAAAGACTGTCCCATGATGAACGGATCATCTGGGGACTGGTCCTGGATGCCATGAAGTGTCCGCTCGGGGAACGGATCCGCCGGATCCGGGAATTCCTGCCCCGGATCGACAACTGGGCCATCTGCGATACGTTCTGCTGCAACGCCAAGTGGATCCGGGACGATGCGGTCCGTCCCTTCATCCTGGAATGCCTGGCGCCCGGACAGCCGGAGTTCACCCGCCGGACCGGGCTGATCCTGAGCATGTGCCATTTCCTTGGGGAAGACGTCCTGTCGCGGACGTTCGGCGACCTGACGGCCATGCAGTTGCAGGAAGGGGAACCGTATTATGTCCGGATGGGCGTCGCCTGGCTGCTCGCCACCGCCCTGGCCAAGCATCCCCGGCAGACGCGGGACTTCGTTTCCGGAAACGCATCCATTCCGGCCGATATCGTCCGCCTGTATGTCCGCAAAGCCCGTGAATCCCGCCTGACCCGGGACGTCCCTGCCCTGAACGCCCGATGAGCGCCATGACCCGGAACCGTCTCCTGTACCACCTGCTCGCTTCGCTGGCCTGTTTCATTGTCTGATGGCCCGGCTGGGCAATGTCACTTCGACCAACTACGTCTATCTCAATCCCGTCTTCACGCTGTTCTTTGCGATGATCTTCCTGGGAGAGAAAATGACACCGCTCTCCGCCCTGGGCTCCACTGCCATCCTGCTCGGGGTGATCCTGGCGGGACGTCGGTAGGGGAGCATCGGCAGGCGGAGCGCGGCCTGTATGGTGCTGCCGTTACTGCTTCAGCAATTCTTCGATGCAGCCGGCGATGTTGCTGATGCTTTCGGTCGGCTCGAAACGGGCGACGACCTGTCCTTTCTTGTCAATGAGGAATTTGGTGAAATTCCATTTGATGTCCGGTTTCTCCTTGTACTGCGGGTCGGCCTTCGAGAGCATCTCATCCAGAATGCCCGTGAGGGGATGCTCCGGATTCCATCCGGCGAAGCCTTTCTCCTGCTGGAGATAGAGGAAGAGCGGGTCCGCATCCGGACCGTTGACTTTCACCTTCTTGAAACGCGGGAAGTCCGTACCGAAGTTCAGCTTGCAGAACTCATGGATGGATTCGTCGGTGCCGGGTGCCTGGGATCCGAACTGGTTGCACGGAAAATCCAGGATGACGAAGCCCTGGGAGTGGTATTTCTCGTAGAGTTTCTCCAGTTCATCGTACTGCGGGGTGAAGCCGCACTGGGTGGCGGTGTTGACGATGAGCAGGACTTCTCCTGCGTATTCTTTCAAGCTGAGCGGTTGTCCTTTCCTGTCCTTGACAGTGAAATCGTAAATGGTTCTCATGGGGAATATTTGTTAAAATAAAAGTCGTTGGAATCCAGTAAGAAGCAGGATTCTGCCGTTAGTTGTCTTCGTCGTCTGAAAAGCGGATCTCTCCGTAGTAGGATACGGGTTCGCGGTTGCGGGACTGGACGAGCAGGTTGACCTTTCCGTTATCATAGATCGTGAAGGTATAGACATGCGTGTCCTCGTCGGTCTTGACCAGGATCCGGATCATGTCGGATCCGTCCGGTTGCGCGATGACGTTGTATTCCTGGTATTCCGCCTGGAAATTCAGGCCGTGGCCGCCGCCGTAGGGGAGATCCCAGGCCCGTCCGAAGTAGGGGAGGTAGGAATTGATCTTTCCGTCCTTGACGCTTACGGAGAACGGAGAAACATGCTGGGGCCTGCCCCGGAAGGGGATCATCTGGGTGATGTCGATCTTGAAATCGGCGGATTCGACGAATTGCTGTACCAGCAGGGCCTCCCGCTGTTCGCGCTCCGCCCGTTCCTGCCGGGTTTCCGACAGCGAGCCGCATGCCGTGCATGCCAGCAGCATCATCAGGATGCAGGTTCTGATAATATGTTTCATGGTTCTGGGATGAATGGATTCGGATGGGGGTTATTTTTCTTTGACGGATTTGCCGGAGACATGTTCGAGGGTCATCTCCAGCACCTCGGCCTGGGGACCGTTCTTGGCCATGTCCCTTTCGAGGTCATAGCCTTCTGGGAAATACTTCCCGCCGAGCTGGCGCAGCCGCATCCCTTTTTCTGCAGGGTCTTCGAGGATCCGGATGCGGCCGAAGCAGATGACGCTCCGGACGTGGTACCACCAGTCGTCCGGTTCGCGGACCGGTTCGTCCAGGACCGTGAAGCAGACTTTGTCGCAGGCGCGTACGGCATCCAGTTTGTGGCCGCTTTTGGCGCAGTGGAAGTAGATCCGGCCATCCGCAAAGACGAAATTGATGGGAACGGTGTACGGATATCCGCCGTCACCGATGACGGACAGGAAACCGCGGTAGGCCTTGTCCAGGATGCGGAGGCATTCTTCCTCCGGCAGTTGTTGCTTGAACCGGCGCATCGGCCGGAAATCCGTTGTTGATTCCATGATTATTCAGTATCGGAATACGCGTTTTGACAAATGTACAAAAATCTTTCCAGATTATCACTGCCCCTTCGCGGGCAAGGGCCGTGTCAGGATACCGTCCGCCGGATCCGGATCGTCTGGATCAGGACCTCGGCCCAGGAAATCCGCTTGCGGTTGATCAGCGGATGGAACAGGGTGGTGAAGAAACAGGATGTTGCCACGCAGGCGACGCCGATGGAGACATTGGAGGCCTGGATGCTGGCGAAGAAGGCGACCCAGTGGGTGGCGAGGATGGAAATGCCCGTTCCGTCTGATAGTAAAAAAAGGAGAAGGTGCATGCCTTCTCCTTTTTCAGCGGGGGATTGGGTCCCTTTTATTCTGCGTATTCGAAACCGAAATCCTGGCCCTTGCGATGGGTCGGGACACCGTATTTCATCCAGACCGGCATCGGAGCCCCCTTCATGTAATGGTCGAAGAACTGCTGCAGACGGACGCTGAGATCCTTGCTGTTGCGACGCTCGGCCAGGTTGTGGGCTTCGTCATTGTACTGCAGCATCCAGGCCTTTTTGCCGAAGCGGCGCAAATCGGAGAAGAATTCGATACCCTGGTACCACGGAACGGCGCCGTCGGCATCGTTGGCCATGATCAGGACCGGCGTCTTGACCTTGTTGACATGGAATACCGGGGAATTCTCGATATACAGTTCCAGGCCGCCCTCGTCCCAGATGGACTTGCCGATACGGCTCTGTCCATGTTCATACTGCATGGCACGGACCAGACCGGATTCCCAGCGGATACCGCCGTAGGCACTGATCATGTTGCCGACCGGGGCGCCGGCTCCGGCCGCAATGAACATGTCGGTCCGGGTGATCAGGTAAGCCACCTGATAGCCGCCCCAGCTCTGGCCCTGGATGGCCATGCGGCTGCGGTCGATGAAGTCGAACTGGTCGCACATGGCCTCGGCACCGGAGCAGATGCAGTTGTACGCGCTCTCGCCCGGGTGGCCGTCCTTGTAGACGATGTCCGGAATGAAGAAGGCATAGCCGTTGCTGACGTACATGGCCGGATTGACCGTGGAGCGGGAAGGTGCCGGCTGGCGGTAGTTGTAGAGCGTCTCGGAGTTTCGCTCATAGAAGTAGATCATCAACGGGAGTTTCTCGCCCGGCTTGCGGTCCTCCGGGACAATCAGGATACCGTCCAGCGGCGTACCGTCATAGGCTGTCCAATGCACCAGCTGGGCATCGCCCCAACGGTACTGGGCCTGCTGCGGGTTGACGGAGGTCAGTTTCGTCGCGCCGTCCAGACGCTTCTCCAGGGAAGGCTTCAGGCTGAAATTGCCCTTGGCGAGACCCTTCTTCGTCGCATCAAATGCCAGGTACAGGTCGTACGGACGGCGGTAATCTCCTTCCGTGAAGGCCAGGACCGGAGCTTCGCGGGCGATGACGACGCTGCCGAAGGAAGACTCCTTGAGGCACCATACCGGAACCTGCGGCTTGAGTCCGTTGAGGACGGCAAAGCCGTTTTTCTTCGTAACCTCGTCGAACGCGCTGAGCCAGATCTGCTCATTGGCGGCCGGGATGTGGGTCAGGCCGAAACGGCGCTCCGCAGTCGTCAGGCCGTAGTCGATGTAGGAGGTCTTGCGGAACTGGATGCGGTTTTCGCGGCCGGCATTCTTGGTCAGGCACTCGACGCTGCTGCCGTCCGCCTTGAATTTCCAGACGTCGTAGCGGTCACAGATCAGGACATATTCATCGTTGGCCGTCCAGACCGGGTCGCGGTCATACGGGCTCGGATAAGACGGGTGGTCATCCTCCTCGTCATAGAAGTTGGTCCGGCAGTCGCCCGTCAGGCAGACCTCCTCGCCGGTGGCGATATCATAGGTATAGAACTGATAATCGTCGCAATTGTACCAGATCAGGTATTTCCCACCCGTGGAGAGGGTGGCGTGGCCCGGAAGCTGGTGGCGGATCTCCTTGCGGGAACCGTCGCGCAGGTTGACCAGATAGATGTCATTGTACGGGTTGGAGTCCCAATAAGAGGACAGGCGGTAGGCAGAATCGTCCACGGAAAGCGCATACTCTCCGTCGCCGCCCAGGACATAGGTCAGGGAATCCCAGTCGGATTCGCTGAGAAGGACCGGCTTGGGTGCATCCAGGTCGATCACGGTCGGATAGGTACGGCGGGTAATGCGGGCCGCCTGGACCTTCTGCATCGGAGGGGTCAGCATGGCATCCCAGTTCCAGATATCCAGTTTCGCCGTTTCAAAATCGATGATCGTCGTATCTTTCGGTCCGGTGAACGGAGCGATGCCGGCAAAGATGCGGCGGCCCGACTTGGAGAATGCCGGGGCGCTGTTCTCGTTGTAGGTCCATCCATTCTTGCCGGTGAATCCCTGGGCAACGACCGTGCGGGCGGGAGCGCCGTCGGCGGACAGCAGGATCGCGCAATGCTTGTTGCCGTCCTTGACGGAATCCGTGGAAGCCAGGAACACCAGCTGGCGGCCGGCGTCGTCGAAGGCCAGGCTGCCATAGAAGGGCTTGCCTTCGTCCAGGACGGTCTGCTGCTTCGTCGCCGGGTTGTACAGGACGACCGCGTCGCAGGAGAGGCTGTCCTTCTTGTCTTTCTTGAACGACAGAGCCATGTTGCGTCCGTCACGGCTGAACAGATACTGGTCGACATGCTTCAGGGTATCGACGGAGCCGCTGGCCGGATCCATGACCACAAGTCCCTTGTCGAACGTATAGGCGACATACGGCATGGCATCCGTACCGGACTTGAAAGCCTTCGCGTTGGCGAATTTCTTGACTTCGAGGGTCTTGAGATTAACCACGGCGATCGAGTCCTTCGGCATCTGGTCCGCCTTCTTCTTGGCGATCCGGGCCTGGCGCGTCGCCTGGAATTCCGGTTTGATCAGGCAGTAAGCCCATGTCCCGTCCGTAACGAGGCCGGAAGCGCGCGGAATCCGGACTTCCTTCCCGTCGAAGACCCGGCGGAGAATCGTCTCGGAATCCCCTTCCTGCGGGGCAATCTGATAAGAAAGGACGGAACCGTCCGGGGTAAGTTGGGCGCCGGCGACACGCTGCCATCCATCATAGACATCGTGATCCATGGCCTTTTTCTGGGCAGAGAGGGTTCCCGCCGCCAAAAGGCACAGCGCCATCAAGGACAATTTTCTTAAATGCATAAAATATCAGGTTTTAAGTTTTTCCAAAGTAGTTTTGCGATAAAAATCAAATTTAGGAAATCGATCCGACAATTCATAGAGGCTATAAAAAAGTTGCAAAAATAATGAAGAAAGATTTGCAACCTCAGAAAAAATACCTATCTTTGCATTCCCAAAACAATGGTGCTGTAGCTCAGATGGTAGAGCAATGGACTGAAAATCCAT
>ODAI011729906.1_pt1 | contig 23443 bp, 26 predicted proteins | sample 1539321 | NCBI WGS metagenome assembly ODAI01 (sample SAMN02144231, study PRJEB22623) | gut metagenome | biome: sheep rumen | host: Ovis aries | place: New Zealand | reverse complement strand
CATTGATATCCGCATTCGTATTGATAGTAAGTAATCTCACGCTTGATGTATCTGCTGATTTCAACGTGCCTCGAAATTGAGTGTCCCCCATCAACTTATCGAAATGAATAATTGTTGACCCCGCATTAACTCCTGCGCACGGAAGATTCCAAACAACATTCGGTCCGAAATTAACAACATAAGTTCCGTCTGCGACAATTTCCAAATCAAAAGCTATATCCGTCTTCGGAATAAAGTCGCCCCAATCAAAAGAAAATTGAGTATCGGAATCTATGAAAGCTCTGTAATGAGCGCATGTTGAAACGATTTTTATAACGCCATTTTCTACAATATTTTTGGTCGCCGTCTGATAAATTATATCTTCACTTTTATGTGCAAGCTGTAACGCTCCATTTGAATCAAAAACAAAATCAGAACTTGGCTTGATGATTCCAAAGTTATCAGAATCTGCATGCTGATACGGTTTAGTCGAAATCACTCCGTCATTTATATCAAGACCATCGCCAATTTTCACTAATCCAAATTCGTTTTCTGAAGCTACCCCGATAATTGGAATTGAAATTTCTCCATTATTGACGTTGATACCTGAACCGATTTTCACTCTGCCGAACTTTTCTCTGGTCGCAATATCGGAATCATCTTCAGTGGTATCATCGATTTCATTACACAATATATATGTATATGATGAGTCGGCAGTAACATCGGAATTAATCTGGCGTTGAGTTAAGCCATGACGTGGTAAATCATCGATGGCGTCTGTACTATGGACATCACCTAAAATTACAGTGCCGTTATTTTGTAGTTGAGTATCGGAAATGGTTTCTTTTACCGTCGGTGCTTTTTTGAGAATCGCTCTTGGGTCAACCCATGTGGTATCGAAATTTTTATCTGATTTTTTTACGAGAACTTCACCTTTCTTCCCGCCTTCACCTCCGCCGCCTTCAACTGAGGAAAATCCGCTGGCGTCTTCATTCACTACAATATATTGTCCCGGCTGCAGGTTGTTTAACTCCGTATCAACCTGACCAACAAAGTCTGACGGAATCTTAAGCGATTTGGAATTGAGATTTTGAACGACATTATCGAGTGTGCTAATTGAATCTGAACATTCCGAAATATCTTCATCTATCATTTCAATCGCGGTTGCAATTCTCGTTACATCCTGAGACGCAATATTGCTCGGATGCGGAAGTGGATAATTCTTATTGTTCGTCGTCTCATTCACCATAAAATCACACCGTTGTTACCCTGAGATTTTTTACATAAGGTCTGTACAAAACATTTCCTTCGAGTACGAGCTTTATTCGTACGGTTGCTTGGTTATAGTTGGTCAATACATGGGTTCTTTCTTCGACTCCGTCTCCGAGTGGCGATCCTTCGGTTAACGGAATCAAAGTCCAAGTCGAGTCAGGTTGTTGAAAATATACTTTCACATTGGAATTCCCAGGGGTATAGCTGTCGTAAATCACTCGTACTGTCGTATTTGTTCCCGCTGTGATCGCACGTGTTACGTAATCTGCTGTAGACCGTTGAGTTCCTAACACTAACTGAACTCCCTGATAGAGTACCGGCGAATGTGTAGAGTCACCTCTCAGAACAGTCTTCAGAGACACCTCTCCATCCAGCTCTGAGTGCAGTGGAACACCTTGATCTTCGTTTATAGAGTTAGTTTTTCCTGTTTCATCGGTTATTACAAATTGTGCATCAGTATTCGCCGATACTCTTTCAACGTTAGCAAGTACTAACACGTCAGTAGCGGTATTGGCCGTTAAAGTCCCTAATGGAATTTCTGCTCTTGTTTCGGTAAATCGACAAGCCAACAACTGGAAGGTTAAATCCATCGTCTGATGGGATGTCCAGGTACTTGCATTGCTCGATGACAATAAAACTCCTGTTTGATAAGCTTGCTTCGTAACCCAGGTTTTGTGAACACTGTCGTATTTACCAACCTCACACACAGATAAAGCCGTTGCTGAATCGTTTGTTAAAATAACAAGGGCGTACTCAACATCCGCTTCCAACCAAATAGGTCTAAAAGTAATGCGGGTAGCTGTGCCATTTACCTTAATCGCACTCGGTTTTAAAACCGCTTCGGCTATAACATTTTTGTTTGGAAATCCCTCTGTCGTTTCTCTGATTTGTATATAGACTTTCGAAGATCCTCTTGCTGTAAACCACAAATCCACTCCGCCTATATGTCTCCCGGTATTCAAAGTAAAAGTCTGAGCTAACGGGTCCCAGTAGGTAGTAGTTGTCTTGACTGTACGCCTTGTAGTTGTCTCGACCGTTCCACTCGCAGTATATGTTGCGGTTGCTACAGAACCTTGATCACCTTCTATTCTTACCTCAACAGTACCTGTTGGAACGCCTGAAGGAACTGTTATTTCTCCTTTTATTTCTCCATTTGAATTCGCAGTTAACGTCATTTCATTTCCCCATTTATACTGATCTCGCCGTTATTGATTTTCCGGCGAAAGTGACTGTTCTTATATTTTCTCCTGCTTTAAATCCATCAATTGAAAACTTTTGATCGACCTGCCTCATGTATTTTGCTGCCTGTTTTGAACTGCCAACTACTTGAGAAGTGGTCGAAACTGAATTAACTGTAGTTCCGTTCATTCCCGTTACAATAGGCCCACCTCCGACCATACTTTTCAAAGTCGCATAACTTACATGCTCCCAATAACTTTGTGTTACCGGACTTGTCCACTGAGTTACTTGATCAACCCAGTGATCTACGTTTAAAGTAATTTCTAAATCTGCCGGAATTGGTTCGAAAGCGTTATAAGGATTTACCTTCATGTAGCCGGTTAACATCGTCTGGCTAACAACTGCTTCTAATGTATAAGGCAACATATATACTTTTTCATCTTTCGCGAAATCGGTAACTGAAAAATCAATCGGCAATTGCAATTTACCATCAACAATAGCTGCCGTTTGTTCTATTCCCTGATCTCTCATATCGTCATCAAAAAACGGATCGACAAAAATGCCTTTCTTAGCAGATGGATCACTGGCATTTGCATCGCTCCTTAGTCTTTCCTGCGCTATGAGATAGTACAAGTCTTCTATCATTTTTTTCATTGTCGCAATTTCCGACATACCCGTTACCCGTATAGCAGAATTTGTGACATCCGGAACTGAATCCGTTTCCCATGTTTGTTTTATAACTGCGAGTATAAACTGCCCATTAGGTGCTTTTGGTACTACTGGAGACCACGGATGTGCCAATCCTTTTACACGTCGAACTATCCCCTCAGCATCGATTGTAATTAAATCATATCTTGGCATTTTCCAAGTATAGGTCACCAAAACCATTGAGCCATCAACCGCCCCCGAAATATCAATACTGGTGTCAGTGATATTTGTCGGAGTTACTTGAGTTCGATGACGATAAATTATTTCATACGAACTTCCCGGTGCAGGTTCTGCCCCTGACAACGACCAGTCTACCTGTCCCGCAGTAAGTTTGTAATCAGTTCCCTTTATATATATTGTGTTGCCCTGTTTTATCTGAATAATATCCAGCACTGCCGTCGACGGAATCGGGTCAAGCGCACCGGAATAACTTCCATGAGTTAAATTGACTCTCTTTTCTGCTGTAACATCAACGGTAATAACTTCATCCAAAGGCGTATAGTTCAGATGTATTGTCATTTTTCCCAGAGCATCGGGCTCAAAAATGTAAGGATCAGATTCTACTCTTTGAATGTCGTATTCATTTTGAAAAACTGACCTTGCTGAGTGCGGTAATCCGACTTCTTGCCCATTAACGTGAGCTTTTCCTTCATTTACCGAAAAGATTTGTTCTTCATCATCTGCCGTTAAACAGGTTACCTCCATGCCATTGACTACATATGAGCCGTTGCTTTCATTATCGTATCTTGCAAGAGCTGTACTCACTGAATCCAATTGAGGAGCTGGTGCTTTTTGAACCAACACTCCTTTCTCTACATTATATATTGTATAGAATTTCCCTGCTTCTTCATTATCACTAGTGATACCTTCTGCTTGATAGCCCCAAGTCGTTATGTATTGTAACCTTGCCGAACCTGCTTCTTGATAATTCCTCGTACCAACTGCCGGGTCTCTTAACTCAGGATCTTCTAATTCAGTGATCGTTTGTTCTTTGAAATAAACACCAATTCTTACCGACACATCAGTTGGTATGGTCAAGTTGCTTTCATGTACATCTCGAATCGCCCCGTCCAGATAAACTTTTCCTTTTTCTAATGTGACCGAACCGTCGTCGATGATACATTCACATCCACTAATCACATCCCCATCCGCAAATAAAGCATCTCCGATTCTTTTTATGGCATCGCTCGCGTAATCCTGAATTTCGTTCAGCTCAGCTGATTGCAGTCCTTTTCCCGCCAGAAACAGCGATTTCATGTACTTCTTTTCTGAATTAAATCGGTCGTAATATCCTGATAACGTCATCTTATCCTCCTACAGTGACAACACAAATGCGCAGTTGTATCTCGTGTCTCCCGTTCTTATGATCGGAACCGTGTTTTCCAGCATCAGCAGCTCTCCCGGATCTTCGATTTCCGTGGGTAGAAAGTATTTCTGACCGATCGGCAGGCCATTATTTGTTACCGTGTTCAAAAATAGCCCAAACTCTCTCACCGTGTATCCATTGCCGTCTGAAAAATCGAACTCTGCTGAAATGTATAAATTATTCGTTGGAGTTTGAGATATTGTCCATCTACAGCTCGGAGTAACTAAATCTCCTTGATCATCGGCGTTTACAAATTGGACATTGTCGATTACCCTCCGTCCGATCTCACGAAACAGTGCTGTTTGAGCGGGATTTTCATTCACCTTTGTCGTAATCTCATCGCTTTCGCCTTGCCCCCAAGCTATAAACAACGGACATTGCTTGATACTCCGAGCCATTCCTGCTCTTCCTGAAATTGTTACTATTGCCATGTTTCCACCATCTTGCTGTAATTATTTTGCTGATTCCACGGCACATCGAAATGCCTGTGGTCGTGCCATGTGTTATTGCCTCTGTACTGCCCGTTCATACTGTGTTGAATTGAGTTTGTTTCGAAAATTTGAAAATTCGATTCCGATTCATAGACAGAATTCGCAGAATATATGACATTCGTTGTTCCTGTTTCGTAGTTGTAAGTTCCATCGAAAATCACATCTTCAAATCTGCGCACATCTATCATTATGCTGTCAGGTCTGATTGGAATCTCGGAAAGATAACTGAAGCCAAGGATGAATTTTGAATCGTTTTTGTTTTCATAACTTCCCGAAAAACAGCTTTGGCCGTCTTCCAAAATCGAATCCGACAACACAATCATTGCCCTCGAAAAGGTGTTGAGTCTGATTAAATCGTTTGGAATGTTTTCACCAATACTTTTCGTATTTTGTGCGACTTTTCCTGCTCTGTATATATTGTGTTCGGTAGGCTGACCGAAGTTTGTATCGTCCAGAATTCCAAAACTCAATTTGAATGTGTCTTCGATTTTTGCGAAGCTGAATTTTGTTGCAAAGTTGAATTTGCAGATGTTGTAATTCCCGAAATTTGCCTCGCATCTGAGCTTCTTTCCGAAAGATAATTTTAACGCGCCGTTGTAAATCCCAGAATGATCGGAAAGCAAATCGCCCCAACTCGAATCATCCAACACAAACCGTCTGATATCGTAGTCGTTATTATACATTCGAGTCAGCCGAGATCTTATCGGAGCTGCTAACTTTGCTGTTTCCACAATTTTATCGATCAAAGTGCCGTCGGGTATTTCATCAAATCCAACCTGAAACTCCGAAAAGTGCCGCCCGACTTCTTCTTCCTCAATCTTGATGTTTGTTAAGCCATACCAAGACAAAGCCTGCCGAAGAGAATACGGTGTACCAGCCATTCTGTGGAATTTAAGACCTTCGATAATCCTCTGCTTGAAGTCATCGATATTTATTTGAGCTAAAGAATATTCCCAACTCAGAGTCAGATTGAGATTGCCCGTTGCCTTGGTCTTAAATCCGGACAGAATATTTGGATTCACGTCATAAACAATCGCTTGCTCAAGGGCTTTTTCAAATTTTGTAGCGTTGCTTGGTAGCAGAGAACTCATACACTTAACTCCAGCAGAAAGTTTCTGCACCCCGTGTTACGCTGCGCTAGCATATCGTTAACTCCAACTCTAAAAGGCGAGCACATTCTGTTTCCATTACTTCCACGTCCGAAATCGGAGACAATAACTGCACATCTTTTACTCCGTCAAGAAACAAATTTGAGATAATCCACGACCGCGAAATTGAAACTCCCATGCTCGCGATTTTCGCAAAAGCTTTTCTGAATGAAGTCTTGATCGTGCTTAAAAACTCAATCGGAGTGCTGGACATCAGGGTTATCTTTGCTCTTACATCAACGTCTATCAAATTACAAGGAATGACCTGAACCGTGTCCGTCAGCATTCTGATATCATCTCGCTGCATGTAAGAATTTACCGATTCCAACAGAGCATCTGAAACCATTCCGTTGTTTTCTTTTGAGAGAATCGAAATTCTCACCAAGCCTGGCTCAGGTGAATCAGCATTGGCTTCTTTGACTCTCGTATCAGCATTTAGCGCATGAAATATGTAAGCTGCCTTGCTTCCTGCTGTTGACCATCCTTCGATCTTGGCTTGAGTGCGTTTACGCAATTCATCGTCGGTTTCGTTTTCCTTTCTCTCGATTCCGTAAAGTACCGCCAAATTATCAAGATCACTTCCCGTTGCGAAAGCCAGAAGATTAGATTTAGCCACTTGATTGATTCTCTGGCGGAGCAATAGTTCTCGGTAGGCTGCGACTTCTAATAATTTGATAATCGGATCACTTTCGAGATAAGCCGTAAACTCGCTGTTGATCTCAACAAATCGGTCTTTCATCTGGTTTATAATCTCAGAAAAGCTAAGCTCTTCTATAATTTGAGGAGTTTCCAGGTCAGATAAGTTCATATTACCAAATCCTCCAAAACTATTTTCTCTTGAGTAATCAGATATTTTCCGCTCAGCGACAGTGTAATGTGACCTTCTTTTATCGAATCAATCGTGATCTTTTCCAGCTTAAATCTTGGCTCCCACTGGTCGATTGCCTCAGCAACAGCGGCGTAAATTTTTGGAATCAATTCCCGATTTACAGGTTGATCGACCAACTCAAATAGATGCGATCCATAATCTCGGCACATCACTCTCGTGCCTATCGGAGTGGTTAATATATTAACCAAAGACTGCTTTAAGTGATCTAAATCGCTCAAATATTGTCCGTTTTCGCTACTTATTCCCTTCATTAAAGTCCACCACTGCATTTACATATAGGAGGATTAGTTGTGATTGAGCCGGAACTCAGTGAAATATTTGAAGGGGTGATATCAATACTTGATGCTCCGTTGATCAAATTGATTGAATTTTCACCCAAACTAATCGTTGAGTTCCCGACTTTTAGCGTAATTCCGTGATCGTCTAATGAAATTACGCACTTATCGCAAACAAACTTCAATCCCTTGGAAAATGAGGATTCATACTTTTCCGGGCTGCTGAATTTCACGTTTTTATCGGTCGTAAGGCTTAAATTATTCACGTTTTCCGGAACTTTATAGGTATCGTAATGAATCGATCTCAATACAAAAGCTTGAGCCATCTCACCATAAGGCGCAAATACCGCAACTTGCTCTCCCTCTGAGATCGGAAGCCATAAAGAAGTGTTTCCCGCGTTCGAAACTACCGGCAGCCAGCCTGTTTTTACTCGACCAATTTCCACTCGAACCTGATCTCCGTCGATTTCCGCAATCTTACCCAGCCTGATTATGTTGGCTAATTTCCTTACGACCTCAGAAAATGCAAAACTGTTATCCATTGACGACCTCATTGTTGATGTGAAGCAAATGCGGTGTCGCTCCTGATTCCAACCAAACGGACTGCCCCAAATGAAATTGATGAGACCACTCGACCATCCAGCAAACGAAGGCATCAAACTCTGGTTTGAACGAATCTCTTGAAATTCCCGTTACCTCTCCCGGAGAAACTACGCAGTTGAAATTATTCAGATGAACTAAATTTGCAATATTACAAGCCAAAGTCTGACAAGAAGTTTCGGCGTTTTCGATTGTTGAGTCCATAATTACTCTTGCTTCAAGATTTATGTTCAAAGCCAGCTCACCCGTAGCAGGATCATTGCCCGAAGAAAATCCCGCAACCTCAAGACATACTGCCGGTGCAGCCAAATTACAGCGCGGTGCCGGATATATAAAACAGCTCTCTATATCAGGTAATTCCAGGATTTCTGCTTTGATGTTGCTCAACAATTGTTGGATCATTTTCTCCTGTCCATTTTTTTGATTTCGTACAGAAATCGTCTTTCAAAAACTTTCGCGGCTTCGGCTCCGATTAAATATTCGATGCTCTTTACTGCATCATCAAAAATTGAAATTGTTACTGATTTCACGGGAATTCGCTTCGTGGTCTTTCTTCGATAAACTCCGGGCTTTCCTCCTTTCTGGAGAGTCGCGATAAAAGCATGTGGGTATACTTTGCCTCCTGCCGAAACTCCAATTGGAGTCTGCCTGACACTGGGTAAATCCTTCACAAATACGCTTTTGAATCTGCATACTAATTGCGCTTGAGGATTTTTTCGATTGGCTCTTTGTATCGAAATACGATCTCGAATCAGCTTTAGTTTTACCCGTTTTTGAGCAGATATCTCTTTCGACAAATGACCTTTCAGCCATTCCGCAGTTCGATTTAATGCGAAAATGGTCGCAATCAAAGCTTGCTCGGGCAAAGCATCAATCGCTTTTATTATGTTGACCGTCTGCTTTTGAATCGATGAATCCATATCTACTCGCCAATTAAAACCGCATTGAACTTCCACATTTGAGTGATTCCGTCCATCAATGGTTCTTCGAAAATCTTGTATCTTCGATCATTAACCAAGATAAAATCGCCGATTCTCGGAGTGGCATCAGAAGATTTGATAGACACCTCGGCTACTTGCTCCACAATTTGAGAATCTCCCAGTTCGTAGGGATTTTCAGGCTGCTTAATTACAGCAATAACTTGCTTCGTTTCACCGTTTCGAGATCTTATCGTCACTTCCTGTCCCAGGTGATTGAATACATCGTTAATTGCTGTAATTACAGTATCTCTGAACATTATGCAGCCGTTAGTTTAACCAACACTCCAGGCCTCAAGCACAGCGGCAGTGGGTTAGATTGCGTGTGCAGCTCCGTGCCTCGATCGAACTTCCTCGGACACTGTTTTGCGTAAAGAGGTAATCCCAAAGTGTTCACGGTTTCGTTGAAATCCGCAGGTGCAAAGTAAGTCACAAAACTCTCTGCCGTACCCGTCGGGAAACAATGACCTTCACCTGAAGCAATGAACCTTCGAGTATTTCCGTCAGGATCAGTTGCTTGACCTCGGTATTCTTCGAAAGTGATTCCCCCGAAAGTAAATCCTGATCTCATATCGTTTCTCAGTGCGGCACCTTCTTCCCATCTCTCATAAGCTTCTTTCACTTTGGGATGAGAGGTCAGAGCGTCGAAAAACTCTGGAGAAACCAAGCAATGAACGCCGGTCATAAATTCACCCCGAAGATTGTCTTCAATGTGTCTCAGAACTTCCAAACACTTTTTCTTCACATCAGTAGATGCTGTTCCCAGAGCAAAGTTTACGGTTTTCGGCGTAATCTCAAACTCATCGAACAAGTTGTACAAAGTGCTGCCGTCGGCATCTAAAATGTTGCCCTTCAACGCTCCCATGCGCAGATGTTCGAGGGTTATCGCGTGTTTGTTTCTCATGGATTGCAAATGATCAGTAACCACGTTAGCCATGGCTTCGAGTTCGTTTTCCGTGCCAAAAGCCCTGATTCCCTGAATTTCTTCCGGAAGAATAACATCGTCATGCGGAATGTGAGGAATCGTGAAAGACCTCATTTTTCTTTTTGTTCGTCCCTCGAAAGTTGATGCACCGCCAGGCATTTGAGTCGGAAGTAAATTCAACACTCCGTTTTGCTCTTCGACTGCAATATTCCTCGTGCGAACTGATTTTTGAGGAAACAAATTCATCGCTTCCAGCTTTCCATAAGTGTTAGGCAGCAAATTTATGGAAGCTGTCAATGACGTCATGTTAAATGCGTCGGTATCGAATGGATTTATCATTGTTTTCTCCTTACGCTGATTTCCTGGTTACAATGCCTCGTGCTTCCAGGCCTTTTTTGATTGATTTTTTCTGATCCGCCGTTGCTCCCTCCGGGAATATCAACTGAGACTCGATAACAATGGCGTCCCTCGCGACAATTAATCCTTGCTGAGCTGCCGTGCTTGCATCAACGTCTTGCAACAACACCCCGATTGGAGTTTCCGTGCCGTCAGTCGTTGCTTCCTCCTCAGTCGGATCGACCAAACTCACTTGTTTGTATGTACCATCGGCTGTTTTTTCCCCGACAATTGTTCCCATCTTCAAATTCTGCCCTTGAGCAATCGTCACTACCTCTCGGCAATAGTTCTTTTCTGCTTCATATTTGAGCAAACTAAGCAATCTATCTTTTTCTTCTATATTCATTTATCTTCCTCCCTCTTATTTATCCCCTCGCGGAGCGAATTACTGGATGCAACGACTCGTTGCTTCTTATTTATCCCCTCATGGAGCGAATTTACGGATGCAATGTCACACTGCCTGCACGCTGCTTTGCTGCTGCTATTACAGGATTCTCTTTTTGCATTTCTTTGTGATAAACATGGCTTGAGATTTCCTCTTTCGCATTCATCGAAGCCAGCAACGCCTCTTTCACCTGATCCGCAGTAAATTTTTGCTCGATAAACTCAGCCAGTCTCTCTTCGGCATGAGCCAACTTGCAAAGTTTCGATATTTCCAGAATCTCCGCTCTGTATTTTTCGATTTCGTCTTTTCCTTCCATCTTTTTCTCCCTTTTCATAATTTCTTCCCATGGATTGCACGTTATCTCATCTGCCAGACCGATTTCGATTGCATTCTCTCCGTGATATGTTGCCGCTTGAGTTTCTCGGATTTTTTCGATATCCAAATTTCGATTGCGAGCCACTGTTGATAAGAACATTTCATAAAGTCTGTTTACTTCCCTTTGTAATTTATCTTTCGCATTCTTAGACAGAGGTTCATGCGGTGTAAGATCGTTTTTCTCCTCACCTGCAAAAATGGTCGTGTACTTTACACCTAATTTCTTATCCGCCTCTGAAATATCAGTGTGAGTCGCAATTACTCCAATGCTGCCGACGCCGCTTGTTCGATTAACGAAAATTTTTGAACATGCCGAGGCTATTGCGTAGGCTGCAGAAAATGCTGAATCGTTGGCATAAGCGTAAATCGGCTTCTTGTCTCTTGCTTTGTAGATATGGTCGACCAGATCAAACAGACCTCCGACTTCACCGCCCGGACTATCGATGTCCAGCAAAATCGATTCAACTTTATCGTCATATAAAGCTTTGGAGACCAATAGGTGAATATCGTCATAATTCGTAGTGTAAAAAAATCTCTCGCTCCGTTTGGTCAGCAGACCGTAGATTGGAATTACCGCAACGCTGTTATCGATTGAATACTCAGAGATTTCAAATGTTCCTTTCGGTACCCAATCAAAATTTAAAGTAGGTTCAAGATATTCCGAAGCCACCAGCAAAGGTCTATTCGTCACTCGTATCATCGTTTACTCCCTCCAGTACGGAATCAAATTTCAAGCCCATTTTTTGCGCTCTTGCGTTATCGTTTTTAATCTCTTCGTCGATTTCTTCTACGTCGTAACCAAGCTCGGAAACCACCTCCGCCCGAGATTTGAACCCGCAACGAACCGCCTCCATTTGAGCTTTCTGCTCTTTCAAAGGATCAACCCATGCGAAACCTTGCGGAATCCATTTAACCGCCGCGAAATTCTTATCGTTTGGTATTTTTATGGAGTTCGAAAGAACAGCAAGTTCAATCCATTTGTTCCAAATCGGCCTGCAAAATTGATATACAATCAAGTTGTGCTGTAATGCAGTGCAACGTCTTCTAAATTCAAGTAATCCTGCTCTGATAGAAGAGTAATTTACTCCCGAAAGGTCTCCCGTCAGTTGCTCATAGGTGATCCCCAAGCCAACGGAAATTGCTCGCAGTTGTTGCTTTATAAATATCTCGTAAGTACCGCCAACATCTGCCGGAGTAGAAAATTTAATATCCTCTCCGGGATCGAGAAACTGCATCGTTCCCGGCTCTAAACCATACAGATCAGAGCCTTCCTCTTGTTTAAAAATTTCAGAATCAGGATCAAGTCGTGTCACAAATCCAGCAAACATCGCTGCTGTTTTCTTTCGCACCAGCTCGGCGTCTTCATATTGATCGAGTTCATGTAATTTCAGCAATACATTACTTAGCCAGGGTTCACCGCGAATTTGTCCCGGACGTAGCGGCTTATATATGTGAAATATTTCGTTTGCAGGAACTCGAATGGACTCGAAATTCTGCCACTTGCAGGAGTCTCCCGGATGCTCCTTATATAAATAGTAGGCGACTTTCTTACCTGATTTATCGAACTCAATGCCCGACTTTATAATGTGTCCGTTCGGAAGAGGATAATCCTTGCTTGCGTCCAGATGTTCGGCTTCCAAAACCTGTAATTTGAGAGGAACGGTACTGTTCTTTCGGTCGGTCTTTATCCTTACAAAACACTCTCCACACTCGATAACGCTTCGAAGTACGAGAGCCTGCAAGCCATAGAAATCACAAATTCCTGAAACATCCGCTTCGTCCGTCCACTGAAGCCATAATTCCTGAATCCTTTTCCGAAAATCCGCCTCTCTTGCTTTAGATTGAGGTTTGATGCCCGTACCGATACAATTTGATACGATCGCTTCGACAGCATTCGCAGCATACGGATTCTTTCTGATAATATCGTGCGATCTGATCCTCAGTGTGCTTAAATTTGAGTCCAAAATAGAGTTGATTGATGATCCTGTAGGATACCAATTGTTCAATCTCTTACCGTGTCCCGCTCCGTCGTATGGTGCTTGGGCTTTCTTCTTGAACAGATTTGCTATCGAATTGAAAATTTTCATCACTCTGTCTTAATATTTGAAACTATTTCCCCGCCGGGAGGGCAAACACTGGATGCAACATCATGTTGCCTTGGATGTCGTAAAAATAATCTGCCTTTTGCTTGAATTTTTGAGATTCGCTTTTATTTGGCTTCTTAATTTGAGCAATTGCTCCAAATCTGCTCACGCATATTGCACATGAACATCGCCATAGGTAACTGAAGTCACTCTTTTTCCAGACTGCAATTCCAGAATAGCTTTCTCTATGATTTCTAATTTTTCGCTGTCGCTTATCACAGAAAACTGCTCCTAATTTTCTTAAGTCTTCTTGTAACCTTCGGTTTTTCCTCCGGGTTACTCAGCTCCATAATCTGCTGCCATTTCTGATCTGACCAACGATCGATTCCCAAAGCTATTGCCGCTGCTCTTGCATAAATCCGGCAATCCAGGGCTTCGTTGCGATCTCGAATCTTCTTCCATTCTCTTTTCGGGTATCCTCTAACAATCTTGGTTACCAACTGTTCTGCAGTGATTTGCTTGAAATACTCTGTGTTATACTCCGGAAAATGGCAGCAACGTGACGTTGCATCCGGTATTTGTCCTCCGGACAGGCAGTGAGCCACTGCGGGCAATGATTGATTTTTTTCTTCCTTGCGGAGCAGATTTTCGCGCCAAGCCTCAGACTTGTTGAGCCATCCGTAAAATTCACTTTTTAAGAGTGAAACCCCAACCTTCCACAATCTCACTCCGTTGGCTATTTTCTTTCCTCGCTTATTTACGTCGACTTTAGTCGGACCGTTCAGTGAAACCAGCGAATTATCTACCCCCTTCACAGCCATAACGTTGTGAATCGGTTGTTTTCTCACCCAGTCGTAAACATGCTGCGTCGCAAATCCAGAATCTACCGCCATCATGTTGATTTTTCGATAAACTCCGTCTTCAGATTCAAACTCCTCGTTCAGAATTTCAGATAATTTGTTCCATGGAGCCTGAGTTGTAGGATTTCCGTAAATCACTCGATAATCAACTGACCAATTTTCGTGATCCTTGCCCCAAGCAACAATTTCTAACTCGATTCGATCGTTTTGAACATCAACGCCCGCAGTGAGAACGTATCCGCCTCTCGGAACTCGGCCGATTTTGTAGCTCTCTCTTCGATCAAACAGCAATCCCCAATCCGGCACGTCACCTTTTTCTTCCCAAGGCAATCCCAAGGTCGTATTCGTCCACGCTTTTAGTAACTGTTCATCTTTTTTCGCCGATTCATAATTGCGATAGCAGGTTTCCCAACTCATCCAGCCAATTGGTGAATACAAAGAGCTCAAGTGAAAGCCTATTGTTTTTCCCTCTCGGCGGGAAGCCCCCGTAGGCTGTGACTGATTTTTCTTTTTTCCCTCCTCGCGGAGCGAATTTTCGGATGCAACGTCACGTTGCCATTTTCCTTTTCGGAGCATCTCAGTTTTGTATCTTTCATCAATATGTTCTTTACAAAATTCACAAACATAAGACACTTTAGAATCAGTTTGATCATAGTGAATGTTCTCCCATTTCAGCGTTTGATAGCCGTCACAGAACGGACACGGTACAAAATAGTATCTTTGATCGGTCTCGTTGAACTCTTTTTCAATTCTCGATAATCCCTGAATCGTCGGAGTCGAAACGATAAATATTTTGCGCCTTGTAAAAGTTGCCGTCCTTTGAATCGCCAGTGTAAGAGGATCACCCTCTGAATCGGCATCAGGAGGATAAGCGTCGACTTCGTCCAGGAATAAGTATTTCACTGGCATTGATCGAAGACCAACTGCCGAATTTGCACCCGTGATTACGACCTGACCGCCCGGAAATTCTTTACTCTGAACTGTGTTCCCGGAGTCTCTTGTTCGTGGATCTTTCACCTTATTCCGCAAGCACGGAGTATCTTCAATTAAAGGAGCTAAGCGACCTTTACTCCAGCGTTTTCCCATTTCCACGGTTGGTTGAACAACTAGCATCGGCCCCGGAGCCTGATCGATCATATATCCAATCCAATTGTTTCCGGCTTCGGTTCCCCCAATCTGCGCACCCTTCATAAACACCACTTTTTCGTACGGTGATGAAGGCGAAAGCGCGTCCATGATTTCTTTCAGATAAGGAGTCCTTGAAGTTCTAAACCTTCCCGGCTCTGAGGATGCCGTTCTTGATAACACTCGGTTAGCATCTGCCCAGTCAGAGACACTGATCACCGAATCCGGCTTGATTCCTCTTTCAAAAGATTTCAGATAATCATCGCAAGTCATCTCTCGATAATTCCTCCAAAACCGTACGAAACTCTTTCATTAAAATCTCATGAATTTCTGCTGCGTCATCTATGCTTGCAAGAAGTGAGGAAATCCTGTCCGCAATTGAGAAAATTCCGTCTCTTACAATCCTCGCTTTTGAAAACAACGCCTTTTTTACTTCATCAATAGGAACTAATTCGCCCGTTTCAGCCTTTACTCTCGCCTCGAGCAATTTCCCTTTTTCTATTTCGTTTTTGAGCTTGGTTTTCATCAAAAGCTGATGCATATCGTCTCGTACAAAATAAGTTCCCTGACTCTTTCTTTGCTTCGGAAGATGAATGTTTCGATAGCTTTCAAGCTCGGCATTGGCGGTGTATTCGTCAATCATTCCGTCGATCAGCGTTATCTTTCCCTGTCGTATCAACTTGGCGGCGTATTGCTTTGAAAATCCCTGACGTCTTGCCCATTCTGATTGCGAAATTAGTGCCATTATTCACTCGCCATTTCGTTGAATGTTTTATTAGTTGATTCCAAAAACGCTTCTTGCCCTGTATATTTTAGGTAGCGTCTGATGATTAAGTCGCAATATTTTGGATCAATTTCCATCATACAGCATCTGCGGCCTGTTTCCTCGGACGCGATCAAGGTTGTGCCTCTTCCTCCGAGAGGATCGAGAATTACTTCATTTATATGTGAGCAATCCAAAATGGCATCAGCAGCCAACTGTACCGGAACTTCCTCTGCTCGATAACTCCAGACATTCGTCCGATATCGCCCCGTCTCTCCCAAACCAAAATTATTGGTATGTTTTGCTTCCCCCTTTTTGAAAACAAAGAATAGTTCTAATTGATTTGTGTAAAGTTCGGCTTGCTGTTCGACCCCTTTATTCCAAACACAAAGCTGTTTATATTCGTCGAAGACTGATTTGCCTGCGGACAAAATTTCGTACATGCGTTGCCAATTTGTTCCGAGGAAAAACAAACCCCCGTCTTTAGTTTTATTTTTGAGATTTCTGAAAGTTTGAGGAAGTTGCTCTATTACTGTTTCTTCCTTGAGATGAGTAAAGACCATATCGGCAACTTGACCTGCCATTAGACGATTGATCGCTTTTTCGTCTTTTACATCACCGCACATCAAGCGATGATTTCCCAAAATCCAAATATCTCCGGGCTTTGTAATTACCTCTTTTTCTTCGATATCTTCCTCGAATTCATCCTCTTGAATGGTTTTGTTTTCTTGGATTAATCGATCCACTTCACTTAAATCGAATCCCGTTAAGTTGAGATCGAAATCCATTCCTTTCAGATCCAGCAATTCCAACCGCAAAAGGTCTTTATCCCATTCAGCCCAATTTGCCGATTGATTCGCTACCAAACGAAATGCTTTGATTTGAGCTTCAGTAAGATCATCTGCCAGCACAACAGGAACTTCTTTTAATCCGAGTTTCTTCGCTGCCTTTAATCTCAGGTGTCCGTCAACAACACTGCCGTCGCTTTTTGCGACAATCGGTATTCTGAACCCGAATTCTTTTATGCAATCGACCATCTTGTCGACTACCTCGTCGTTGTTTCGAGGATTGCGAATGTACTCGATTAATTTATCAACGGCAAATGTTTGGTACTTTAAAACGTTTTCAGTCATGCAACGAACCTTTCGGCACTAATATCTTCGAAAGCCTTACCTGTTGCAGCATGAATGACTCGTCGATCTGTTAAATTCATCCATCTGTATATAATTGTGTCTACATATTTTGGTTCAAGTTCTATCATGAAACATTTGCGATTCGTTTCTTCTGCTGCAATCAATGTGGTCCCCGAACCTCCGAATAAATCTAAAACCAAATCTCCTTCATCCGACGCATCTAATATTGTGTCCTTCACCAATGGTAATGATTTAACCGTCGGATGTGATGCCAGCAATTCATCTCTGTTTTCCGTCGCAAAGCTGTTCATTCCCGGATAAGTCCAAACGTTGCTTCGATTTCCGTGAAATGGTTTTTCTCCTTTTCCGTTCTTGAAGATAAAGATCAATTCATGCTGACTGCGGTAGAAGTTTCCCATACCTCCAGTTCCCTTGTTCCAAATGCAGAGCTGTTTTAAGGTGTCGTAATTCTTCTTTCCCGCCGTAATAATTTCGTAGACGTGCTTCCAATCCATGCAAACGTAATGAAGAGAACCGTCATTAGAAAACAAAGCCAAATTATGAAAAATCTTTGAGAGAAATTCGATAAATTCTTCCTCCGACATCTCTCCCGAAGCCATGAGAAATTCCGCATGTTTGTGTTCTTTGTTAATCCCGGAGATGTTTGAAACCTTCACATTGTAAGGCGGATCGGTGAACACCACATCGGCTAATTGACCGTTCATCAGCTTTCGAACATCACTTTCGCTTGTTGAATTGCCACAAAGAAGTCTGTGATTTCCGAGTATCCAAAGATCGCCCAATTTGCTCACAATCTTCATTTCTTGCTGTGGCTCTTCGTCATTTGATTCTGACGTGCTTTCATCAATATCGCTCTTTAAAATTTCGCTGATTTCATCTAAATCGAACCCTGTTAAACCCAAATCAAAGTTCATTTCCTTGAGTTCTTCAAGTTCTAATTTGAGTAACTCCTCATCCCATTCCGCCCAATTGGCCGATTGATTAGCTAACAGACGGAAGGCTTTAATTTGAGCCTCGCTCAGATCGTCTGCAATTACGACAGGGACTTCGGATAACCCTAATTTTCTTGCGGCTTTGAGTCTCAAATGTCCATCAACAACTGTTCCGTCACTTTTTGCAACGATTGGTATTCTGAATCCGAATTCCTTGATGCAGCCAACCATTTTGTCTACCACTTCGTTGTTTTTTCGAGGGTTTCTCACGTATTCAACGAGGTCAGCTGTCTTGAATGTTTTGAACTTTAGATTACTATTGATGCTTGAGAGATTTTCGGGGACATTACTCATGATCGAAGACCTTCATTTACTGCATTTTCAAGGATTCTTGAGTAATAATGAGCCAAGTCAACCCCTAAAAAACCTCTGTCGCTAGCTAAATCGCGGGGGTCTGCGCTCCGCACCCTCAAATTTGAGGAAGGACCCTGCTTCGTTTGACACGAAATTTTTCGCCCATAATGCCTATTCAATGGTTGGCCCTCCTCCTTGGCGATTGCCAGAAGCAAAATAGCAAGAGCATCCGCCTCGTTATCATCTGCAGGACTGAAGCCGAGGTTTGACATCGCCTTGACTACTTCGTCCTTTGTAGCCCTCCCGTGTCCCGCGATGTACTTCTTGATTTCTCCCACTTCACAACCTTCATATGGTACTTGATGAGCTTCACATACTGCCGCAAGTATATACATAAAAGCTCCGTACACGTGTCCAGCCTCAGTTCCCAGGTGTCGGCGAACTCTTTCGAAATATACTTTCCCGATTTCGTATTGATCTAAGGTCCAGTACAGCCATTGCAGAAAATCCAAGAATCTCTGACCGAAAGTCTTGTTCTTCAGCTTCTTCGTGCCGCTTATGATCTTTTCATTAGATAAAATTGCATAGCCAAGGTGCGATCCTAGATCGAGTGCAAGTATGTTCATTGGTCCTCCCATATATGTTTATTCCGTTTTTCGGGAGAAAATGTTCAAACTTTTTTCAAAAATTTTTAGTTTTTTAGGTTGGATCTAGTTTTGATAGTCTTCCGTTTGATATATTTCGTGAATTTATTAAAAATTTATTAATATTTACTATAATTATAAAAATAACCCCATATTCATATTGTTGTAGAAGGAATTGAGTATGTTTAAAAAAAATAAATATTGCATCGAATATTCTTAGGTATTTAAAGAATCAATTATTAAAAATTCGCAAAAATGCACGTGATCTTAAAGGAAATAACCACACCCCATGCAACAAGATAATCCCTGCTTATTTCACCGACGAAGGGCTTTTCTTTGACGATATAAAAGTTTTGGATAAGAAATCCAAGCAACAAATAGAATTGATGAAACTTATTTTCTCAAAGCAAACTTCTTTCGCTTTGAACAATTCTAATGAATTTGGTTCTACGTGGTATGAATTGGCTACAAAAATGGAACGAATAACCAAAAAAATTGTAACCGCACAATACGTACGCCAATTAATTTGGGAGATACAAACCAAAATAAAAAGGGCTTACCAGGGAAGTCCAAACAAAATTATCGAGATTAAAAATCATAGATATGTTTTGAATGAAAGAATCGTTTTAAAAATGCATAAAAATACATACAACTGATGTCTTTAAAAATCGAACGCTCATTTTTGAGGATTCTTATATAGCTATAACTGATGCTTTTTCTCTTGCAACTGATGTCTTGGTTTTGTTTTTTCCTCCATACTGATTACGTTTTTTGAATTGAGAATGCTATGAATCGGTATGATGGAATTGATAAAAGAATTGTTTCGAACGTTAAAACTTTTGCGAAAAATCTAAAGCGTAATGCGTTGTTTCTTTTTATGGAAATTGAAGATTTAGAGCAGGAACTTATGTACGAAATTATTTCTTGTATTGAGAAATTCGATGAACGTTACGGTCAACTGGAACACTTTGTTAGAAGAGTACTAAATAGAAGTTGCGCAACGTTAATTGAAACTTATACGCGAAAGAAACGAGATTCTGTTATCAAATTTTCTGAGTATTCCGATGAAATGCGACAGGATCGAGATACTTATAATTCAGATCAATATCATGATTTGTTAGAAAACCGTTTTGATATTTCTGCATTTTTAAATGAAATGCCAATGAAACATCGGCTGATTTGTCGGCTTTTGGTAGATCATACTGTTATAGAAATATCACAAATACTCGGCGTTTCCAGATCTTCGATATATCGGGATTTAAGATTAATCAAAATCGCATTTCAGCACTTCGAAAATTCTAAAAAGCATTTTTGTTTGTTTAAAACTAAGGGAGGAAAAAGAATGAGCAAAAATCTATCAGTCATCGAAACCATGAATACCAAAGAGCTGAGTTCTCTTGAAGTATTTGATCTTGCCGATCTTTCTGATCAGGTGGCTAGGCTTTTAAGCCATGCTAAGGAACTCAAAGCAAAGCTCGATGATGCTTTGAATCTTCGTTTTTCCGAAACCGTTAAGGAAAATCTTCGGCTTGAAAATAAAGACACAGGCACAACGAAATTCATAGATCATGGTTTTCAAATTGTTGCTGAAGTGCCGAAGAAAGTCACCTGGGATTCTCAAAAAATTGAGGAAATTATCAAAACCATTCCTGAGTCGCACCGCCGAGACTACATCAAAACAACTCATTCCATCGATGAGAGAATTTACTCTAATTTCTCCTACGAATATCAGCTGTTGTTTAAACCGGCTCGTACGGTCACTCCGGGAAAAACTAAGTATCAAATCAAATTACCAGAAGCCAATAATTTAGGAGATGAACAATGAAAATAATTTCTGCAGATGAAAGGCTGAAACAGCATACTGGCGTAAAGCTCGCTATTTTCGGGAAGTATGGAATTGGGAAAACAAGTCTTCTAAAAACCCTTAACGAACCAACTCTCTGCCTTGATTTTGAAGCTGGATTGCTGGCAGTACAAGGTTGCTGGGATGGAGATTCGATCTCCGTTCGTACTTGGGAAGATGCACGTGACATTGCCTGCCTCATCGGTGGCGTTAATCCTGCATCCAAATCTTGTTATAGTCAGAAACACTTCGACATGGCCAAAGCAAAATTCAAGGATTGCAACTTTTCGAAATACAGGTGCATCTTTATTGATTCGATCACAATTGCTTCGAAAATCTGTCTGCTGTGGTGCAAAGTTCAGCCCGAAGCTTGCTCTGAGCGCACAGGAAAACCCGACTTGAGAGCTTCCTATGGATTGCTCGCCACTGAAATGTCAGCTTGGTTGAATCAGTTTCAGCACATTCCGGACAAAGACATAATCTTCGTTGGTCTCTTGGATTCAAAGACGGATGATTTCAACAATACTTTTTGGATCCCGCAAATCGAAGGCACGAAAATATCGGTTGAAATTCCGGGAGTGCTCGATGAAGTCATTTCGATGATTCCATACAAAAATGAAGATGGTCAGCCGGAGCGTAAATTTGTATGCCAGACTTTGAACCACGGAGGATTCCCTGCAAAAGATCGATCAGGGCGTTTGGATGAAATTGAAGCCGCTGATTTGGGAAAATTGTTAAAGAAAATTAAAGGAGGTAAATAATGATTGATTTTAACGATGCAGGGGCGCAGTCGAATTACGAACTAATTCCTGCCAACACTCTTGCGAAAGCCAGGTTTGTCATCAATGGAGGTAATGATCCTGTCGACAACTGCATTACTCACTCGAAAAATGGCGATACGTCTTACTTAGATTGCGAATTTATCATTCTCGAAGGTAAGTATGCCAAGCGAAAAATCTTCGATAAGATCGGGCTTTCCGGCAACGACAGCTGGGTAATCATGGGACGAGCGCGCATTCGTGCAATCCTCGAATCAGCAAAGGGGATTAATCCGAAAGACATGAGCGAAATTGCTCAGAAAGCCAGAACGATCGAATCTTTTGCGGATCTAAACAATCTGGACGTGGTGATAAAAATCGGCATCGAACACGATAAAAACGGCGTTTATCCCGACAAAAATCGAGTGCTGGCAATCATTACGCCCGAACATATTTCGTATTCTGAATTCATGACAGGTCAGGATATTCCGTGGAGTTTGTGATGATTTATCCGGAAAGAGAGCTTTGGTGTTCGGTCGTTTTGCAGGCAATAGACGATTTGTTCGGAAGATCTTACGAGAATCAAAGACACGCTTTCGTTTGGATTTTCTACAACGATCCTGATTATTTCAGAATCTGCGATTATGCGCGAATTGATCCGATGGCTGTAAGAAAAAAGGCTTTTTACAAAATTATCAATGGGTGATGCGATGATGAGCGAATTTATTCCGCCGTAATAAAAACTAAAACTACAGGTAAAACAACAGAGAAAATTTCATTAACGTGTCCGGAATCGAGACGCAATCCCCGGGGTTTTACCTAATTTTTGAAACCGTTTTAAATTTTGGAGTGTTTTATGTGTAAATTACAAATTTTTAATTACGAAAACCATAAGGTCAGAACGACCGTAAAGGATGGTGAAATTTGGTGGGTGCTGAAAGATGTGTGCAAAGTTTTAGAAATCACAAATCATCGAAATGTGATCAAAAGATTAGAAAAAGATGACGTCCATACTATGGACCTCACCGATAATCTCAAGAGGCCCCAAAAGACAGCATTGATAAACGAATCCGCCCTTTATCAAGTCATATTGTTATCCAGAAAAGAAGAAGCCAAGAAATTCAAAATGTGGATTACGCATGAAGTTCTTCCAGCTATTCGGAGACATGGTGCTTACATTTCATCGGGGAAACTGGAAGAATTGATGCAATCGCCTGATACCTGGGTGAAATTAATTAGAACTTTACAGCAAGAACGTCGCGAAAAGACCATGCTCAAAGCCAAGATCAAAAAAGACAAAGCAAAGGTCACTTTTGCTACTGCTGTGGAAGCATCCAAAGACGGCATCCTGATTCGAGAGCTTGCGAAAATCTTGAAAGGCAATGGAGTAAATGTTGGGCAGAACCGCCTTTTCACCAAGTTGCGTAAGGATGGCTTTCTAATTCGGCAGGAAGGTTCTGATTACAACTCTCCAACTCAGAAAGCCATGGAATTAGGTCTTTTTAAAATCAAAGAAACTGTTTTTACTGAACCTGACGGAAAAGTAACGCTGAGACGAACGGCCAAGGTCACAGGTAAAGGACAATCCTACTTCGTGAACTATTTCCTTGCTAAACCTAAAACCAAGAAGAAGGTCACGAAAAAGCCGAGCAAAACAACTAAATCTAAATCACAGAAAAAGGAGACGAAAAATGTTTAAGAATTGCGCGTTGGAACAACAGGCCGTTGCCCTGTTCAATTTTCTCATTGTTAAGCACGAGTATCACAAGTGCATAGGTGAGCTTTCGATGCTCGATGTAATGGAGCTGGTGAAATTTCTGCAAAAAAGGAACGAGCAATGCAACGATTAAATAACATTGTAGATTCGAAGATCCTCGAACAGTACAATACGCAGGAAAAACGCTCTTATTTGGGAGCGTCCTCTATTGGTGACGAATGCATTCGAAAAGTGCAGCTGCAGT
>ODAI010490197.1_pt1 | contig 23445 bp, 32 predicted proteins | sample 1539321 | NCBI WGS metagenome assembly ODAI01 (sample SAMN02144231, study PRJEB22623) | gut metagenome | biome: sheep rumen | host: Ovis aries | place: New Zealand | reverse complement strand
TTCAGAAACGTGGGAAACGCTCTCTTGGTGTGTATTATCGTTCCTTTGCGATATACAGCCAAGCGGAGGAACGTTCCTAATCTGAATAACACGGGAGTCCAAGCCCTACGCAACAGGTTGGCAAATGGTGACTCCGCTTTTCTTTTATGCCTACCAAATGTAATAACAACCAGCATTGCAGGGTCACAGATGCTTATAATATTATTGCGTTATGATTAGTACAATGAAACACGGGATTAAAATTGGAGGGCTTATTTTTGTAATATCCCTCAGTCTTATTTCATGTGGCAGCAAGTCAAAAAATGACGTGAATGTGCCAACTGAGTATTGTGAGGAACTCGTTAAACTTGCTGAGGAAGGAAATGCCGAGGCCCAGGCTAATCTCGGCATTTGCTATGCTAAAGGAGAAGGCGTTTCCCCAAGTAACGAGGAAGCGGTAAAATGGTTTAAGAAATCTTCAGAACAGAACAACGCAAAAGGACAATTCTATTTATCAATGGCGTATAATCGTGGAATGGGTGTATCACAAGATTGGGAAGAGTCTATCCGTTTAATTAAAAAGTCAGCTAATCAAGGATTTGCAAAAGCACAATCCCAATTAGGTGGTTTATATGAATACGGATTGATGAATACCCCTAAAAACCACCAAGAGGCAATGAAGTGGTTTAAAAAAGCAGCAGAGCAAGGTGACCCAGAAGGACAATGGGAAGTTGGTTCTGATTATTATTTTAATGATAAATTTAGTGAGGCTTTCAAAATGTTTGATAAATCTGCAGCCCAAGGCAAGATAGAAGCCATCCACTCTCTTGGTGTGTGTTATTACTTCGGATTGGGTGTTGAACAAGACAAAAAGAGAGGATATATTATGGTAAAACAAGCGGCAGAACAAGGAGACCCTGCTGCAATCGATGATTTAAAGAAAATGGAATCATATGGCACTTATTAAATGTCCCGAATGTGGGCGGCAAATATCAGATAAGGCAAATGTTTGTCCCAATTGCGGACATCCTATCGCCTATGAAAATGTGAAAGACAATCTAAATTCTATTATCAAACAGAGATGGATTAAGACAGTCGGTATAATAATTGCTATATTCATTGTGTTACGGATAATAGGCAGTATCATTAACCAATGGTAGCAAAATGCACGGCGAAAAGACCGATTAGCAATAGTCGGTCTTTTTTATAATGTATGATATTTCACGTTGATTTCATTTTCTGTGATTATCTCTCTTTGCAGCGAATCTTTTATTTCGTAGGCAAAGTCAATAAGGGAGTTTATATTGTCCGTCACAAGGGTCTTTCCCCTAAACACAACTATTGCCGTTAGGTCGCTTTGGTCCAAACGTGAATCGAATAAGGTTGCGACCTCAACATTTAGATTCTTGGCAATACTTTGAATGGTGGAGAGTTGAGGATTTCCGTTAATTGCTCTGCTCAAACTCTCGGGTGCTATCTGCATTTTCTCTGCAAGTTGCCGCATCGTTATACCTTGCTTCCTGCAAAGCATTCTTACTGAAAGACTCAAGTTATTTTCCATATTATTTCTTGTTTTGGGTGCAAAGGTACATAAAATAACTTAAAATATCATTTTTTTTAAAGTAAATTGAAAGAAAACATCAAAATCTTTTGGTTTTAATTGATTTTTGTTGTATATTTGCACTTGAAAAATAACTTAATACATCAAGGCAATGGAAAAGAAGAATGTAGCAGCAGTGATTTATGCAAGAGTAAGCACCAACGGCCAAGATTACGACCGCCAACTTAACGACCTCCGAGACTATGCAAGTCGTATGGGTTATATAGTTGTTAAAGAGTTTGCCGAGAAAATCAGCGGTGCAAAGAAAGTGGCAGAGCGAGAAGCACTAACAGAGTTACTTTCATTCGTTGAGGCTAACCATATCGACAAGGTGCTCATCTATGAGTGTAGCCGTTTAAGTCGTAGAGTAGCTGATTTTATCAACATTGTAGATAAGCTGAATGAGTTGCACATTTCTTTATATATTCATCAGAATGGGCTTGAAACCTTGCAGGCAGATGGGAAGGTAAACCCCATCGCACAACTTGTAATAGGTATGTTGGCGCAGTTCAATTCTATGGAGAGAGGTTTAATCCGTAGCAGAATGGAAAGCGGATATAATAATTATCGTTCAAATGGTGGTGTGGTTGGTCGCAAGGTTGGTTTTCGTAAGTCTGATGAGGCCATGAGGGAAGAATATAAAGAGGAAAGTCGCTTGCTAAGAAAAGGCTTGAGTCTAAGGAATGTGGCTAAAATTACGGGCACTTCTATCAATACTTTAAGAAAAATCAAGGCAATTTGTTAAAAAGTTGCCTTTTCATTTGGTTAGTTGATAACTCTGCATTATATTTGGGAATGACAATAAAATATTAAATTTTGAAATAGAAATGACTTAATAAATCAATTGATTCAATATGGGTTTTAACGTTGTCCCAATGCCGTACAACAGACTTGCTCACCCATGACGGGTGGCACACAGCAAGAGGCAGGAACAATAAATAACCCGCTTGTTCGGGGTGTTATTCTCAACGTAATAATGTTTACAGACAATGAGATTAACGAATATAAGACAGATTTCTGCAAAATAGGTTTGACGAATGAGGAAGAGCAGAAACAAGTATTAAAGTTCCTTTACACACTTGGAACGATTATATATCAAGTCAAACAAGATAATAATGAAATAAAGATTTTGGATTATGGCAAAGAAGAAGTTAAAGAAGAAAGTTGTTGAATATGCCAACCTTGAGCATAAGGTGGCTGCGTTATGGACCAGAGTCAGCACAGCTAAGCAAGAGAATGAAAATTGCAGTCTTGACAATCAGAAAAAGATTTGCAGAGAGTTTGCAGAGGCTAAAGGTATTACCATCAAACGTGAGTTTGGTGGTACACACGAATCAGCAAAGACAGAGGGCGAACTATATAATAAGATGATTTCAGAGGTGGCAAAAGACAAAGAGATAAACATTATCTTGGTTTATTCCTTCGACAGATTCAGCCGTGCAGGTTTGGAAGCAGCCGCAACGAAGGCATATCTGAAAAGCAAAGGCATCTATGTGGTGTCAGCAACACAATTGACTGACCCTGATAGTGCACAAGGTGAATTGATGGAAAACTTATATTTCATCTTTAGTCAGTTTGAGAATCAGATGCGCAGGGATAAAGCAGTAATGGGAATGACTGAATGTATTAAGCGAGGGGAGTGGTATGGGAAGCCTCCACTTGGTTACGACCATACAAAGGAGGGAAAAACGCACATTCACAAAGTTAATGACATTGGCCGCAAACTTCGCAATGCTTGGATATGGAAAGCCAACGAAGGTGCAAGCGATATTGAGATTGTCAAGCGATTGCGAGCGTTGGGAGTGAACACAAATCGGAAACACCTCAATAAGATATTGCAGAACAAATTTTATTGTGGTTGGATTGTCAATAGTCTGCTTGATTACGAGCCAATCAAAGGCACACAAGAGATATTGATTGACGAAGATACATGGAACAGAGCCAATGGCTTAAGTCGTGCAGGATATGAGCAACAAGAGGTCACAGAAAACTTTCCTTTAAAACGGCATGTGAAGTGTGCAGAGTGTGGAGGGTATATTACGGGATATACCGTTAAGGCCAAAGGTAAAGATTACTATAAGTGCAACACAAAGGGTTGTAAGTGCAATCGCAGTTCAAGCATTATGCACGACCTTTATAAAGAGTTGCTGAACACCTATCAGATACCCACAGAATTTGTCCCTGTACTATCAAAAGTGCTTCATAAGGTGTTTAATGACTTCAACAGCCACAAAAGCACTATGCGCAAGGATTTGAAGAAACGGCAATCGGAGATTAAGAATAACATTGAGAAGGTCCAGGTACGTTTTGGAGTTGGTGAAATATCAGATAGTGTTTATCAAGCCACTTTCCACAAACTGAACAAGGATTTAGCAGAAATAGAAAGAGGACTTGCTGAGGCTGACAAAAATCTATCGAACCTTCAGAAATTTATAGACGAGGCAATTGCAATATCTTGTAAATTAGGTACTTTGTGGCAAAATGGAGATTTCGCAAGTAGGCAAAAACTTCATAATTTGCTATTCCCGAGCGGAATTTACTTCGATAAGAACACAGACGATTATCGAACTGACACTGAGAATGAGGTGTTTAAGGTATTTCGTTTGTTTTCAAGCAGTTGCGAGAATGGAAAAGAAAAAGTGACAACCGAATTGCTCCGATTGTCACCTTTGGTCGGGATGAGGCGTAGAGAACCCATCTTTTACAAACTTTTCTTAGTTGTGCCCAATATTGTCGTTTGTCCTTTATTTATAGGCATTTAATTTACTTGTAAAAGCAAAAGTAAAACAAGATAAACGCAAAGAAAACAAAATTTAACGGAACAAATACGGAACAATTTTTGGTTTTGTTCCGCAAAATATGTATCTTTGCACCGGGTAATCGTGAAAGTCAATGGCAAATATCAAATTTCTGGTGCGGGGGAGCAACCCTGACAAGGCTTCGGCCATCTATGTAACCTCACGTTTCGGGCGCGATGAGAAGTTAATGTATGCCACTCCGCTGAAGGTGGAACCCAAATATTGGGATGAGAAGAAGCAGCGGGCTAAGGTAGGCAAGTCTATTCCAGTGGCAAAGAACGAGGAGGCCGCTGTACTGAACTCCGCTGTAACGGCAATAGAAACCATGCTAAAAACTTTCATGGCAGATTCGGCGAGAAACGGCAAGGCAATAACCAAGGAAATGCTGAAAGAAAAGCTCGATGTGCATTTCAGCAAGAAGAAGGCTATTGCCTCGGATTTTCACTCTTTCTTTGACTACTACATTGACCTGTGCGACACTCGGATGAATGGCCGCAGGGGTGGGCAAACAGTCAGCTACAAGTCAAAGCGGGAATATGCAAGGACGCTTTATTATGTTACGGAGTACGAGAAAGACCGCAAGATGCATCTGGACTTCGAGGATATAGACCAGAACTTCTTCGACGATTTCGTTTCATTCTTGCAGGGCCTCAATTTATCCACGAACACCATAGGGCATAAGGTCATTTGCATCAAAGCCCTGATGAAAGCGGCCACTGAGAGAGAGTTGAACACAAATATGAAATATCAGTTTTTCCGCAACTCATCAGAAGAGACCGAAGCCGTAGCACTTGATGAGCAGGAACTACAGAAGATAGCCGACTGCGACTTCTCAGATAACCCGCACCTCGGAAAGATTAGAGACTTGTTCCTCATCGGCTGTTGGACTGGTCTTCGCTTCTCTGACGTGATAAGGCTACGGAGTGAGCATGTCGGCGACACAATGATTACTATTCGACAGCAAAAGACCGACAATCCCGTAAAAATTCCCATACATCCCGTATTTAGGTGCATCTGGGATAGCTATGGCGGGCAGCTCCCTCTCATTATCAGTAACCAAAAATTCAACGACCACATCAAGACGGTGTGCCAGCGGGCAGGGATAAATGATACTGTACTGAAGTCTATCACAAGGGGCGGCAAGCGTCAGACTACGGCATACGAGAAATGGCAGCTCGTTTCCTCGCACACGGCACGGCGCAGCTTTGCCACGAACCTCTACCGCCAAGGTTTCCCTTCTATCGGCATTATGTCTATCACCGGGCACAAGACCGAAACAGCCTTCCTTAAATACATCAAGGTCGGCAAGACGGAACATGCTGAGATGCTATTAAAGCACTGGCAGAAGATGTCCGAGGGCAAATAGAACGGTTTTGTGATTATTCGATGATTGAATAATTCCTAAAGTGATACGATTACTATAGATAAGTTGTACCTTTGCATCGAACATGCTCAAAGATTCCCAATGGCGATGAGCCGAGATGTCGGCAAAACAGCCCATCTTCACTAAGGAGGTGGGCTGTTTTTATGCGCATATATCAATCTGAAAGAGTTAAAAATAGCCCTTCCCGTTAAACAATAATTTGCAGTCTGTAAATTATTTCCCGGCAAAACACCTGCAATAATTCGTACCTTTGTATATAGGCTGTTAAAATCTGTTTTAAAATCTATAATTATTGGTATCTTTAACTAAAACGCTGATAGTGAGAAAGTTCCGAATTAATGTTGATATATCAATATATATTAGTACCTTTGCATCAAGACAATATATAAGGATATGGACAATGGAATATTGCTACAAAATGTTACGCTTGCGGACTTTCAGCAGATTGTGAGCCTGGCTGTGAGGAAAGAGGTTACGGCAGCACTTGCAGGCTTCGGACAGCCCGAATCGAGGAGAGCCACTAAACTTGTACCTCGCAAGGAAGCCGCCACACGTCTTGGCGTATCTTTGACGACGATTGATAATTGGGCGAAGGTCGGCATACTGCGTGCCATAAGAAAAGGCGGGAGGGTATATTTCAATGAAAATGAACTAAATAAAGGATAGCAATGGAGAAAAGAAAAATAGAAAAAGCACCGTTTGCTGCTCCCGCTGGGTATATGACCCGCAAAGATGCAATGGCCTTCCTGCAGGTCAGTAATACAACGATCTACCACTACGAACTACGAGGGCTGCTGCATCCTATGCGGGTAGGTATTTATGCTATTTATCCTGTCAAGGAGTTAGATGAAATTAAAAAACTAAAAATGTAAAGAATGAAGAACGGAAACTTATTGCCTGACATCAGGGCAGAGCGAGACAGGGGCCTTAATTTCAGCAAGACTTACCACAGCGTCCTCTCACGTCTAAGCGATGAACGGTATGGACGGATAGTCCGAGCCATGTGCGAGTTTGAATTTGAAGGAAAGCGACCCAAATTCGAGACTGATGACGATAAGTCAATATGGGAGCTTATCGAATTGACATTGAGACAGAGATAGAAGAATTAGTTCGGGATATAATGGATAAAAAGATTTACTATAATGCACCTTGTGGACTGTTTCACGGTTTCCTCGATGACGAGCTATCACGGAAGAAAGTTCTTAAAGATGTCCTTGATTTTGCTTGCTGGCAAGTGTACGAAAAGCATAGTGACATAAAAGATGAAGAAACACGATTTCAGAGAGTTCGGGAAATACTCGGCTTTTGTAATGGTGACAAAGAAGACATCATTAAGCGTGGAGAATCTCTTGCGTCACTCCATGCCAATGAACCATTTTTCTCAATTCAGGGAGACATATACTGGAATTTCCGGAACACCTTCAAGTCGGACGAAGAATGCGCGATGCTGATAGCTTACCTTGCCCTCAAATCCATTTGTGGGAAGAGACAATGGGCAAAAACCAATAAAGCCATGTGGCTGTCGCGAATGGACGGAAAGATTAGACCTGAATATAAGAAGGTTAAAGGTAAGCCGGAACTCGATATATCTGACAGCCTTTCTAAGTATAAGAGCAAATACGGTATAAGGAGGTTGCGGGCACTGCTATTTGAATATTATAAGGTGTCGTTCTATTCCAAGTGTGTTCATGGATTCTGCTTCTCCACTACCCTGTCTCTCGTTGACCTCATCTTTGCCATCAAGAATGAACAAAGCGACGCTAAACGTATAGATAGCATTTTAAATGCGGCTACCCAAAAAGCGGAAGCGGCGGTAGAGAAAGCAATGGCTAAGAAAGCGGAACTGATTGAAAATAAAGAAGATGCGAATGATGTACCATTTTGAGACCATACAGGAACCATAGTTGCCCCATAATGAGACCATACAGGAACCATAATAGAACCATTTTCGTCCCCTTAAATAAAACGGCCCATAATGAGACCATAGTGCATCCCATAATGAGACCATAGTGCATCCCATAAATTGTCCCATAATTCGCCACCATAATAAAGATGATAATAAAGGAGATAATAAACGTGATAATAAATCCCCAGTCCTCTATCGAGGACTGCCTCCCTTCTTACGAAGTGAGGTGGGAGTCGCGCACATATACACGCACGAGCGCGCGTGAGTGTCGGTCGGTCGTTTTACAATCAAAGATGAAGATTACAGCAACATACACACCAGAGCATAGAGCCTACATCATACAAGTTGGCGAGCAGCAGATGGTTGTTCCCGCTCTATTGGCCAGCAAACTCGCTACCACTATAGAGCGTGCTATATACCATCAGCAGCGTGAGAAGATGCTACAGGCCCAGAAACTCGTAGAAGAGGCTCATCATCCCGCTGTGCTGCCATTCACGGAGAAACCAGAAACGGCTATCAAGCCCAAGGGAGGCAGACCGAAAGGAACGAAGTACACTCTACCTGTCGAACAGCGGTTGAAGAAGGCCGTAGCCAAGAAGAAGCGGAAACCGCCGAAGTCAGAGCCGCAACCATTCAGGCATATTCCATTCAAATAACAAAATAAGACAATCCCTTTAGGGGTAAACAGGATAACATTATGAATATACAAGAAATTCTTGCTGAATCAAACATCAGCACCAAAATTGAGAAGTTAAAGGGTCGCGGCGCCAAAGTCCCTGACTGGTCTGAGATTGTCAAGGATTACGAGCCAATGTTACACGCCATCGTAGAGGACAGGAGAGGCCGAGCAGACAAGGTCCACAGCGACGGCACCGTTGACAAAGCCGCCCGCATCCCTATCGGACTGGAGAAACTGCTTACTAAGCGTGTCACGGAGTTCACCTTCGCCATTCCCGTCAAACGCGTCTACACTGCCAAGGGAGAGACGCAGCAAGCCATTGCTAAGGCCATCGAGGCCATTTACAAGAACGCTCACATTGACACGGAGAACATCAAGCGCGGTCAGGCATACTATGCTTCATGCGAGATTTTCACGCTTTGGTATGTTGTCAATCGGCCAAATAGCCTTTACGGATTCCAGACACCATTTAAGCTGAAATGCCGCACATTCTCCCCAATGGACGGCTGTAGGCTATATCATCTTTTCGATGAGACAGGTGACCTGTTGGCTCTTAGTGTCGAATATGAAAGAAACGTCAAGGATGAGACCGTTACGTTCTTCGAGACATTCACTGCTGATACTCATTACAAGTGGCAGCAGTCAGGCAAGGAGTGGGAAGAGGTTGACGAGCCTGCAAAGATTTCAATCTTGAAGATTCCCGGAGCATACCTTTACCGACCACAGCCCATTTTTGACGGCCTGCAGCCCCTGCGCGAAGATTTGGAATATACCGTTAGCCGAAATTCGGACATCGTGGCATACAACGCCTCACCAATCCTGAAGGTTGTCGGCACGTTGGTAGGCGAGGAAAAGAAGAACGAAGTCCGCAGAGTATATAGAGTGACCGAAGGAGGCGATGTGTCATACGTCTCTTGGTCTCAGTCCGTAGAGGCTGTGAAAGTCCACACAGACAGCCTGCTCCGCTTCTTCTGGTTACAGTCACAAATGCCCGACATTTCCTTTGACACGATGAAGTCGCTGGGCAATATCGGCTACGATGCAAGAAAAATGCTGCTGACGGATGCACACCTGAAGATTGGCGAGGAAACAGGCCCTTGGCTGGAGTTCTTGAACCGCGAGTGCAATGTCATCAAGGCGTTCCTGAAGAAAATCAACGTTAAATGGAAGGATGAGGTTGACAACGTAGGGGTGGAACATATCATTACACCCTTTATCATTGAGGACGAGGCCGCACAACTCGACTATCACATGAAGGCCAACGGCAACAAGCCCGTGGAGAGCCACAGAGAAAGCATTATGCGTATTGGTAAATCTACCAACGTGGACGAGACGCTTGCGGCGATCCAAGCGGAACAGGCAGCAGAAGAAGCAACGAAAGCAAAGGAGGATGCCCAGAAGCAAGCCTCAGCAAACAACGAATAATTATCCATTTAAATTTCGGAAAAATGAAAAAGATTGTAAATTTTTTAGCAGACGAGATTAAAAAACGTGATTGGTCAGATGAACAGATTGCAGCTTTGAAGACTGCGCTATTCCCCGGCACTCACAAGTCAGAATTTGAGCCAGCCTACAAGCGATGGCAGGCACAGCATCCGCAGGTCAAGGACGTAAAGCCGATGAATGAGGAAGAACTTGAGGAACTGGCCAACATGGGTATCTAACAGCGGACGGGTGCAGCGGTTGGCCGCACCCTCCAAATTATTCAATCATCGAATAAAGATACAGATTATGGATAAAGAGACACGAGACGATTTTCAGCACGCATTTGCATCATTAGAGACCTTCATGCTCCGACTTGACGCAATGCACCAGGCAAGCGACAACGAGGCCGAGAAAGAGCGGCTTGACACGGCTTGCAATAAACTATCCACTGCCGTCACGCTGACACGCGAGGCAATGGAGATTGTTGAACAGAAGTAGAACTAAAGCGAATTGGCATGAGGCTAAGCAATGAACTAAGACAGGATTTAGTCTGGGAAACCATTCTCGGACAGGTGGTTTCAAAAAGCAATAATTACGAAGCAGTGCCAGACGGCAAAGGCGGGCGCAGGATTATCAAGTCCGACAAGATGCGCAACTACGAGCGTAGCTTTGCCCAGCAATGCCGACTGTACCGAGACAGGCTCATCAGCAAGCCGTTTATCCTTCATGCCGTAGTCTATGAATCAACGTGGGCCTTCGACCTCGACAACGCCCTCAAGGGAACGCTTGACTGCCTACAGAGTGCAAGAGCCATCACCAATGACAACCTCTGTATCGCCATCAATGCGAGGAAGGCGATAGACGGCCAGAACCCACGGCTGATGTACGCAATAGAAGAAACAGAACCAACACTATTCTGAGTTACTATGGACGAAGAGAAAGAGGCAATAATGAAAGAGATAGAAGCCAAGAAAAAGGAAATCGAGCGTATCAATTTGAGGGTTCAGATTTTCACCGAGGTAATCGCCCACCTCCGTGCTCGTGTCAGCAAGGCAGAAAGCAGGAAGCGGGAGATTCATAACGAGATAATGGACATCAGAGACCGCGTTAGCGCGTGGGAAAAAGCAAGAAAGGAGTAGATTATGGGTAGAAAGAAAGCATTGTCTTACCGTTTGCATGACAAGCATATGCAGAAAGTTTTCCTGCGTCAGACGGGCGAATGGAAGAAAACGCTGAGTCAGTTAGTTCAAGAAATGTTACAGGAACACAAGAAGTTGTCGGAGGTAGCCATCAAGGATTTCTCGACGGCGGTGATGTATCAGGAGTTCTTGCTGACAACCATCCAGTTTCTCAACAGGGCTGGTGAAACGCTCGACGAGTACGTCTTGGAACGTTTGGAGGATTCAGGGTTTATCTCTGACTTCATTACGAGCAGGCAGAAGCAGCATGGAGGTAACAACGAATAAAAATTATATATCTATGAAGGATGAAGAATTAAAACAGATACAGAGTGAGGGGATAAAAGCCCCTGCGCCTCCTGTAAGGTTCACTATTGACGATGAGCCATTTGAGTTCAATCCCCTGCCGCTCGGCACTTTGGCACTTGTCGAGCAGATGAAGGCTGGGCTGAAAATCAACCAAAGGATGCTTCAGATTAACCCGCTGGTTGAATATGTCTTAGTAACCCACAAACAGACGGAGGATATGAGAAAGATAGTCTGTCTTTTGCTGAGTAAAGGCAAGTTTGACATGGAAGTATTCAAGTCAAGGCTCGGCTACCTGCGGGCGCATTGCTCCAAGGCAGACTTGTGCTCGCTGTTTATCATCGGCACCATTCTACAGAGCCTTTGGATTAAAGAGGCAGGGGGCGAGACACCCACCTTGTCTGACGGACTCTGCGAACAAGACTTGTGGGAAAAACCGTATGTAGAACTCTTAAAGAAATAGACTATGGCAGGAATACACTTTGACATCACAGCAGACAACACTCATTTTATCAATAGTCTCAACCAGACAAGAAACGCTCTCCGTACTACCATTAAAGACATCGAGAGTCAGGGGATAACCACTGAGCAGTATTTTAAGAACATCAAACAGGCGGCAGGAGCATTGGCGGCTGGATTCTCAGCCAAAGCCTTCGTTAATCAGATTGTTCAGGTGCGTGGCGAGTTCCAGCAGTTGGAGGTAGCCTTCAAGACAATGCTTGGCTCAGAAGAAAAGGCGGCAACGCTCATGGAACAACTGACGAAAACCGCAGCCGTCACGCCATTTGACCTGCAAGGGGTAACGAATGGAGCCAAGCAACTCCTTGCTTACGGAATCGAGGCTGAGAAAGTAAACGAAACGCTCATACATCTGGGCGATATAGCAGCAGGTCTCTCGCTTCCGCTGAACGATTTGGTGTACCTCTATGGCACGACCATGACCCAAGGCCGTATGTTCACCCAGGACTTACGGCAGTTTCAAGGGCGAGGCATACCCATTGCCGAGGAACTTGCCAAACAGTTCGGAGTGACGAAGGATAAGGTCGGTGAGTTGGTGACGGCAGGAAAAGTCGGGGCGAAAGAGTTCAACCAGGCTATCATGGCAATGTCCTCAGAAGGGGGCAAGTTCGCCGGGCTGATGGAGGCTCAGAGTAAGACGATTACAGGCCAAATCTCCAATATCGGGGATGCTATAGATTCGATGTTTAACAATATGGGTAAGCAGTCGGAAGGTATCATCAATGGCACTCTGTCGGTTGTTTCCTCGCTTGTAGAGAACTACCAGAAGGTCGGAGAGGTCATCGGCGGTGTGGTGGCCACCTATGGAACTTACAAGGCTGCGGTGATGACCGTCACAGCCCTGCAAGGTCTACAGGCGGCAGGAATCGGTGCGCTGACAACTGCCGAGACGATACACTACGGATGGCTTGTGCTTTGCGAGAAGGCCCAAAAGCTGCTCAATGCGACGATGCTTGCCAATCCTTACGTCCTCGCCGCTACAGCCGTGGCAGGTCTTGTGGCGGTCATGGTAACGATGAAGTCCGAACAGGAGCGTGTCAATGAGGCTTACGACGAATACAGCCAGAAGAAAGCCGACATCATCAAGAAGGAAGAGGAACACAAGGCACGTATCGAGGAACTTGCACGTGTGGCGGGCGACGAATCGCTTTCCACAGACACACGCCGCATGGCTCTTGTGGAGTTGGAACAGAAATATCCCGCCATCTTCGCCAAGTACGATACCGAGGCTGAGAAACTAAAGCATATCCGCGACCTCAAGGCCGAGATAGCAGCACTTGACGGGAAAGGATCAATCACCAAGGCAAGCAATGAGCTTAACAGCGTTGAGAAGCGCATCAAGGAACTTGAAGGTATCCATACAGATTCGTTCATCAATAGCGCAGGCGGTCGTACATATACAGGCCGCAACAGGAACGACAAGGAGGAGGCAGAGCTGAAAGCCCTTCAACGGCGACGTTCGGAACTCACCAATCAGATAAGGAAGGACGAGGGCAACGCCTATCTGACAAACCTCACGGGTGTTAGCAACGAGGACTTGAAAAAGCAGATAGAAGAGCGCAGGAACCTCTTGGCGAGGATGGATGTCAGCGACAAGAAGTACGGCAGAACCAGACAGGGCGGTGCTACGGGTGTCTATACAAGAGACGAACTTCAAGGACAATTACAAATACTACAATCGGAACAGGCCCGCCGCAAGAAGGTGCTGGAGGATTCCTCCAAGGATTTTGTCGCTGAGGCTAACAAGGCATACAAGAAGGAACAGGACGCACTCCGCAAGCTCGAATCCCTCACCGACCCCAAGAAGCGTTCTGCAAGCAAGCAGGAGATTGACGGGAAGAAGGTTAGCGAGATGTCTGGTGACGAGTTCCTTGCCGCCGTAGAGAAGCAGCAGAAAGCCGTCGCCGAGGCCAAGAAGAAGGTCGATACCTACAAAGTCAAGGGAGATGAGAAGGCAGGTGCCGACGCTGCGGCTATACGACAGAAGCAGTTCGACTTAGAACAGAAGGATGCAGAGCGTCAGGCGGCTCAGAAAAGGGCACTTGACGAGGCTCTTGAAGATGCGGAACTTGCAGGGATTGTGAATGACTCAGAGCGCGAGATACGGGAGCGTGATATACAGCATAAGCGCAAACTCCGGCAGATACGCAACCAGGCAGACGAATGGAAGAAGGAGGCATACAAGGCGGCAGAGGAGCGTTTCAACGCCACCAACACCAACAAGGGCAGAACTTTTGCCGACACCGAAGAGGGGAAGGCTGGCTGGCAAGGACAGAAACTCTCCGAAGAGCAGACGGCGACCATTGAGGCGCAGGTCCAGGAAGAGAACGCCATCCATGAGAGAGCCGTCCGAGAGCAGTACAGAAACGAGGCTCAGGCAATGCACGACTATCTGAAGGAGTATGGGACGATACAGCAGCAGAAGTACGCTATCGCCAAAGAGTACGATGACAAGATTGCCAAGGAATCCGACGAAAACAGAAAACGCATCCTACAGGCTGAGAAGTCATCGGCACTTGCCAAGCTCGACGCACAGAACATAGCGGCTAACATCGACTGGTCTCAGACGTTCAGCGGCGTGGGGAACGTCCTTCAAGGGCTTGCAAAGGAAACTCTTGTCAAGATTGATGAATATATGTCTTCCGCAGAGTTCAAGAGCCTTGAAGCAAGGGACAAACAGCCATATCGGGAGTTACGGCAGCAACTGGTCGAAGCGGGCGGTGTGACGGCAAGCAATCCGTTCAGCGGCAAGGTGTGGGATGAAATCGGCAATGCCGCACAGAAGTACAGGGATTCCGTCCAGAGCCTCAACGATGCAAACGCCCATGCGGAAGATGTGCGCAAGCGGCTTACGGAGGCAGAGGAGGATGCAGCCAAGAATCCCGCTGACCTGGGCAAGAAAGAGCTTGCTGACAATCTGCGCACGGCTTTCGACGAGGCATCCGAGGTTGTCAAGGAGGCAGAGAACAACGTCAGCGAGGCACAGACAGACCTCCGCGACAAGACCGAGGCGGTGGCAAAGGGTTTTCAGAACTTCGACACCATCTTGGGACAGATAACGTCGGGGAGCCTGTCGGGATTCGCCCTCGCCGTCGGCAACGTCATCAAGAAGATTTCAGGCAGCAAGGATGAGGTGGCAAAGGACTTCGGAGCTTTGTTCGGAGAGGTTGGTAAGAACATAGGCGGTCTTATAGGCGCAATCCTACAAGTAATCGACATTCTTGGCACAGAACCCGCAAAGTTCATTGATGACTTGCTAAAGAAGATAGCGGACGTTCTGGAGGCTGTTTTATCGCAACTCCCTGAGATTATCGGCTCCGCTATCAAGGGGGTCGGTGGTATCATCGGTGGCGTGTTCAGCGGTATCGGGAATCTGTTTGCCGGCATCTTCGGCCTCGGTGCCGACAACTCTCCCTATGAGGAGGCTATTGAGAAATGGGGGTGGCTGCTTGATTCGTGGAAGGAGAACCTCGAATATGAGAAAAAGCTGATGGAGAAAGCCTATGGCGGCGACCTGTTGAAACAGCAGGGGAAGACCCTTGCGAGCCTTATAGAGACTCAGAAGGCAGTGGCAGAGGTCTATCGTGGATGGGCCGGCAGCGGTGCAGGTTTGTTCTCGCACTCCAACGGCTACAATGTCAACGATGACGTAAGATGGGATTATCTGCGCCAGTATTCTCAGCGTAACGGCAACAACTGGGCAAGCATAGTGGAAGAGGACGTTTCCAATCTGTTCAAACTCAGTTGGGAGGACTTGGAGAAGCTGAAACACGAGAACTCGCAGTTCTGGCAGTCCATCAGCGAGGATGCCCGGAAGTACCTTGACGATTACATCGAGGCTGGAAAAGCGACGGTGGAGATTACGGAGCAGGTGCAGGAGCAGATAACGGGCGTGCCTTTCGATTCCGTGTTTGACGGTTTCATGTCCGCACTCAATGACCTCGCAGAAGGCTCAGAGGACGTGTTTGACGAGGTGGCTCAGAACTGGGAGCGGATGATGAACCAGATGGTGCTCAATAATCTCGTCGGGGGCAAGTACAAGGAGAAACTGAAGAAATGGTATGAGCAATGGGAGAAAGCCTACAGCGGCGACCAGAACCTTACAAGTGCCGAGATTGCATCCCTGCGTACTGACTACAATAACCTTGTCAAAGAGGCTGCTGACGAGGTGGGGGCTCTAAAGACTAATGGGCTTCTGTCGGCCTTTGATACGACATCGACACAAGACCAGTCGGCGATGTATAGGAGTGCTGCGCAGATTACCTATGAGCAGGCCGACCACCTTGAGGGGATACTTACCGCTTTGCAGATAGCACAGTACCAAGGATTGAATAATATAACAAATGCCGTCAACCTGGCAGCTCAGAATATCCTTTCCATGCAATCTGTAGCATCGGAAATGAGAAATCTGATGTTAACTTCCCAAGACTACTTATTAAATATTACAAGAACACAAAAGACGTTGAATGATACCGTTCTTAATATGCAATCAGATTTGTATAATGCCAGCAGGGCACTTGAAAACCTTTAAGAAAGGATGCCACCTGTTTGTCTCGGGTGGCTTTCTTTTTGCCCGAGTGTTAAAAATGGGTAAAGGAAACAAAATTGTTGCTTATTTGTTTGGCGGTATGAAACAAAAACGTTACCTTTGCACCGATAAAAGTTCTTTGACATTATGAAGTATTCAGAATTGAAAAGGCTGTTGCGCAGAAATGGGTGTTTCTTCGACCATGAGGGCGGCAATCACGAAATCTGGTATTCGCCAATGACGGGTAACATGTTTCCCGTTGGTAGGCATGATTCAGAAGAAGTGAAGCCTAACACTCTTGCGCGTATCAAGCGGCAAGCGGGGATTTAGTTCCCCCTTGCCTTTCATTCGGGTACTGACTGATGCGAGGACTTTTATCATTTAAATTTGGAAGATATGAAAGTAAAGGCACTGATTGAGAAAACGGATAATGGGTACTACTCCATTACGAGTGACGAGCAGATAGGCAACTACTGCCTGGGAGGTTACGGCAATTCCCTCGCCGAGGCTAAGACAGATTTCATGTCTGTGGTGAAAGAGGCGCAGGAAGCCTATGTAACGGCTCATGGTGAATTGCCGGACAAGTACAAGGACGTTTCCGTGTCATACCAGTACGACCTGCAATCCTTCTTCGACTACTTCGACTGGATAAACATCACGAAGTTCGCACAGGTCGCAGGCGTGAACGAGAGCAAGCTCCGTCTGTATAAGGTCGGCAAGGCTTTCGCAGGAGAGCGGACGCGGGCCAAGCTACAGGAGGCGGTCAAGCGGATGGGTGCCGAACTCGCCTCCGTTACCATCTGAACAGGTTTCCCTTGTGGAACTCTGAATATTTCATAAAGAAAGAACGTCTGAGCCGTTGGTGCGGGAAGCATCGGCGGCTCTTTTCATCCCACTGGCTTCTTTGGGTCCGGGTGGGTTCATTTGGTTTGGCACGCTCTTTGGTACGGGTTTTGGTACACTATCCGTACCAAGGGCAGGATTCAGTCTCTTTTTCCACATTGGTGCATTTGCTCATTGTCTGGTGCATTTGCATCCTCAGATAGTGCATTTGCTCATTGGCAGCGTTAGGCAGATGTGCCTACCGCTTGGAGGGTGTCGCGTTTTGCGACGGCGTAACGAAACGTTACACCGCTAAAAAAGCCCGCCATTGCTGGCAGGCTCCTTGTCATTCGGCGACCCTCGCGGGTGGCTCATCGTATCGGGATATAAATGTTATTCTTCTTTGTCGGAAGCCTCAGCCTCGTCTGCTACAAGTCGGAGACGAGCACCACAGACCGGACACACGCAGCCGTCATGGGATTTTACCGTTTGGCTTGCCACTATGTCATCAGCGGAAACAAACAACTGCCATACGGGAACATCAAGAGCGTCGGCAATTTCACCCAATTTCTTTGTACTAAAGCTGTCTCTCGACATAGCCTGTGCCAATGATGTGCGCAGGATGCCGAGTTTTTTTGCAAGGGCCTCAAGAGTGATGCCCTTCTCTTTGCATATCTCTTTGATGCGGAGATTAACGTCTGCCATCTATTTTTATTTTCTTGCAAAGGTACAAAATAATCTACACCAAAACGAACAAATTACAATAATTAACGCAAATATGTATATTTCTTTATTTCTGTTTACAATTCTTAATATACTTATTTGCGAACAAATATTTTATTAAAATATACTAAAAAGCGAACAATTATTTGGTAGTGTTCGCAAATATGTATATCTTTGCATCGTGATTCAGTCACAGAGTTATTTGACATAGTGTTACACCCTTTAATATTCTTCGATTATGATTAAGTTTTGCGTACCACGTGAGAAGAGTAACGAATATAGCAACCTTATTCGTTTGGCAAAAGAGCAGAAAGACTATTTGGCAAGTTGTGTCAGAGATGACGAGCAGACCATAAAGTTAAAGTTACCAGAACTGCACGCTCTTTGCGTACATGATGCACTAAAGGCTATAGATTCATTGACGGCAACTCTTGAAAAAATTACTAATCTTGTTCAACCGAAATTTGCGACAGCGTGAGCAGTTAGCCGACAGGTGCAACAAAAAAGGCCGTAGGGGCAAAATAAACGCTTTCTACGGCCTTTTTACCCTTCAAAGGTAGAATTATTAACCCATCAAAATTTTAAGTGTATGTACATCAAGATTTCAACCCACGAATTAGCTGAAATTCTTGCATTCAGTATTGTTGCAAGGGTAGGCCACACAGAAGAAGACCAGCAGCAACACTTTGGCTTGATTGATGGCCTAAAGAAAGTTTGCAAAGATGATGCTATTTGGCAAGACGTTTGCAAAGAAAGTGAGACGTTAGTCAAGGCGAGACCACACGAAACCGACTGGTTATAGCTTCGGGTTAAACCAATTAAACAGCGTATAGTTATAGAAGTACCACCAACTTTCAGAGCCTACAGCGGTAGCAGGTGAGCCGTCAGAGGGCAAAATAAAGCCCTTTGGCGGCATTTTATGTTAAAAAGCCATGAAAAATATTTGATGAGTGAATAAAAATGCTATATTTGCAGCAGGTAATCAAAATTTTAAGTTATGAACGAAGAAAGAGTATTAAATTTGCCGATGCGCAAAAAGTATGCGTTAGAGATACTGCACGGCAAGAAAGTGAGGGAGTACCGGGCTTGTACTGAGCACTGGGCAAAAATCTTGGGTGAGTGTAACGACCCCAAAGACAAGCACATTGTTACAGACCTGAAAGAGTTCGACCGCATCCATTTCTATCCCTACAACAACAAATGGTATCTTGACGTCGAGTTCAAGGCTATGGGCTTGTATGAGGTAGATGATGAGTTTCTGTCACATTTCGGCACAGAGATTGAGGCAGAGAAAGGCAGCTGGGTGTTTGTCATTCGGCTGGGCAAAGTCATCAGCACGAACCTCACAGAAGAAGGGTAACACTATCCGTGGCGGCTGTCGTGAGGCAGCTTGCCACTTTTTCGGCATACAGGCTGGCCGCACCGCCTGACGGCAAGGGATGCTACTTGCCAAGGTAAAGAGCCATGCGGACTTACCAAGGTAAGAGGATTGTTTCACATTTTATCAGGATAACAACTATGGCAGAGCCTAAAGTTTACACCATCACTGGCGGCAGCTATCGCGGTCGCCGTAACCTCGGTGCAGGATATAACGTGACTGCTGGTTAGTCACTAATCAATAGTCATTTATGGAACGAGCTATCAACGTCATCAAGACCGTTGCATCTATAACGGACAGGGCGGTGCTGTTTCACTCAGCATCGGGAAAGGACAGCATCGCCCTGCTGGATATGATGCACCCTTACTTCCGTGAAATCCTATGTGTGTATATGTACACAGTCAAGGATATGGAGCATATCAATCGCTATATCGCCTGGGCACAGCGGAAATATCACAATGCGCATTTCGTTCAGGTGCCTCACTATTCGACATATTCGTACATCAAGGTCGGCTTCCTCGGATGCAAGCAGAACCCGAAACAGCGGCTCTGGACGCTCTCGGATATCACGGACAAGGTGCGTGAGCGGTACGGGATAGACTGGGCTTTCTTCGGCTTCAAGCAATCGGACAGCCTCAACAGAAGAGTCATGCTGCGAGGCTATACCGAGGATGCCATCTGCGAAAAGACAAAGAAGTGCTATCCGCTGTCAACATACAAGAATGCAGACATATTGCACTACATCGAGGAACACAATCTTATCAGGCCAGAGACCTACGGAGGCGAGCATCAGTCGGCAGGAGCGGACATCACGGACGTACATTATTTGCTCTATTTGAGAGAGCATTTCTCCGGCGATCTGCGGAAGGTGTTCGACATGTACCCAATAGCAGAACGGACATTATTTGACTATGACAATAGGAAAGATGAAGAAGATACGACAGAGCGAGACCATTGAGATAATGCGGTCACAAATAAACCTCAATCCGCATAACCCCAAACGCCATTCCGACAAGCAGGTGAACGAGCAGAAGAAAAACTTACAGCGAGTCGGCTATCTTGGCGGCGTGACGTGGAACGAGACGAGCGGAAACCTTATAGACGGTCATAGGCGTATCAAGGCAATGGATCTAATCCACAAATACGACGGCACACCCGAAACGGACTACCCCGTGAAGGTCGAGAAGGTGGCCTTTGACGACAAGCAGGAGAAGGAACAGATGACCTTCATGGCTCTGGGCAACACCAAGGCTGACTATGGGATGATAGCAGAGTATCTTCCCGACATCGACTACACGCTGGCCGGCATTGACGAGTACGACCTCTCACAGATACAGTCCTTCATTCCCTCAGAGCCTGTCATCGTTGAGGCGATGGACGATTTCTTCACCCCTGCCGACGATGACGCTGCCGAGGGAAATTCTGCCCCCGTTGGTAACGATGAGAAGCCAGAGCCAACACCACAGGAAAAGAGGGCTGCGGTGAAGGAGGCCAAGGCTGCTGCCAAGGAGAAGGCTGTGGAGAACTACAAGGACTTGACAGCCTACATAACCATATCCTTTGCCAATGCCGATGAGAAACGCATATTCTGTCAGTTGGCGGGGATTGATGAGAGCGAGAGATTCATTCAAGGCGAACAAGTGTTGAACTTAATAGAGTGATAATATGATTCCTACATATCAGAAATTTGAAGAGGTAGCAGACAAGTGCTACGGGAACATCACCAACATAGCAAAGACCTTTGGTGTGAGCCGTGGCATCGTTTACACATGGCTGGAGAAGAACCCCGACTTCAACAGGGCCATAGAGATAGGACGTGATAAGATTCTCGACATGGCAGAAAACGCCTTTGTCGTGCATCTGAACGGTGTGCCCATCAAGGACAAGGACGGCAAGTTAGTCGGTTGGGAGGTAATGCCCGACAAGAGCGTGGCCCAGTACATAGCGGGTACGCTCGGACGGAAAAGGGGCTACAACAGTAGTGTTGACATCACCACCAACGGCAAGGATATTAACGGATTGTTCCGTGTGCTGACGAAAGACGAACTGGCAATGGCCGACGAGCAATTTGACAAGGACTATTGATGAGCGGACAGATACGATACGGTGACTTCCTGAAGACGAGGTGCCTGGCGCATACCCTCGACTTCACGCGCTACGTTTTCAAGACGTACACGGGCGACAAGTACGTTGTGGGAAAGCATCACCGTATCATCTGCGAGGCACTCGATGAGGTTATTGCGGGAAAGACGAACAAACTGATTATAAACTTGCCGCCGCGATTCGGAAAAACCGAGGTGGCCGTTAAGAACTTCATAGCCTACGGCCTGTGCCTTAACCCTGCGGCCAAGTTCCTGCATCTGTCCTATAGTAACGACCTTGCTATCGACAACTCCCGCCATGTGCGGGAAATGCTGACGGACGAGACGATTCACACACTCTTCGGAATAAACATCACTTCCAAGAACAATCAGAAATGGTACACTGACAAGGCGGGAGGCTTGTATGCTACGAGTACAGGCGGGCAGGTGACGGGCTTCGGTGCTGGCAAGGTGGATGCGGAGGATGAAGAGGAACAGCAAGCCTTCGATGAGTTCATCCCCTACTACAATAGCAAGTTTGCGGGTGCCATCATTATTGATGACCCTATCAAGCCAGAGGATGCGCTTTCGGACAATTTGCGTGAAAAGGTGAACCTCCGCTTTGAAAGCACCATCCGCAACCGTGTGAACAGCCGCAACACTCCCATTATCATCATCATGCAGCGACTCCACGAGAACGACCTCTGCGGCTATCTCATGGGCGTAGAGCCTGACAAATGGAAGGTGGTGTCTCTTCCGGCCATTCAGAGAGACGAGAACGGTAAGGAGGAATCCCTGTGGCCTCATCGGTGGTCATTGGACGAACTGCGGGGATTCCAGAAAACCAACAGCTACGTCTTTGAGACGCAGTACATGCAGAACCCCACACCGCTTGAAGGACTGATGTACCGTCCATTCAAGACCTACGACATACTGCCTCCCATAGCAAAAGGAGTCCGTGCTAACTACACCGATACGGCTGACACGGGAGCGGACTACCTATGTTCAATCTGCGCTAATGTCTATAGGACGGGTATCTACGTCACCGATATTCTCTACACCAAGAAGCCGATGGAATACACCGAACAGGCTACTGCCCAGATGTTGTGCAAACAGGAAACGCAGGTGTGCATGATAGAAAGCAATAACGGAGGCCGTGCCTTCTCCCGCAACGTCGAGAGGCTGACGAAAGAGTACGGCAATATGAGGACGTGGTTTATGTCCTTCACCCAGAGGCAGAACAAGCAGGTGCGCATCTTCACACGCTCGGCAGAAGTAAACAACATGATTATATTCCCCGCTGACTGGCAGACACGATGGCCAGAGTTCGCCCGAGACGTTAAAGGCTACCGCAAGGAGGGCGGCAATGCTCACGATGACCATGCGGACGTATTGACCGCCCTTGTGGAGCATTTAGACGATTTCCTCGCCTCACAGGTCAGCGATGAGCAGCTATTGAGAGATTTCTTATAACAAATAAATAACAATAGTATGAAATACGAATACAGCGAAATGTACGAGCAACTCCTGTCATTACAGAAGGAGTACCCCAACATCATTACCAAGGTGGCTAAATCCGCCAAGTTCAACTATCTCGGCTACGCATCAGCCGTCATCATCGACAAGGATATTGTAAGTATCGGCTATAACAGGTACGGATTCTATGTCAGCATAAGTGACGGATTCTTCACCGAAAAGTATTTCCCCACGGCAGATGAGGCGTTTGACGCGCTGGCCGTGTGGATGAATAAGTACGGGTATCGGTTCAAGAAGTTCGATGCGCCGAAAGTGAGGAACGGCAACTGCTACAGCTCTGTGACACGCGAGTCGGTAGCCCAGTAGGATATTCTGTAAAACGTCGATTACCTCATTTGTGTTTTACAGACGAAGCCCACGGCCTGCACTGAAGCGGTCGGGGCTTCTTTTAAAAAAAACGGAACAAAAACGGAACAAAAAGAACGGAGGGCTACTGAAAATCAATCAGTTAGCCCTCTGTTTGTCGGGATGAGGCGACTCGAACGCCCGACCCCTACGTCCCGAACGTAGTGCGCTACCAACTGCGCTACATCCCGATTCCGTAAAATCGGGTGCAAAGGTACAGCTTTTTTTTGAATAACACGCACATTTTCGCGGAAAAAT
>ODAI014173279.1_pt1 | contig 23446 bp, 23 predicted proteins | sample 1539321 | NCBI WGS metagenome assembly ODAI01 (sample SAMN02144231, study PRJEB22623) | gut metagenome | biome: sheep rumen | host: Ovis aries | place: New Zealand | reverse complement strand
ATTTCTATGTGGTTGTGCCAGTGGAAGGGCGAATAAAAGTTCACGTCGTCAACCACCTCAAAGCGGATTGAAAACTGCAAGTCAAAGTGCCTTTTGTGAAGGATGTTCTCGTGCTTGTACTCGTTCATGTCAATATTCTATATCATATTTTAAAAAATTGCGAGTTTTTTTTGATAAAAAAATCAAAATCAACATATTCAAGGGCAAAATCGCCGCTTGAAAATTCTCCGTTTGGCGCTAAATTCGATCTAAACAAAGGACAAAAAGGAGGTCTTTTATGAAAGTTGTAAAAATGACAAACATCGCGGGCGTTTTCACAGCCCTTGCTTTGACTCTTCTAACCGCACCGTTTGCATCTTGCGCAAAAAAAGAAGCCAAGATTGATTTTGGAAACGGCGTTTCAATCGGAATCGTCGAAATCCCCGGCAACAATTTTTGCATAACAAAGACAGAAATCACCCAGGACGTCTACCAAGCCGTCACCGGCCAAAACCCTTCAAAAGAAAAGGGCGACAAGTTCCCAGTTGAATCCGTAAGCTGGTACGACGCGATCGTCTTTTGCAACAAGCTAAGCGCCATTCAGCAAAAGGCTCCCTGCTACAGAGTGAACGGCAGTACAAACCCAAACGACTGGGGCTACCTTCCGCACCAAAACCAAAAAATCGAAGGAAAAATTGACTTTGACCCCAGCGCGGACGGCTACCGAATTCCCACCCTGGACGAATGGGACGTCGCCATTCGCGGCGGCGAAAAATACAAGTATTCCGGAAGCGACGACTTGGACTCGGTGGCCTGGACCGACTGCAACTCAGGCGGCAAATTGCACCAAGTGGCCAAGCTAAAGCCCAACGCCTTTGGAATCTACGACATGTCGGGCAACGTCTTTGAATGGGTTTGGAGCGAGCGAAACGACGGAAGCCGCTACTACTGCGGAGGAAGCTTCTTTGACGCCGCCCGCGCCGGCAAGTGCAACAATAAGGAACTCAACTACGCTTCGGGTCAGTTCAAGAGCGTTGGCTTCCGCGTCACTTGGAACAAACCGCAGGCGTAAAAAAAATCCAAAAAGCGGACGCGGACAGCGGCCGCTTTTTTTATTGCGTTTATAAAAAAAGCGCGCTAGAATAGTAAACTAAGGAAGTTTATTTTGCTTAAATTTACAATCACTGACTTATTGGATCCAGATTCTCTCCAAATCATACAAGAGGGCTTTAGCCGCTTTACAGGCTTAAACGCGCTTGTCACGGACACCACGGCAAATCCAGTTACGGAAGGAAACGACTTTTCTGACTTCATAAGCAAAATTCTTGTCTATAACGAAGACGCCAACGAGCCTGTAATAAAAAAAGAAATAGCGCAAATTCTCCGCTCCGGAAAAACCATCACGCTAAAAAACGACTTTGGCTCCCTTGACGCGGCCAGCCCCCTCTTGCTTGAGGGTGACTTGATCGGCCTTTTTATTTGCGGAGCTGGTTCCGACGCGGAAAAAAACATAACAGAAGCGCAAGTGGCCCACGGCTCAAAATTTTTGGCCACAATTTCGGAAGCCCTATCGCAAATGGCATACACGAGCAACCTTTCCTTAAACAACTCGCACGCCATGCAGCAAAGCGCGCTGTCCGCTTCCTCCGCCGTGACGGAAACCGCCCTCAAGATGAAGCAGTCAATGCAGGAATGGGTTGAGGTCATGAGCGAGGCGTTGGAATCCAACGACTTGGAATTGATTAAAAAGCAAGTGGAGCAAATCTTGGAAACAGGAACGGACGTCTACACCGCCGTAAGCGATTCCGTGCAAAACATTCAGGACAAAATCGGCTCCACGCATTTGGTCGAAACGGAATACAGCGTCCATCGCTTGGTTCCCCACTACGTTGACCAAGCCAAAAAAATCATGGGCAACAAGGCGCCGGACTTTTCGTACACGATTGACGAAGCCGTTCCCCTGTATCTTTTTGGCGACAACGACCGCATTTCGCAAATCGTTTACCTTTTGTTCAAAAGCAGCGCAAGACAGTTGGAAAGCGGCAAGGCTTCGCTAAAAGTAACGGCGCAAAAATATTCCTACTCCACGCTGTTGACTTTTACATTTACCGATACAAGTTACGGCTTTGAAGAGAACGATCTTGAAGCCTTGCAAATGTTCATAGAAACGGGCGACCAATCTTATTTGGATGGCACAAACGTAAAGGGCATGGGTTACAGAACCATCGCCAGAATAGTCCAGCAAATGTTCGGCCAAATTAATTTTGAAATCATTTCCGACACAGAGATGGAATTTGTAATAAAAATTCCGCAGCTGGAAGTTGAGGTGGAAGAACTTGGCAGTTGACGTTTTGGCGCTTTTTCCTGACGCGCTTAAAAATGAAGAATTTCTCGTGTACTACCAGCCAAAGGTTTCTTTAAGAAACTACCGCTTGGCTGGAGCGGAGGCGCTTGTCCGTTGGAAGCATGGCGACAGCTTTATTTTTCCCGACCAATTCATTCCAACCCTGGAAAAAGAAGGCGGCATTTGCGAGCTGGATTTTTACATGCTGGACCATGTTTGCGCCAACTTGAGGCATTGGCTGGACCAAGGCCGCCGCGTAGTAAAGGTAAGCGTGAACCTTTCGCGCGCGCACATTCGCGACGAAAAATTGGTGGATCGCATAATCCAAACAATCGACAAGCACAACGTTCCGCACGAATACATAGAAATCGAATTGACAGAAACAACCACCGACGTAGGCTTCGCTGACTTGCGCGCTCTTATCGACGCGCTCCACGCCCAAATGATTTCTACCAGCGTTGACGACTTTGGAATGGGCTACTCTTCGATGAACTTGATTCGCGAGCTTCCTTGGGATGTTCTAAAAATCGACAAAAGCTTTTTGCCAAAAAGCCAAAACGACCACCGCCAATACGTAATGCTCAAGCACATAATCTCCTTGGCGCAGGACATTGGCTTGGACACAATCGTGGAAGGCGTTGAGACAATCGAGCACGTTAAAATGCTAAAAGAAAACAACTGTTTTTTGGCGCAAGGCTACTTCTTTGACAAACCGCTCCCCATAGAAGACTTTGAAAAGCGCTTGGAGTAGGAACGGTCAAGGCACGCTCCGCTACGTGCCGTTTTGCTAGTTGAAATTTATTCAACTGCGCTCTTACGAGCGCTGGCAATCAAGGCCTTGACTCGTTCCTTTTCGCGCTTGATAAATACAATTATCAAGCGCGAATAGTTCCAGACCAAAACGCCCGGGCCTCCCCGATTGACATTTTAAGAGCGTTTTAACATACTCCTACTTTATGAACCAAGCAAAAGCGGGACGCGGCGCGCTCCCAATGACAAAGCTTAGCATTCCTCTTATTGTCGAACAATTCTTTAGAATTCTTGTCGCCTCAATCGACACCGTCATGCTAAGCTTTTATTCCGAAAAGGCGGTGGCCGCCGTCGGAATGATGACCCAATACGTATTTTTCATCAACATCCTTTTCAATGTCATCGCCATCGGAACATCCATCGTTTTGTCGCAATTTTTGGGCGCCCAAAAAAGCCGCGACGACCTTAACGCAATCGCAAAGTCCAGCGCGATTATGGTGACGGCCGCCGCCGCCGTGATGACGCTTGCCGTAATCTTTGGAATAAAGCCCCTTCTCGGCCGCTACACCTTGGAAGCTGAAGTGCGCCAGTTTGCCAACGACTACTTTTTGATTTTTGGCGGAGCGGGCTCTTTCTTCATCGCGTTCGGACTTTTGCAGTCTGCGATATTGCGTTCCTACGGCTACACAAAGGAAGCGATGGTCGTGACCCTGGCTTCCAACTTGATCAACGTCGTAGGAAACGCGATAAGCCTTTACGGATTTTTCGGCCTTCCGATTTTTGGCGTAAAGGGCGTCGCGTGGTCGTCGGTGATTTCCATGATCGCCTCGTGCGTGATTTTGCAAATAATCATCGCAAAAAAGAAAGACATTTCTTTTGACTTTTTTTGCCGCTGCAAAATTCCCGGACGCTTTTACAAGCTTATCCTTTCTGTCGGAGTTCCAACCGCAAGCGAAAACCTTTCCTACAACGTGTCGCAAATCGTCATCATGGCGATGATTTCAACTTTGGGAACCTTCGCGATGTCGTCGCAAGTTTACACGGCCACGATTTGCCGCTTTGTATTTGTGATGGCGATTGGAATCGGAAGCGCCGTTCAAATCAAGACAGGCTGGAGCGTAGGCGCGGGCCAAGAGGAAGAGATTTACAAAAAGGTCTACAAGTACGGCGCCGTCGCCACCGCTTGCTCGGTTTCGATGATTTTGCTGATAAACTTATTCCGCTCGCCAATCATCGGCTTTTTCACGCGGCAGGAAGAAGTCGTTTCGCTTGTAAAGACATTGCTCTTGCTTTCGATTTACTTGGAATTTGGCCGCTCAAAAAATTTGATTTACATCGGAGCGCTAAAAGGCGCCGGCGACATCAAGTTTCCGGTCCTTTACGGAATGTTCTCCAACTGGGTCATCATGGTTTTGGGAAGCTACATCTTGGGCCTAAAGCTTGGCCTTGGCGTCGCCGGCTTTTGGCTTGGCATCGGAACGGACGAAACAACCCGCGGCCTTGTAATGATGCTGCGCTGGAAAAGCAAGCGCTGGATGAACAAGGCTTTGGTCTAAGCCGCTCGCAAGCTTTGATTGCAAGACCTTAACTGCTGGTTCGAGCGGGGCCACCGCGTCCTTTCGGACGCTGCGCTCTCGCTCAACCAGGAAGCGCGACTTTCATCCCCGCAAGCAATTCTTTCCTTCCGTCGCTAACCTTAAAACTTTCGCGCGCCTTTTGAACGGCCTTGTTGTGGGTCCACGCCTCCAAGCGCTTTGCCTTTATGTACGGAAGAGCCGCGTCCCACTGCTTGGCCAAGGCCTCGGCAAAATACCAAGCAACGGCCATTTTGATGTAATACTCGTCGCTCTTTACCGCGGCGGCCATTTTTAAAAATTCCGGCTTAAAATCCTGGTCCAAGAAATGCCGCATAAGGTTTACAATCGCAAAGCGGACAGTGTAAACGCGCCCGCTCTTTATCCATTTTTTTATCAAGGACAAAAGCGCCGCGCGGTTTTTCTTAAAGCAAGCGGGAGAGGCTTGGTCGCAAGTGGCCCAGTTGTCGATGAACGGCAAAAAGCGCTCCAGTTCGGCGACGCAAAGGCCAAAGTCCTTTATGCCGCTTACGACAAAGGCATGCAATTGGTTTTCCTCAAAATACTTGTGCGGAAGGTCGGAAAGGAATTTTTGCGCGGCGGAAGGAAGAACGCTGGCCACGGCCTTTTTGGTCTTGCCAACGCTTTGCGCGGCTAGAGCGAGCGCGGCGCGTTTTTTGTCAACCGAAAAATTCCCGCCTTGCGCGGCGCCTTTTGGGCTTTTCAAAAGTTCCTTGGCCAAGGCGCGCAGTTCCGGCGTCTTTATGCCAAGAATGCTTTTAGGGTCAACGTTGGGAATTATTTTTGCGGTAAAGGCGGAGGTCTTTGGGTCGGCCATTTGCCGCAGCGTTTTTGCGATTGAGTCCATTTTCGCCCTCCGTCGCGCCGTCCTGCCGCTGAATCCAAAAAATTGCTGCGCATTGCTCGCGATTTTTTGGACCGTTCGCTCCGCTTCGAATCGGCTCGTTCGACCAAACTTAAACATAAAAAAAGGTTCATCGTCTGATGAACCTTTACTTTGAGACTGACACGATTCGAACGTGCGACCTCCACCTCCGCAGGGTGGCGCTCTAATCCAGCTGAGCTACAATCTCATTCAAGCTGAAGCTTGTAAAACGGAAGCGACAGGAGTCGAACCTGCCGGGCCCAAATTGGAACCCACGGATTAGCAATCCGGCGTATTACCGCTCTACCACGCTTCCAAATATGCGGAGCGAGAGGGATTTGAACCCCCGGTACCTTGCGGTACAACGGTTTTCAAGACCGCCGCGTTCGACCACTCTGCCATCGCTCCAAAATGTTCTACAAGAATAACATAAAAAATAAGACTTTGTCAAGTGGCGGCAATGAAATTATTTATTGGCCGCCGTCATGTCACAGCGCGTTAAAATCAACGGCCTTTAGCGCCGCGATCGTCTCGTCGTAAAGCGCCAAAAGGTTTTGGTGTTCGGCAAGGATTGTAGCCTCGTCCTTGTCGCGGGCGGCATGCTCGCACTTTTCGGCAAGGCTTCCCAAGTCCATTCCGCCGACCAAGCGGGAATTGGATTTTAGGCCGTGAACCTTGATGCGGTAGTTGTCCCAGTCTTTTTTTTCAAAGGCTCCGTTTATGTCAGAAAGGTTTTGGTCCCGTTGGTCAATGAACATTTGGACCATGTCTTTGTACATGTCTTTGTCGTTCATTGAATATTCCATTCCGTGGGCTGTGTCAATCGTCATATCATGCCTCCAAATGCAGGGCCGTTAAAATGGTCTTTTGGGCTTTTTAGCGTCGGCCAAGCGCTGGAATATGTCAGCGATTTTCTGAACCAAAATTCCAGGCGGAGTGTTTTTGAGCAAGTAGCCTACCGGACGGGCGGCGATTACCTGCTTTACGACATCGCTGTCGTCGTTGGCGGTCAGGAAAACAACCGGTATTTTGGCTGTGGAGGGATCCGACTTTATCAACTGGAACACGTCCAGGCCCGAAAGAACCGGCATCTCGTAGTCCAGCAAAATCATGTCAACCTTGTAATGCGACAAAAGCGCGATGGCGTTGGTTCCTGACTTTTCGGTAAGAACGTTGTAAAATTTATTAAGCCAGCGGTCCATAGCGTGCAGCTGGACTTGCTCGTCGTCAACAACCAAAATCGTTTTTTTGGCAGGATCCAACTCGTACTCTTTTACGCCGTCCGAGAAAGAATAGTCGCCGCCGTCCTTTTCCAAAATCTTAAGGAATTCCGGCATCTCTACAGGGCGCTCAAAGGCGTACTTTACATACTCCCTTTGAATGTATTCGTAAGCCATGTTGATTTCGCCGGCGTTTCCGATAAAATACAAACGGCACTTTTTTCCGTCTCCTGTGATGAAACCGTTCACCCACTGGAAAAAGGCGTTGTCGCTGTCTTCCAACCTTTCTAGATACAGAATCAAAATTTCTGGAGGACTGCCAGACAACATCCTAGCGTTGACATAGCTTCCCTCCGGCGGGCAAAAGTCAACTTCATAGGAAGCGTCCGTCAAATTTTTCATCAACGCTTTTATCAAAAAACTTTGCTCATTGTTGCCAATTAACAGTATGTTTTTACTCAAGGTAAACTCCAACCAAATGATTAGAGTATTATACATCATTCTCCCATTTTTTTCAAGAAAAAGTTGCGCGAAACGCAAAAGTTGCAAAATCATGCGAAGCGTGATATTGCCTGCGCGCCGCGAGGCGCGAACGTCAATAACTTCAAATTTGCAAAATCATGCGAAGCATGATACAATTTAGGCATGAACAATTCTAACTATTTTTTGGGAATTATGACGGCAATCGTCGGCTTGATGATGCTTTTGGCGGCAGAATCTATGGTCCAGATTTTGGTCGTTGTTTTGGGAATTTCCGCGGTTTTGGACGGCGGCTTTATGCTGGCGGCTGTGGCTCCCCTTAGCGTGGAAAAGAACTTTAAGATTGAATGCTACGTTCGCGGAATCGCGGGAATCGTCATAGGAATCCTGTGCATCGTTCTTCCCTTGCGCGTGGCCCAATTCGCCTGGCAAAGCTTGATTTACATCTTTGCGATTTATTCGATTTTCGCCGCGATTTGCCAGATTCCCATTACGCTGACCCTTCATCAGGACGGCTTGCCCGTAAAGCGCCATGTAATAGAAATCGTGGCCACAATCGTTTTGGCCGTGATTTTGTTCGCCCTGCCAAGCTCTTTTGGCTTTACGATTATCCGCATTGGCGGAGCGCTTCTCCTTTTGGCGGGAGCGGCCATCACCTTCTTGGCCTGGAAAAACCGCGACATCATCGCGGACGACGCGATCATCCGCGATGAATAAGCGCGGGCTTAAATAGCGGGTCCCAGCGACGAAAAAAAGAGACGGAGCCTCCCGTCCTTCGCTTGCGGTTTGACGCCTACGGCCAAACCGCTTCGCTGACGGGTCCTTCCGTCTCTTTTTTTCTGCGTCCCGCCCCTATTTGCCCGCTTTTATTCAAAGCTTACAATTGCGATCGATTTATTGCGGGTGTATGCTTGCCAAACACCCGCAAAATGGGCGAGTCAAGGCTTTAAGCGAAGCGCGCCTTGACCGCCCTTATGCCACTTCAATTGCAATCTTTTTGGGCTCGGGGAGGGCCTTGCGGGCCATCGTGACGTTCAAGACGCCGTTCTTAAAGCTGGCGGTGACTTTTGTCTCGTCAATGTCGTCCGGAAGAGTGAATCGGCGGGCAAACTGGCTCTGAACGCGCTCGCGGATAAGCCACTTGCCTTCCTCTTTCTTTTCGTTCTTTTCTTCCTTCTCGGCTGTCTTGACGGAACTGATTGTCATGACGCCGTGGTCGATTTCGATGTCAACGTCTTTTTCTGTGGCTCCAGGCAAATCCATTTGCAAGCTGTAGCTGTCCTTGTTTTCCTTAATGTCTACCTTTGGCAGGCGGGCTGTTTTCCATGTCAAATCCGGCATTCCGCAGTCAAACGCGTTGTCAAAAAGTGAATTGAAAAGTGAAAGTTCGTTCATAATAAACTCCTTCGCGCCGTTACAGGCGGCCGCGTTTTTAATTAAGTTTTAGAAGCCTCAAGGCCCCTTTCACTATATACTGTAGCAAGAACCGTGCCAAGTTTAATTTTTTTTGCGGAATTTGCGGGAAAAACGGAAAATTTCTTTAAAACCGGGATTGCGCGGGCAAAAATTGCAAGAAAGCCCAAGACTGCGGGCCGCAAATCGTTTTAAAAACTAAAAATTGGGACGAATTATGGCCAAAATTGACGGCAGGTCCTTAACTCCGGGCCAAAAAATTGCTTAAAAGACCAAAAACGGGGCGGCGCCGACAAAAATGAACGCAAAACCATAAACGCGCACGGCTAAACTGGGTCAAAATTCCCGCCGCCTGTGTCAAAATTTTTAACAAACTGTGTCATTTTGACACAAATTTTGCAATTAAATTTGTTGACCTACACCGCTAGGTCTAAAGGTAAATCGCTTATATCTTTAAGTCTTTTTCCTTGGACCAAAACATCCAAGAGTTCTATAGAATCTTCAGCGCCAGTTGCTTTTACAGCGTCAATTAATTCATATAAAGCAAAATGATACATGCAGTCTATGTCACCAGTTCCAAGAGCCAATGAAGCCAACCGAGCAGGCATAGGCTCGCCGGTAACAACAACAATATGCGGAAGATTTCCCTTTCTGTTACGAATCAATCCCAATGCCTCAGTCCTGCTGTTTTGAGCTCGGTCACTTCTCATTGTCCACTTTGCTGAAATTGAAGCATGAAGAATAGGAAGTCCGCCATTCTTTTTTCGGATATAAGCCATCTTTGCAATTTCATCATCAACAATTATTTGCGTTTTGTTTATTTCAGAATCTTCTACAGTTTCTCTATAAATTACAACATCCGGAGCGACCATATAATCATTACCCATGCTGGCAGCAAGTTTTGCGTCATTTTCCGTCAATTTGCTCAAATATTCCAAATGCTCGTATTGGGCAAAACTGCTGGTTTTAATAGAATTCCTATTTCCCAATTTTATTATGTGCCATATTCCTGGCCGCAAATCTTGTAACTTCGGAAAAGTGTTCGACAAAAAATCCATGTTGATCTGTTCAAAAATCGCCCCGGAAGTTTGTCCTACAGCTTTTTCAGCAGTTTCAGCCATAAGAGCTTTTGCAATACCGGTGGCAATAGAGACTGACAATTTTGAGGATTTATCCGCGTTGCTTGGAATCCCGCCATTGTCAATAGTAAGTACACCATTTTCCAATAAAGCTTTATGATACTTTTTTCTCTCGTTCGCCAGTAGTGACTTCATTTTCTAATACCTTCTTTATCTCTTCTCCTACCGCTTTTGCAACTGGCGGTGGAAAGGCATTTCCTATCATTCTGCAAGCAGCAGTTTTTTTTGTTCCAAAAGTCCATTGATCTGGAAAACCTTGAATTCTTGCTATCATTCTTGGTGTAAGTCTAGGCATTCCTTCAAAATCTTCAGCAGGAGCTTCATTTGCTATACCCAATCCGTCAACGCCCAATTCCGCCCACGCTCTTCGCGCTCGGACAGGCCCCAAATCTGGCCCTCCGTGTTTTTTTGAACCTCCGACAATTGTAGGAGCGATTGTGTTAGCCTTTTTTATCCAAGAGTCCGCTTTTTTCCATCCATTCTTTTTTATTAAATCAGAGAGAGCCTCTCCAACAGTGATATTCCTTTTTTTATATGGTAACGGATAATGAAAATCACATTTTATGTCATTTCGTATTCCAACTATTACTATTCTAGGGCGTAACTGTGGAACTCCATAATCAGAAGCATTTAATAATTTTATTTGAACTTTGTAATCAAGTTTTTCTATGGCATTCAAAATTGATGTTCTATATTCATTGAATTTTGGATCTAAAAAGCCTTTTACATTTTCCAACATAACAGCTTTTGGCTTTATCTCATTTATAAGCCGTAATGCCTCTGGAAACAAGTCCCTTTCGTCTGATTTTCCAAGTTGTTTTCCTGCAACGGAGAACGGAGGACATGGGACACCGCCTGCAAGCAAATCTATAGAACCTGCATATTCTAAGCCTGAGAAATCTTTTACATCCGTGCAAACAACATTCCAATTTGGACGGTTTTGCTTCAATGTTTTGCAGTAGTCGCTTTCATATTCAACTAAAGCAACGTGCTCAAAACCGGCTTCTTCCAAACCTAACGCTTGTCCGCCCGCACCCGCGCATATTTCTATGCAATTCAAGTATTACCTCCAAACTCACAATATAATATCATTTTTTTCATAAATTTTCTACCCCGAATAAAATTACAAATATACGACATTATGTTTCTTTATCCACCCCTAAGCCAAAAAGCGCGTAGTCGGCGCGCGCGGGGTCGCCGGGGAATGCCGCGGCCATCTTTTGGGTCAAGTCAATCGCAGTCTTTGCGCTGGCCGCGGCGTTTGGCGCTATCAAACCAAGCCGCGCGCTTTCTTGCAAAACGTGCGTATCCAGCGGAATCAGCAAGTCCGCCGCGTTTGCCCAATCCCACAAGCCCAAATCCACCGGCGAGCCGCGCCGTACCATCCAGCGCAAAAACATGTGCAGCTTTTTGCAGGCTCCTTTTGGGTTTTGCGAAACGCATTTTACGCCCGGAAACAGGCTTATCAGCGCGGACACTAGGCGCAGTTCTTGGGGAAGGCTAGGACCGCCCACCCCGCAAGGCTTTTCAAGGCCATAACGCGCGGCGGCTCCTTCATTTTTTGTCGCGCCGCCGCTTTTGGCATTGCCGCAATTATTGACAAGGCCATAACGCGCGCGGACGGCGGCGCCGAGCGAGCCGTGTTCCTCCACGATTCGCGCAAGGCGGCCGCACAACTCTGCCATGTCGGCGTACGAAAAAAAACGGTAGAACTTTTTTTGGCTTTTTGGAAAAAACTTTTTGTAGCCGCCAGTCGCAAGCCAATCGGCGAACGAGGCGCCGCGCGTCTTAGGCTTGCAAGCGCTTTTAGCCGCGTCCTCAGTTTTTGCCGCGCGAACAATTTCGGTCGCGCGCGTCTTGGGCTTGCCATCGTTCCCGCGCGCCCAGTCGTCGGCCGCGGCGAACATCGCGTCAAGCTTTGCGATGAACTGTTCCCGCTGGCCAAACGAAAGCGTCGAAACGACAAAGGCCGCAAGCTCCTGGTCGCGCGGCTGGGAATAGCGGCGCAAAAACTGGCTGGGGTCGCCGTCCATAAATGAGGCCGTTTCATACTTGTCGGCGAGCGAGCGCAAAAGGGCCGCAAGATTATTGTCAAGCATCGCGCAATTTTACCGCGCATTTCATTCTGTGGCAACATCCGCTCGCATTTGCCGCGCAAACTTGAAAACTTTCCGCCAAACTGATAATATAATCGCATGAAGAAAAACTCAGCCTTTGACATGCAAAAATTCGCGGAAGACAAGATTTCCGCCATAGACGCAAAATTTGAGGCGCAAAAAATCGCGTTCGCGCCCCTGTGCTTTCAGGCCGTCCGGGCCTTGCTTGAACTGGGAATCATGCAGGCCATAAGCGACGCTGGCGACGCGGGAATCAGCGTCCAAGACCTTTGCCAAAAAACAAAAATATCGGAATATGGAATCAAAGTCCTTAGCGAAATGGCCGTCGGCATGAACGTTCTTAAATTGCGGAACGAGGGCGGCGCCGAAAAACTCTTCCTTGGAAAAATCGGCTGGTTTTTGCTTGAAGACAATTTGACAAAAGTCAACTTTAACTTTACGAATGACATTTGCTACAAAGGCGCCTTTGACATGATTGATTCGGTCAAAAACTCAAAGCCCGAGGGCCTGAAAGTTTTTGGCGACCAGTGGACGACGATTTACGAAGCGCTTTCGACGCTTCCCGACCGGGAAAAAAAATCTTGGTTTGACTTTGACCACTTTTACAGCGACATAGCCTTTCCGCAGGCGCTTCCAATCGTTTACGCGCAAAAGCCAAAAGTTCTTTTTGATATCGGCGGAAACACGGCCAAGTGGGCCATCGCTTCCTGCAAATATGATCCCGACGTCAACGTAAAAATAATCGACTTGCCAGGCCAAACTGCCGTGGCGGAAAAAAACGCCGCAGACGCAGGCTTTGCAGACCGCATCTCCACCTACGCCGGAAACATTTTGTCAGAAAGCACTGTTCTTCCGCCCGCTCCCGACGCTGTTTGGATGAGCCAATTTTTGGATTGCTTTAGCCTTCATCAAGTTACAAAAATCTTAAAGAAAGTCCGCGAGGCTGCGACCGACAAAACGCTCGTTTACGTTTTGGAGCCGCTTTGGGACCAGCAGCGCTTTGAAGCGGAATCCTACGCCTTGCAAGCCACAAGCCTTTACTTTACTTGCATGGCCAACGGCAACAGCAAAATGTACCGCTACCAAGAATTGGTTGACGCGATCGAGGCCGGCGGCTTTGAGCTTAAGACCGCCCACCACAATTTGGGAAGCAACTGCTACTCCCTGCTTGTGTTCAGGAAAAAATAATGTTCGTAAGCAAGCTTTGCGTTTGGGAGCCGCCCGCTGACGATCCAGCAGCCGCTCCCAAACTTGAATGGACAGAAGCTATTTTTCGCCGCCGCTTAAGCCAGCTTACAAAGATGACCGTCCAAGTTGTCCACGACATTTTTTTCGACGGAACGCTGGACAAAAACACAAAACTAGTTTTTGTTTCTTTCCGCGGCGAGTTGGAGCGGGAATTTAAAGTGAACAAAACGCTCATTCAGGAAGAGTCGATCTTGCCCGCCGCCTTTTCTTTGTCTGTCTTTAACGCTGCCATCGCGCAGGCCACAATCGCGCTGGGATTAAAGGGCGGCTACACTTGCGTCTTTCCAAGCGGCGCGGATTTTGCAAGCGGCGTTTTGTCAGCGGCCGCTCCCGTTTTGGCGCAAGGCGGCGACGCAAAAACAGTTTTGGTTTACGCCGACGAAAACGTTCCCGACTATTACAAGGAATTTTTAAAAGGCCCAAACGAGCCGCTGGCCTTTGCCGCGCTCCTTTCTTCACAAAAAACGGATAATAGTGTAGAATTGAATTTGGAAAAGATTCCGCGCTCGCCGCGTGAATTTGTTCAAGCTTTTAAAAGGTAAAGGTAACATGAGCGCAAACGATTTGCCGCCAATCAAAAATTATCCCGCTTGGCTTTGGCGAATTTTTAGAAAAATTTTTGTAGTTGTTTTTTTTGGAATCGGAACGGTAATAATCGGCGCCATCGTTTTTCCGATTTTGCGGCTGTTCAATCCCAAAAAGACAGCATTTAAAAAGGCCGGCCATAAATTCATTTCGTTGGTCTTGGACTTTTACATCCACTTGATGTCTTGGATTAGAATCTCAACTTATAAAATCAGCGACTTAAAGACCATGCGGAATTTGCGCGGCTGCGTAATCGTAGCCAACCACCCTTCGCTTTTGGACGTCATTTACACCTTGGCCTTTGTCCGCGACGCTGACTGCATCGTAAAAGCCGGCCTCAAAAAATCCTTGGTCAGCGTCATCGTCAAAAACCTTTACATAACGAACAACATTGACTTTGAAACAATGCAAAAGGAATGCGTCGAGGCCTTGCATAACGGCGGAAACCTAATCATTTTCACGGAAGGAACGCGCACTCCCCGCCACGGAACAAACCAATACAAAAAGGGCGCGGCAAGAATCGCGCTTGCGGCCGGCGCCAACGTTCAGCCTATGCATATCGGAGGCAATGACAAGTACGGCCTTGGCAAGGGCGAATCGATGCTCTGCGTAAACCACACCGAGCGCTACAAATACGAGTTCACAATTTTGCCGCAAATCGAAATGTCAAAGTACGCGGGCCTTAGCGAGACAATCGCCGCCAAGCGCCTGACGGACGACATGAGATCTATAATCGATAGCGTAAACTAGAAACTAAAAAAGCCCGCCGTTTTTGGCGGGCCTTTTTTTGCGCGACAACTATTATTGCGCCGCAATAAGCTTATTCAACTTCTTGACAAAGTCGGCGGGGTCCTTGATTTCGGCGCCGCCAAGCAAAAGCGCTTGGTCAAGCAAGACCGTCGCGATGTCGCCGATAAGCGCCTCGTCGTCGGTGGCCTTGACCTTTTGCAAAATCGCGTGGTCGGCGTTTACTTCCAAAATCGGCTTTACCATGCTGGGCATTCCCTGGCCCATCGCCTTCATCATGCGTTCCATCTGGAGAGACGGATCGTTTTCGTCGATGACGATGCAGCAGAGGCTGTCGGTCAAGCGGTTTGAAAGCTTTACGTCCTTAACGCGGTCGCCCAAAGCCTTCTTAAGCTTTTCGACAACCGGCTTAAAGTCCTTTTCCTTCTTTTCGGCTTCGGCCTTGTCAACGCCAAGCTCTTCGTCGCTTCCGGCGCGGTTTACGGCCTTAAGCTCAAAGTCCTTGTACTTTCCAAAGCCTGGAATCACGATTTCGTCAATGTCGCCGTCAAGGATAAGAACTTCAAAACCCTTCTTTGTGTAGGCTTCCAAAAGCGGGCTCTTTCGCAAGTTGTCCTCATCGCCGCCTGTTATGTAGTAAATTGCCTTTTGGTCAGGCTTCATTCTCTGGACGTAATCGGCAAAGCTTGTCCACTTGTCCTCGCCGGTTCCGCTTGCGTCGGTTGACTTAAAGCGGATGATTTCGGCGATTTCGTCGCGGTTGGCGTAGTCGCCGTAAAGGCCTTCCTTCATCGGGCGGTTGTAGTTCTTTACGAACTTGTTCCATTTTTCAATCGCCTTCTTTTCGTCGTCGGTCGGCTTTTCCGCTTTGCGCGCCTTGTCGGCTTCCTCGCCCATCTTCTTAAACTCGCCCAGCAACTTTTTTACCGAAGCGGTTTTGATTGTTTCAAGAATTCTGTTTTGCTGCAAAATCTCGCGGCTTACGTTGAGCGGCAAATCCTCGCTGTCGATGATGCCGCGCACAAAGCGCAAGTAGGCCGGCAAAAGCTCGCGGTCGTCGTCGGTGATAAAGACGCGCTTTACGTACAACTTTACGCCGCTTTTGTAGTCGGCCTGATACATGTCAAAGGGAGCGGTTTGCGGAACGTAGAAAAGCGTCGTGTATTCTTGCGTTCCCTCCGCGTGGGTGTGAACGTAGTGAAGCGGATCTTGGCCGTCGTGGGCGATTGTCTGGTAAAAGTCGTTGTAGTCCTTTTCCTTAAGTTCCGACTTGCTTCTCTTCCACAAGGCGCTGGCTGAGTTCACTTGGTCAACCTTGTTTTCGGAAGAAGTGACGTTTCCCTTGTCGTCGTACTTGTTCTGAACGTAATGCAAGTAAATTGGGAACGCGATGTGGTCGCTGTAGCGCTTGATCAATTCCTCAATCTTCCAGCGCGCGGCGTATTCCTTGCTTTCGTCGTTCAGGCGCATCTCAATCGCCGAGCCGGTTTTGTCGGCGTTGTCAAAGCCGTACTTTTTGGCAGCCTCGCTGTCCGCCGCAACTTCTTCAATCTCGTAAGAGTTTGTGCCGTCGCTAGACCACTTGTAAAGCTTTTTGCTTTGGTCGCCGGCGCGGCGGGTGTAAACGACGATTTCCTTGGCGGCCATAAAAGCGGAGTAAAAGCCAACGCCAAACTGGCCGATAAGCGCCGAGTCCTTGGCCGCGTCGCTGGAAAGTTTTTCCAAAAAGGCCTTGGTTCCCGAGCGGGCGATCGTTCCAAGATTGTTGGTCAAATCCTCTTCGTTCATTCCGATGCCGCTGTCCTGAACCGTAAGAACGGCTTCCTTTTCGTCAAAGGTGATGTCGATGCGGGGGTCAAACTTTATCTGCTTGTAAGCGTCGTCGCTTACCGTAAGGTACTTGAGTTTGTCCAAGGCGTCGCTTGCGTTTGACACAATCTCGCGCAAGAAAATGTCCTTGTTGGAATACATTGAATGAATGATTAGTTTAAGAAGTTGGTTGACTTCTGTTTGGAACTGATGTTTTGCCATTTTTTGCCTCTGATGGATTTATGATGTTATACTTTAAAGGTAATAAAATTTGCTGGAATCGTCAAGAAAAGGAAAAAACAAAAAAGCTCCCGGTCGCGGCTGCGCCTGATCGGCACCGCTAGCTAGCGTCGCTACACGCTGCTGCGCCTTGAAACTATTTATCTCTGCCGCTATCGCGGCAGGCGCAAGCAGAGTGTTGCCGCCAGTCGCCACGCTCCCTCGCGCTTTTTCTCTTTACCTTAATAATCTAAATTTATCGGTTCAATTCGTACAAGATGACGCTGGCGGCTTGGGCCACGTTTAGGCTTTCCACCGGGGCGACATGGCCGTTAAAGCGGGCGTTTGTGGGAATTACGATAAGCTCGTCGCAGGCGGACTTTACCGCGTCGCTTATGCCATGCTCTTCGTTTCCCAAAATTATAAGGCTGGGCTTTTGTCCGCAAATCAATTGAAGCTTACTAAGCGGCGTCTTTGCGTCAACAGCGGTTCCAACGCGGACCATTTTGTCCTTGACGGCTTCCAAAAGCGCGGGAATTGACTTGATTGAATAAACGTTGACAAATTCCATTCCGCCCTCGGCGACGCGGTAGCTGCTGGTTGTAATCGAGCTTTGCGCCTCGTCTTCGGGAATCACGATGTTCTTCATTCCAAAAAAAGCGGCGCTGCGGACGATGGCGCCAAGGTTGTTGGCGTTTCCAACGCGGTCAAGCAAAAGCGCGCTCTGCTTTTTTTCTATCCATTCGTCAACGATGTCGGTGTTAAGGCGGACAATTTGCGGCGCCTCTATCATCGCCACAACGCCCTGATGGTGGACGGTGCCGCTAAGCTTTTCCAGCTCGCTGGGGTCCTTTACCTGGTTGTAGGGAGCCTTGCGCGCGGCAAGCTTTTTGCACAAGCCGCCAAAAAGAGGAGCCTTTTCCGCCGTAAAATAAAGGCGGGTGATTCTGTCGGGATTTTTCTTTTCCAAGGATTTGACCGCGGCGAATCCGCAGACGGCCAATTCGTTATTCAGCTTGTTCTTCATTCTTCTTTGATTTCTTTTGCTTTGCCGGTTTTTCTTTCGCTGGAACTTCTTCGCTCACTTGCACAATGTCGTTAAACAAAGAATCTGTGTATTGCGCCAAAAGCGCCTCAAGGCAATTTGGAGCGCTTGGATCCTTTTTATTTTTGCTTGATTTTAAATTTGACTTTAAAAGCAAGTTAAAGTCTTTGTCATAAAGCAAAACCAAAACGCTTACGCTTTCTGGAATGTCGTCAAGATTTTTGTCCTTCCATTTTTTTACTTGAAAAGTCCAAACATAATCGTAGTAAGCGACTTTTTCTTTTGGAACAAATTCCGCAAGCAAAACCCTGCAGTCGCTGGAATACTCGTCCAAAAAAGAGCAAAAGGCGTTTCCAAATTTTTGCGTGTCGTAAAAATTTCGGTTTACGCAAACAATTGATTTCGTGTTTTTTCTTAACGGGAGGACAAAGCCTTCGCTTTGCTTTGAAGAAATGGAAACAGGCGTGGGAGCGGTGTCAGAAAAGCAAGCGGGAGCGGCCAAAAGACAAACAAAGAAAACTACGCTGGAAGCAAAAAACTTTTTCATCATTTAAGCCGTCCCGTTTCTTTTATAAAAGACTGTTAGTCTTTGGCGCGTTCAACAAAAGAGCCGTCGCGCGTGTCGATAACAATGCGGTCGTTTGTGTCGCAGTAAAGGGGAACCTTTACCTCGGCGCCTGTATCGAGAGTGGCCGGCTTCAAAGATTTGCCGGAAGTGTCGCCCTTGATTCCAGGCTCGCAGTATGTGATTACGCGAGTGATGTTGATCGGAAGCTTAATTCCAACGGCTTTTTCGTTGTAGTAAGTGATTTTGACTTCGATGTCTTCGTCATCGGGAGAAATGTATCCGGCATAGTCGCCCAAGTCGTCTTTTGTGAGCGGAATGTCGTCGTATGTTTCCTGGTCCATAAAGTGGTAGTCGTCGCCGTCAATGTAAGAAAGCTTTACGACCTTTTCTACCAAGTCGACTTCCTCAAACTTTTCGCCAGCGTCCAAGCCCAAGTCCTGTGTTGAGCCGGTGACGATATTCTTTACGCGGAGCTTTGTTACCATGCCCGCGCGGCCGCCCTTTTGGCCAAGCATGCGCTGTACGATGAACGGAGAGCCTTCAAACATAAAGGCTGTTCCTACTCTGATTTCGTTTGTAGTGATCATAGTCTTTTCCTCAAACTTTTAAAGTGTTCTATTATTTTAGCGTATTGTGAAAAAAAATTCAAGCATCTGCCGCTCGTGTTGGCAGACGCAAGACCGCAATCGTTGTTTCAAGCATCCAGCAGTTCGCGGGCCTTGTCAAACTCCATCGGCTTTCCCCAAATATAGCCTTGAATAAAGTCGCTCTTGTTGTCGCGCAAAAGCCGCAGCTGCCCTTCGCTTTCAACGCCTTCGCAAATGACTTCGCATCCCATCAAGTGGCCCATGTAAATGACCGCGCTGACAAACGGCTGGCTCTTTACATTGCTTTCGATGTCGTCAACAAGACTTTTGTCAATTTTAAGCAAATTAATCGGAAGCTTTTCCAAATACGAAAGCGACGAGTAACCTGTTCCAAAGTCGTCCAAAGCCACTTGTACGCCAAGCTCGCGCAAGGCCTTGATGTTTTCTATTGTTTGGTCAAAGGACTGCAGCAAGCAGTATTCGGTAATCTCGACTTCCAAATTTTTTGCCGGAAAGCCTGTCTCATCCAAAACATTTTTCAGCTTTGAAATAAATTGCGCGCTCTCCATATTTTTGGGAGAAACATTTATGCTGATAGTCAAATCAGTTCCCAAGACAAGCTTGGAAAAAGTCTTAAGGGCGTTAAGCAAAACCCAATCGGTTATTTCCAAAATCAAGTCGTTTTTTTCGGCCGCGGGAATGAATTCCGCCGGCGATAGATTGTTTCCGGACGGATCGCGCAAACGCAAAAGAGCCTCAAAGCCCCTAAGCTTTTTTTCTTGCGTCGAAAACTGCGGCTGAAAGACCAAATAAAACCAATTGTTGCTCAAAGCCTTTTTAATTATTTTTTCGACCTCAACTTGCCGCTTAAGCTTTTCCTCCATTTGCGGCTCGTAAAACAAAATGCGGTTCTTTTTGGACATTGTCGCATGAAGCATCGCGATGTCGGAATACTTCATCAACGTTTCGGCATCGACTGTGTCATCGGGGCAGGATGCGATTCCCGCGTATGCCGAAAGAAAGCAGTCAATTTCAACTTCATCTTTTTTTATGGAAATTTTATCGCTTATAGTGTGAAGGGCGTGGCCCGCCACTTGGCGCGCGTCGCAGTCGCCGTTAAGGATAATCATAAAGCTGGAACGGTCGACGCAACCAGCGATTCCATGGCCCTTGATTATGTTTTTTATTCGCTTTGTGACAACCTTTCTAAGCTCGTCTCCAAAGTCAAAGCCGTAGTTGTCGTTGAGGAATTTAAAATTTTCGATTTCGATGTAAATTACGTAAAAAGACTCTTTGTTGTAAATTTTGTTTTGGAGCGCAAGAATCAAGCCGCGGCCGTTGTGAAGGCTGGTAACATAGTCAGCCACCATTCGCTTGTCCAACAATTCAACCTGATAGCTAAAGAGCGAGGCTATCAAGGCAAACATAAGAATCATAAAAAAGCCTGGCAAAGCTATCAACGGCTTTCTTGCGATGATTAACATCACAATGGCCCTCAGCAAAAAGAACATCGATAAGCCAAGGCATATCCAGCTTAAGTGGCGGCCTCGCCTGGCGTTAACCTTTATCATTAAGAAGGCGCAAAAAAATTGAAAGCATACGACAATGCCGTTGTATATTGCAAGCCGTCGATTCGCCCCAAAATAAAAGGTCAATAATTGCAGGCCAATATACGCCAGGCACAAAAATGCAAGCTTTAGGTTTTCTACAAGATGAAGCCGTAAAATCGGCTTTATGTTTTTCATAAACCTCACTCTTGTCGGCAAACCCACCATCGCCGGCAAACATCATATGATTATAACACACTTTCAATATTTTTACAAAAAAGATTGCTTTTTTTTCGCTTTCATTTTATGATGAATTTTTGGAGGAAGCATGGCCGGCGAAACAAACGCAAAAGAAGAATTGTCCCGCATGTTGGATGAAATGTCGGAAGCCGACGCCGCCCGCGTTCTTGCCTTTGCGAGAGGCTTGTCACAAAAATCCGCCGCAAAGCAAATTAAAAAAACGCCGCGCAAAAAAAGCGTCCAAGAGCGCCTGGCCTCCTTGCGCGAGCTTGTTCGCAAAAATCCGGAAAAATGGAACGTGGACTCTATGGCCGAGTCTTTCCGGCTTACCCGCAGCCGCTTTTCGGTTCTATACAAGCAAACTTTTGGCGCCTCTCCAGACAAGGAAAAGCGCGAATTCTTAAACCAAAAAGCGCGCGACTTGCTTAGTTCCACAAATAAAAGCGTGCAAAAAATAGCCGCCGAATGCGGCTATAACGAATGCGAAAACTTTATCCGCGCCTTTAGAAACTGCAACGGCATGTCGCCGCTGCAATTCCGCAAGCAAGCGCTGATTTTTTAAGCCTTTTTGTTCTTGCGCGAAAGAACCACGCTTTGGATTACCAAGAACAAACAAATCATAAAGGCAACCGTGATGTTAGTCCACCAGGCGTCGTCCAAGCCCAATGAGGAAACGATGTTCTTGATTGTAGCCAATGACATTACGCCAAAGAATGTTCCGACAATGTTTCCCACGCCGCCAGTAAGCATCGTTCCGCCGATAATCGAAGAAGCGATGGCGTTCATTTCCGCGCCGTCGGCGTGCGACGGAGAGCCTGAACCAACGTGCAGGAAGTAGACAAAGCCGCCAATTGCCGCAAGCATCGAGCAAATGAAGTGGGCCAAGAATTTTGTCTGCTTTACGTTGATGCCCAGCATGTTGGCGCTTTGCTGGTTTCCGCCGACTGCGTAAAAATTGCGTCCAAGCTTTGTCCAGCGCAAAAGAACAAAGAGCAAAAGCACGACGACGATTGCCACTACCGCGCCTATTTCAACATAGGCCGGAACCCACTTGCCCAGCTTGTTCAAAGAGCCTACGCCAGGAACGTAAATGCGGGTTTCGACCAATTTGACGAAGGCTTCGTTTTCAACGTTGAACTGCGTTGAGTTTACAATCGTTGTCATTCCTTTTGCAAAGAACATTCCGGCTAAGGTTACGATAAAGGGCTGGATGTCCAAGTAGGCGACCAAGTAGCCTTGAATGAATCCAAAAGCCGCTCCGATTATCAAAGCCCACATAATGGCAGTGCCGACGTTTCCGCCCTTAAAGTCCAAATTGACCGCGCAAGTCATGCAGATAAGAGCGGTCATCGTTCCGACAGAAATGTCGATGCCGCCGGTAATCATTACCAAGCTAAGGCCGCAAGAAAGTATCACCAGCGAAGCGTTTTCGTTGAGCATGTTGAAAAACGCCTGCGGCTTTCTAAATCCCGCTCCCAAGAAAACAATCGCGCACAAATACATAATGGCAAAAACAATCACTGTAATGGCCAACAGCAAGTTTGTGTCGCTAAGCGGCCTTCTGTTCTTTGCGAGCGGCTTGTTCAAAGTAATTTCCTTTTCCATATTAGTTGCCTCCCTGAGCCACTACCGGCGCTTTTTTCTGCTTGAATTTCTTTGAGACTGTTTTCATCTTTTCGCGGACAGAGGGAGCGCTCAAAACAACCAAGATGATTACAACAATCGCCTTGTAAGCGGGAAGCGCCGTTGACGCGACGTTGAACTTGAACAAAGTCGTTGTCAAGAATTGGATTACATAGGCGCCCAAAATTGAGGCCCACATGTTGAACTTTCCGCCGCTAAGAACGTTTCCGCCCAAGGCCACGGCAAGAATCGCGTCCATTTCTATGTCTTTTGCGATTACCGAATAGTTGATTGTCGAGATGCGGCTTACTTTTATAAAGCCGGCAACCGCGACGCAAAGGCCCATGATTACGTAAGTGACAAACTTAATCAATTGCGGGTCAACGCCGTTCAATCTTGTTGAGTTGGCGTTGATTCCGACGGCCTGCGAGTATAGGCCCAAGTTTGTGAACTTAAGAACCAACATAATGATGGCCACGCACACAATCGCGATAAAGACCGGAGTCGGTATCGGTATGCCTGGAATGTAGTTTCCAAAGTAGCCAAAAATCGGTTCGTTTACGATCGGAAGCGTGTTGTTGTTGATCCAAGCGCCGATAGAACGGCCGGCTGTGAACAAAATCAACGTGGCGACCATCGGCTGGATTTTAAAGTACGCGACCAACATTCCGTTAAAGGCTCCAAAGAGCATCGACACGACGCACGCGATTAAGAAGGCTACGATAATCGGCGCTTGCATTGTCTCCGGCCTGGGATCGTCTCCGCACAGAACGCGCAAAACAACGCTTCCTGCGATGGCAATCACCGCTCCCACCGAAATATCCTGTCCGCCGGAGGCCGCGGTCACAAGCGTCATTCCTATTGCCAATATCGCAAGTTCGGAAGCGTTGTCCAAAATTGTAATCAGGTAACCGGACAAAACCGGATTGCCCGCGCTGTTTTGGCCAAGAGTGATTTTGAAGAACGAAGGATCGGCGATCAAGTTGAACAAAACCAAAACAAAAAGGGCCGCGACAGGAATAAAAATCTGTTGCCTAAAAAGGCCGAATATTTTTTCTTTTGTTGAGCTGCTCATTAGTTTCCTCCCGCAATAGTCGTCATAATCTTTGCTTGCGTCAAATCGCCGCCTGTAAGCTCGCCGACTTGCTTAAAGTCGCGCATAACGACAAGGCGCGTGCAAGTGCGGAGCATCTCGTCGATTTCGGAAGAAATGAAAGTGACGCTCTTTCCTTCCTTTGCAAGCTTAAGGACCAATTCCTGAATTTCGGTCTTGGTTCCGATGCCGATTCCGCGCGTCGGCTCGTCCAAAATAAGGTACTGCGGATT
>ODAI013983799.1_pt1 | contig 23447 bp, 17 predicted proteins | sample 1539321 | NCBI WGS metagenome assembly ODAI01 (sample SAMN02144231, study PRJEB22623) | gut metagenome | biome: sheep rumen | host: Ovis aries | place: New Zealand | reverse complement strand
AGAAAGAAGATGGGAAATTCCGTTAATGGAACCGCCGGCACCGCAGATATAACATACATCAAGAGGGTTGGATGAATTTGTTGAGTTGTAGTAATTGATAACTCTCTGGATACCCTTGACAAGATCTTCAAGGCTGTCGGTTACAGCCTGACGAGCATTTGTCATTGCCTGACCTTCAGTAGGCTCCGGTGAATCCTCGGAATCAGTAATCGCAGTTCCCTCATTAAGAGTCTTTCTGATACAAACTCTCTTTGTTGCGATATTCCTTGCATCAAACTCAGAAACCGCCTGGAATGCAGGCTGGTGCATGATCTCTTTGATGGCAGGAAGGAAACCGAATCCGATATTTCTCTGAAGAAGAAGGCTCTCATTCTTTATTACAAGAACAGAAGTAGCATTCTCTTCTATCTTAAGTACCATTTTACACTGGGACTTATTCTCACTCTTAAGAACCTGATAAACGGAGTTTCCTACGTTATCAACCTGTACAAGAGAAAGTCCGCAGCTTGCAGCGAGCTGTTTATAGCTTTCAACAAGGTTATTTTCGGCTGCCATAATGGAAACACGAAGTTTTCCGGCATCTTTGCCTTCTTCAATCGTTCCAAGCACAGTATAAGCAACCTGATAGTTATCAAGATCGATAGGGAAATAATCGCTCAAGTTGGTCTGAATCATGGAATCGAGCTGTGCAGGTTTCATCTGGGGAAGCTGCTGCTCACGGGTAACTATCTTAGTGGATGAAATCGTAAAGATTACATTCTTAGTACCTTTGATCTTGTTGGAGAACAACGCTGTCCTGATGGCATTAGCCACAGCGTCGGGATTGATGAGATATCCATCATTGATGGAAGCCTCAGGAGTGTTGCAGACTACATGATAATAAACCCTGGGGTTTTGAGTCTTGTAGTCCATCTGGACGATACGGATCGTCGTGTTACTCAGCTCAATGCTTAGAATTTTGGAAGCCATATCTAACCCTCACAAACTTATTTATTTGAACAGGCACAGGCGCCTGTTACATGCAATATCAGAAATCAAAAATCACGTCAGGATCAAACTGTCAAGATATCCTATATACAAGGATATGAGTTTTTCTCCCCAAAAGCAGGCAATAACAAGACCTGCAGAAAGATAGGGGCCCATTGCCAAAACGTGCGATTCACCGCTAATCTTCATTCTTGCGATATGTATCACTGAGCCCAAAAGACAACCAAGGAAAAAGGCAAGGACGATGAGCTTCCATCCGACAAGCAGACCTGCTGCGGCCATCAGTTTGATATCACCGCCTCCTATGCCTCTTCCTTTGGTTGCATAAAAGATAATTAAAAGTGGAACACTTACTGATACCAGGCCGATAATGTATTCCGGCCACGAGTGATAATCCGTTATCACCCTTATCAGACCGAGTATCAGTATAAAAACATTAAATCCGACCGGTATTTCGTACGTACGAAAATCGATCACACTCAGTGCGATCAAAGAACTACACAGTCCGCAATACAGAAGGGTTGTAATGCTCAGACCGTAAAAAAGAAAACATGCAAGATAAAGCATACCATTCAAAAACTCGATTAGAGGATATTGAACCGATAACTTTGTCTTACATTTTCGGCATCTTCCACCTAGGAACAACCAGCTGAATATAGGAATGAGATCATACCATTCAAGCTGATAACCGCAGACCATACAATGGGACCTGGTCTTAACGAATTCTTCCTTTTTCGGGATACGATAGATCAGTACATTTAAGAAACTGCCTATCGTGATCCCAAACAGGAAGATTATTATTCCGATGTAAATACCGAAATATTGCATCAAAAACTATTACGGCTGCTTGTAAGCAGAAGCTCCAGACTCGGTGGTAAGGGTATAAGTACCAACCATAACCCAGCAAGTACCTGCATTAGCATCAAAGTGAGCATCAAAGCTGGATCCAACAGCTACCTTATTACCAGCGGTAACAGGAGTCTCAGAAATAGTTGAAGGATGTCCTGAGGTAGCATTGAAGTTTCCGCTTCCGCTGATTACATTGTCAGCGATATCAGCAAGAACTGCTTCTCTGACTTCCTGAGCAGTCTGAATATCACGTGATCTTCTTGACTGCTCAACATACTTAATGAACTGAGGTGCGAGAACACCAACGAGAACTGCCATGATAGCAATTACGATGATGAGCTCAACGAGTGAAAAACCTTTGTTGTCCTTCTTCATAATAATCTCTCCTTTTTATGAATAAATAAATTTTATATCTCAAACGTCCAAGCCCTTCTACATGGACGATTGATTCGCAGTGGATTACAGGTTGTCGAGTCCCTTATACATAGCAAGCATGGGAGCCATGACAGCACCGATAAGAACACCAACTATTGCAGCCAGTACAATTATTATCATCGGCTCAAGCATTGCCATAAAGGAAGCAACAGCCATCTCGACTTCTTCCTCGTAATACTCGGCATTCTTGTTAAGCATATCTTCAATATTACCGGTTTCCTCACCGATCCTGATCATATAATAAACCATCGGAGGGAAAATTGCCGCTTCCTCAAGAGGTCTGGAAAGAGGCTGACCTATGGTAATCTCCTCCTTGGCATGCTCAAGAGCTTCTTTAAAGTAAATATTACTCATAACTCCGGAAGTAATATCAACAGCCTCAACCAAAGGAAGACCTGCACCAATAAGAGTTGAAAGGGTTCTGGACATAAGAGCCGAGGCGCTCTTAACGGTAATATCATGAGTAAGAGGAAATTTAATTGCAATCTTACCAAAAAAATGCTTTCCCTGATCAGTATTCTTAAAAGTGATTATTCCAAATACTATGGCGCCAATAATGGGAACAATAATAAACCAATAATTCTTAAGTCCGTCAGACATAGCAACAACCGCTTTGGTAATTGCAGGAAGTTCTGTGTCAAGTTCAGCAAACATTGAAGTATAAGTGGGAATAACAACCTCAAGCATAACTATAACAACAACAATTGCAACAATAACAACAACTATAGGATATATCATTGCTTTTTTTATAAGAGATTGAGTCCTGCTTGAAGACTCAAACTGCTTTGCCATACGGTCAAAAGCAATATCAAGTGAGCCGGAAGCTTCACCGGCAGTAACCATGCTTACAAGAAGACTGGGGAAAACATCAGGGTGCTCTCCCATGGCACCTGCAAGCGACATACCGGTCTCGGTACTTGTCTTAACATCAAATATTGCATTCTTAAGCTTAGAGTTCTCTGTAGATTCACCAAGCATCTGCAAACAATCAAGAATAGTAACACCGGCTCTAACCATTGACACAAACTGGCGGCAGAATACCGACAGGTCTCTTACAGAAGGTCCTTTTGAAAGATCCAGCTTGATATCTTTGCTCAAAGCATTAGTGCTTCCAACGCTGACAACAGTTAAACCCTGCGCTTTAACGGAATCTCTTGCCCTGTCAATATTATCCGCTTCCAAAGAACCTTTAATCAGTTTGCCTTCGGAATTCATAGCCTCATAAGCAAATGTAGCCACTGGTATATTCCTCCCAATAAATTAATATAAATATATTATAATAGTTTTCAAAAAATTTCAATTTTGTTAATAAAAAAAATCAGTTTTCATAATATTTGATGACAAAAAATGAAGTATTTTGAGCACAATGCACAAAAATCCGTCATTATAAATTATTATTAATTTTAGATTTATTAACAAAATATGTATAACATATCAATATAAATATTCCAAAAAAAGATAAACATAATCCCAGGACCAGTCCCGGAGTAAAATAAGAAATCTCTACATCATGCTCCCCTGCAACCACATGAATCTTCAAAAGAGCCTTACGATAATCCGAATATTGAATCTCTTTTCCGTCAACCATTATCGTATAACCATTTTCATAAGGCAAAAGAAGTATCGCATCCGAATCAGTCACTGATGTTAACCTTCCTGTTATCCCTTTCTGGGAATATTCCAGTTCAGAAAACAACGGACTGTAAGTACCTATAGCATTTTCAAAAGCATGTGGATCAAATGAATAAAAGAATACCTCATTATCTTTTTTGCCCGTTACATAAGTAAATATAAGCGGAGTCCCATCACTATAACCAAGATCAACAATATACCTCTGACACATATTATTATAATTGGCTATCATTGATTCACCTAGATACAGTTGATCATAACAAACAGATCGGTTTTCAATATAATGCTGAGGAGATACATAAAAGAAAATATGCATACCGGCATTTGGATAAACTTTAACAACATTATAAAATTTCGAATCAGTTACACCGCTTTCTTCAACTTCGGAATTACATTTAACAAAAAGGTCTCCGGAACCCGTAGAATCACAGTACACTTTATTTATATTTTCAAAAACATTATAATCCAAAGGTTTAATATCATCATTTTTAAGTATAAAACCATTCATAACAGGATCTTTAAGCTTGTATATCCTAAAATCATTCAAGTCATACAACTTATTAAAATGATCCGATAATTCAGATCCTTCAAATCCGTTCACATGTTCCGAAAAATAAGAGATTCCCAGCAATGAAGCAGTCGAAACATTAATACCATCATCAAACATAATACGGTCATAACTGTTAATACCAAGGCTTCCGATAAATGAGTAAAGATCAGAATTGTATGATGAAGAATAATATTCAAGAGAAGGCATACCAAACAACAGCCCATCATCAATCGAACAATAGTAATCCGAATCAAGAATATATTTTTCTTCATCTGTATAAGAACGGACTATGCCATTCCTGTCAGACATATCGGAATATAATGATCTATTCAAAAAGCTACCTATCGAACTATCTTTATCTACTGAGCTGACAGTAAATATTGTATTTAACGAAAGATCAAAAATAACAAATACAGCAATCAGCAAAACAGGAACATAAATCTTATTATTTTTAAAAAGATCTGAACGAAAAAGACTGCCTGCAGTTTCTGCAGAAACCATAATCACAAAAAATACAAAAAGAAAAGAATACCTTGACGGAAAACACGAAGGAATACGAAAACATTGCCAAAAAATATCCATGTAAGAAACCGAGAATGACAAAAAAAATATAAGGCAAACAAAAAACACAGATACTTTTTTTCTTAAAGAAATCTTCTTCGAAGCAAAAAATAATACCATGAAGATAACAGGTACTATACCACAATAAATTTTAGGTGAATCAGAAGGCAGATAACTGTCATAAGACAATGGGAAAAGCTGGCGCAATACTTCTAAAGGATTTCTTATAATAAATGACGAAACTGTGGATTCGGCATTAAGCTTACCTCTTAAATAATCGTAAACCACGGGGACAAGTATCCATGATGACAATAAAACCGATAACAGGCCGGAAAATAAAAATCTGAAAAAGTATTTAAAAAAACTCCCACTATACTCTTCTTTCGAAAACAAAAAACAGAAAAAGTAAACAATAACAAAAAGAGCAGTCATATACGAAATATAATAATTCAAAAAGATTGAAACAGAAAAAGAAACAATAAAGAATATACATTTTCCTTCTTCAAAGATCCTGTCAGCTCCGAGTATTACAAAAGGAAGCATTATAACAGCATCAATCCACATAGGAAGTATCATATACATAATACTGTATGACATCAGTGAATAAGAACAGGAAAATGCCAAACATAAAAAATCATTTTTTAATTTCAGATGTCCATATTTCAAAAATAGAAACATGGACAGACCGCATAAAGAAACTTTAGAAACAATAAGAAAATAAACCACATCGGGAATGCTCTTCTCTCCCACAAAACGAAAAAGGATATTAACGGGATTGGAAGTATAATATGCCCAAGTGCCAAAATACCCTCCGCCAAGACCAGATAACGACTGGTACATGATATTGTTAAAGCCATTACCGATATGTCTGAAATATGAAAGGAAGGAAACAATCTGTCCCCCGAGATCATATACAAGGATAGTCTTATCACTACCCGGGTAAATTCCAACATAATAAAGAGAAATAACCAAAACGGCAGCAGGCAGCAAGACAGACAATAAATATATATGAGTTTTTGAAAAGAATTTTTTTCTCATTTTTCCCTGCTTACTATTCTTTTAGATAAATAAATATAATATATAAAACATAAAAACACAGAGAACAGCGATATCAGAATTCCGGTTTTAAGACCGGGTGGATAATATGTGATCCTTACCAAATGGTCACCGCTGTTAACGGGAATACTGATCAATGCATTATGATAATCACTATAAGGGACATCTTTGCCATCAATATGTATCTTATATCCCTTTTCATACGGTAGCATGATCAAAACATTTGTATCAATTTCAGAAAAGAGATTAAATGATATTCCGTCTTTATCATAAACAGTATCGGCTGTGATAAATCCGGGATTAGAAAAAACTGAATCAAGAGCCTCTTCATCCAATAAAGCAAATTCGAAATCATCTACATGCTCCCTGCAGATAATATCAAAAATTATATCTCCGCTCCCTTTTCCAAGACTTATGATATAAGAAGAAAGATCAGACTGACATACGGATATAAGATTACCATCATAATATAATTCGGGATAGATAAATGCATCACCACTTTTTCCGGACAAGGCTACAGGCGATGAATAAAAATATATGTCAGATAAGTCAGATACATTTATCTCAACTGATGTGATCCATACTCCGGCATCTTCACGATATACATCATTTAGAATCCTGTAAGGACAATCATTAAATACTTTTATTTCATAACCATATATATCCGACGCAATCTTATTTTGAAATCCAAAAGGATCAGACCCATAAAGTTCATCAGGCGACTCAATATTTCTTTGTACCGGAAAAGCCAATGAACCGGAAAAATCGCTGCGAAAAAAGGAACATTCATCACTGTGACCAACCGGTAAATGGTCTGAAGGCTGATCTTTATATAAACAATAATATCCCACACCCAACAGTTTTTCCGTAAATGGAGTTAAGCCACTGTCTTTAAGATGATGATAGTGTTGTTCCAAACCCATATTACCAAAAAACTCATGAAGTCCGAAATTATATGATGATGAAAAATAATCCAATGAAGGCATACCATACAAAAGGCCGTCATTTTGTGAATAATCCCAGAATTTGTATATACGAGAAGCATATGGCATTTCATTCGTAGAATCTAAAGACTCAAAATCGGACATGACATTTTCAAGTTTTATATAATCTTCGTAGGGCGACAAGCCCTCATAATGTCCGGGAACAGACTTCATTAAAAAAAACGAATTAAAAATCAGTTCTGTAAAGGAAAAAACTATAGCAGGAATAATCAAATGCTTTTTTAATAAATGGCCGGAACACTCTTTATACCAGTTTGCGGAAATATATAAAAGAAAAAAACATAAAAGAAAAGAATATCTTGCAGGATAACCATTTGAAACCGTACCGGCAGTCCAAAAAGTATCAAGCCTGAAAAAAACAAAAGACAAAACAAAAATAAAAGTAATGCCAAGAGCATATATTTTTTTCAGCCTATTTATCTTCCCAGAAACAAAAAAACAAATGAAAAAGATCAAAGGAACGGTCCCTATATAAATAAAGGGTGGATCATGTGTCAAAAAACCGTTAAAAGAAAAGGGAAGAAAACCTTTTAAGATATCAAAAGGTTTACGTAGAAAAAAAGAAAAACCTGATATAACATTCTCATTCAGGCGCCCCCTTTTGAGATCAAAATAAACAGGGATTATTACAAACGATGAAATTAATACACCAAGAAATCCGGATGCAAAACATTTTCCAAGTGCTGATACAAATATTTTTTTATCGGTTCTATCAGATAATACTCTAAAGAAAAACCATATAACAGAAAACAGAATAACCATAAATGCCATATAATAGCAAAACAGTATCGAAGAAAAAACCGATATTGTGAACAATACACCGTTTCTGCCAGCAAGTATAAGATCAACGCCCAAGATAACAAGAGGCAAAATAAGAACCCCGTCAAGGAACATCGGATTTATTGAATAAACCACATTATAAGACATAAGAGCATAGCAGCAGGAAAACAGAACAACCGGCAACGTACGTAATTCCTTAAGACTGCCGTTAATCATAAATACAGAAAAGAATAATCCGCTAAAACCAATCTTGATCATAGCAATCAGGCACATTGCATAAGGAAGATAGGAATCAGGAAACAGACAGACAATAAAAGACAAGGGATTACCGGTATAATAAGCAAAAGTTCCGAAATATCCTCCGCCAAGTCCGGAAAGCGTCTGATACATAATACTGTTATAGTCATTACCTAACTGCTTCAGATATGAATAAAAAGCAAAATACTGGCTGCGAAGATCATAATATAGCGGAGTTAAAGGTCCGCCCGGATATACCCCTTCAAAAATATAAGCTATAAAAATAACTGAAAAGGGAATAAAAAAGGCCAAAAGATAAGTTCTGATTCTTGTTTTAATATCTGTCCCCGACATATAATTTCAAAAGTTCACTCATACAAACTTGTATGACCGATAAATAAAGGATAATCGCCAATTTCTGTCAGATTAATATCAGAATCAGACTCAATCTCTGAAATAATCTGTTCTATTGATTTTTCTGTTTTAGGAATCACAAAGCCTTCCAAAGCAATATCTTCATCATTCTCAATCTCTTCCACCATTTCATCGGTTACAAGACCGGTTTTGACTATCATTAGCATAGTATTTTCATTTAGTTCAGGATAAGTATGACCACTTTCTAACACATCCTTTTGAAGTTCTACATATACATTATTACATTCATTCAGAACAGGACTCAGCCAAGTCATATCCCTTACATTATAAATAATAACATAGACATCACGACCCTTTATCTTATCTTTCAAATCATTTTCACGCATATTTTTAAACATAAAATCATCTGTATGAACGCTACTGGCTGAAATGAAAAATGCCAAAAGAACGACTGCAAAACAAATTATCAAAAGATTCATCTTTTTTCTTTTTGAATACAAAGCAAGAATGATCCTGCCGGAAAAACATGTAAACGAGATTATAAAGAATGTCATTCCACAGAAAAGATATCTTTCAGTAAAACCCATGTTAACAAAAGATGCAGACAAAGGAACAATGAGTAAATATAAAACAGAAGTTAACAAAGCAATTAGAATTGATGAATCAAATCCGGAGAAAAAAGTCTTTAATACAATAATAAGTGAACGAAAAACAGATTTTATCCTGAACACAAAGGATTTCATCCATTTTTCATTTCTGAAAACAAAATATATCAAAAAACATATGACAGCAATAAATAACAAAGTTCCAAAGAAACTGATGATATTAGGTACATTAATGTCCAGAGAGAATCCTACACATCCAACAAAAAACCTTGTGTTTGCAGCACCGAGATCAAAATAATAAGGGAAATCATAATAACCTGTAACAGAGGATACCGCCGTATCAGATGAGGAAACAAAAGGAAAGATCAGCCTGAACGCAGTCGGGCAAAAAACAAAAAAAAGAACAACAGAAAAAAGCATTATAAAGCCGACCAAAAACAAATCTTTAAACCTTTTTTTGAACAAAAGAATAATTCCGCTGAAAAGAGTCATGCAAAAAGCTATAACCAGGTAAAAGAAATGTGTAAAGGATCCAAGAAGCGTAACGAATGGAAGAAGCAAATAAACAAAAACGCTCTTCTTCTCTTCTTTAAGTATTTTTACAAATAGGTAAAGAAGCCACAAAGAAAAAAGTGTAAACATATGATATACACGAAGATACAGAAAATTACCTGTTCCGCATCCTGAAAGTGCAAAATATATTACACTCAGATATCCGCAAAACCTCGAAGAGGTAAATTCATACGAAATAAGATATATAAGAATAAGTGAAGGAACGAAACACAAAACACTTATCGCAAATGCAAAATTCCAGGAAAACTCGCCGGGAAAAAACGAACAGATAAAATGAAGTATAAGTGTATAAAGTGCCGGACTAAGATCTGAATTGCTGTTGTATATCACAGAATCAAAAGCAAACCTGTGATCATCAGAAACAGTTATATAATCATTAAAAACATCACCTTTGATCCATTCACCAATATTTATGTAAGTATCTTTACTGAAACCGCCAAAAATCTGTGACTGGTAGTAACTGTTTGCGAAACCATAACTCCATGTCTCATCAACATGATGTCCGTCTCTGAGCGAATAAAGATAAAACAGTCTGAAAAGAGCAATGACAATTATAATAAATAGAATAATTGCAGAACTAAGCTTATCGGATTTATCAAATAATTTTTTCAAAACAACTCCTAAACAATCAAAGATTTAATGCATCAAGTATAGTTTTAGAAATATAAGCAAGTTTATCTTCGTTCATACCCGGATATACTCCAACCCAAAAACTGTTATTCATGATAATATCGGTATTAACAAGTTCTCCGCAAATTCTGAAGCCTGCTCCATTGTTTCTCATATCATCAAAGCAGGGATGTTTGATCAGATTTCCGGCAAAAAGCATTCTGGTCTGGATGCCCTTCTTTTCAATATGATCAACGATCTTCTTTCGGGAAACACCCTCTCTGCATGTCATCATAAAACCAAACCAGCTTGGATCGGATTTTTCGGTTTTTACGGGTAAAATAAGCTTTTCTTCAGCTCCGCCATCTTTTAGCAAATCCATAAGATAAGAATGATTATTCTTTCTTTTTCCGGTAAACTCTTCAAGCTTTTTTAACTGGGCACAGCCTATGGAAGCCTGAAGATCCGTGGCTTTAAGATTGTATCCAAAATGAGAATAAACATACTTATGATCATAACCTTCAGGCAGTTCGCCAAACTTACCATCGAATCTGTGACCACAAAGATTATCTCTTCCGGAAGGACATACGCAATCCCTCCCCCAGTCTCTCATGGACCTGATGATTTTATTAAGAAGAGCATTATTTGTGTAAACTGCACCACCCTCTCCCATTGTCATATGGTGCGGCGGATAAAAACTGGATGTTCCTATATCACCGAATGAGCCGGTATATTTATAATTACCATCAAGATTATATCTGCTTCCAAGTGAATCACAATTGTCCTCAACAAGCCAGAGTCCATGTCTGTCGCAAAAATCCTTAACTGCTTTAATATTAAAAGGATTCCCAAGGGTATGCGCCAGCATGACAGCCTTAGTTTTTTCGGATAAAGCATACTCTAACTGATTTACATCAATATTGTACTCGGGAATTGTAACATCAACAAATACAGGAACAGCCCCGTACTGGATCATAGGAGAAACCGTTGTGGGAAAACCGGCAGCAACGGTTATAACTTCATCCCCCCTGCATATTCTCCTTTCTTCCAAAAGAGGAGATGTAAGTGCCATGAAAGCAAGAAGATTTGCAGAAGAACCGGAATTAACAAGAGAACAGTACTTAACACCAAGAAAAGATGCAAGACCGGACTCAAATTCATCGGTATATCTGCCTGATGTAAGCCAGAATTCCAGCGAAGAATCAACAAGGTTAACAACTTCATTTTCGTCATAAACCCTTGATGCATATGATATCCTGTCGCCTTCATGCCAGTCAGGAGCAATCAAGTGATAATTCCTTACATAATCTGCAACAAGATCAAGTATTTGTTTTTTTGCTTCTTCTTTTGTTTTCATAACCTGATATTATCAAACATCATCTTCATCAAAGCCGACCCTCTCCTGTTCTATTACAAGAGGAAAATTTCTTGTCCTTTTAAATATCTCACCAATATATTCACCGATAATGCCGATAAACATCAGCAATACTCCGCCAATAAAAAACAGGCCGATGAGCATTGGAGCCTGACCGGTATCAAAGCGCCACCAATCCATGAGTTTCCATACAAAATAAAATATACCCATAAGAAACGATACAAAAGAAATAATAAATCCCCAAATAACAGCAAACTTTAAAGGAGCCTGGGAAGTACTGATAAGTGTTTGGAATGCGTATTCAATATAACTTTTAAAATTATAACTGCTCTTTCCATGCAGCCTCTTTGGCTGTGAATACCTGACAAGGGAGGCTTCATATCCGAGTTCTGCAACAATATGTCTCAGTGAAGGCTCGGGCTCATTAAGCTGCTTCATCACCTTGATCACAGATGAATCATACAATCCCCATCCCGTTGTCTGTTTGTACTGTTTGGTATCTGAAAAATGAGCGATTATGCCATAATATGCCTTTCTCAGACCGGACATGATCCTGCTCTCTTCGGACATATCCTTCTGTCCGAGGACTACCTTGTATCCTTTTTCCCACTCTTTTATAAGCGTTGGAATCAGCTCCGGAGGATCCTGAAGATCAGCCGCAAGAGATATAGCGCAGTCTCCGCTGGTCTGAAACAATCCATAAACGGCATTTCTGAGAGGTCCAAAATTCCTGACATTTAAGATCCCCTTAACATGAGGATCATTTGAGCTTTCTTCCTTTATCTTCTCCCAGGTTTTATCCGTAGATCTGTTATCTATAAGAATGTGCTCATACTCATAGTCAAGACCGGACATCACTTGTCTAACCTGTGCCACAACTTCGGAAATGTTCTCTTCTTCGTTATAGCAGGGAGTCATAATACTGATCAATTTCGACATTTAATAATCCCTTTTCACATCCATCAGATATCTTCAGTAAAATATCTGTATACTCTGGTAAATCCTTCTTTTGCATCAACAGTATGATACCAGCCAAGATCCATGATCTTATGTTCCAACGGCCTGTTATGCTTATTTATCTTATCATTCAGGTAAGTATCATCTGCTTTCCTGCCTTCAAAGGTAACTTTCAATTTATTTGAAGGAAGAGACGCGATAATACTCGCAACATCCCTTATGGATATCATTTGATCTGTGTTTGTGACATTATAAGCACCTCCGGCTTTTCCATTTAGAAGGAGCAAAAGGTATGCGGCAACAGCATCACTGATATAACAGAAAGCCCTGACTGCGCTTCCGTCACTGTGAAGGCTGATATTACGTCCCAAAACAGCATCATTCATAAGGCTTGCAAATACTCTGGGGTCATTTTCAAGATCCATGGTTGGCCCGTAGGTATGTCCCACTCTGGCAATGACCGTCCGGAGACCGTATTCTCTATTATAAGACGAAAGTAAAGTTTCCGCCATTCTTTTGCTTTCACTGTAACAGCTGTGGGGATCAAGAGGATCAATCTTGCCAAAAGATACTTCTGTAATGTGTTCACAATCTTCAACAGAGCCATAAACATCGCATGTACTCAAAAATAGAAAACCTTGCAATCTTTCACGATCGCACTTTTTAAGCAGTTCATAAGTTCCTATGGCATTAGGCTCAATAACCTCAACAGGATTTGTCTCATAAAACCTCGGATTTGCCAGTCCTGCAGCATGAATTATAAAATCAGCATTTCGGGCCTCTATGCAGCTTTCGGAAACGATGTTTTCACTCACATACTTAAAATAATCCTTCTCAAAATATACTCCGAATCTTAAACGAGCCTTTTCTTCATTCCGCCCCTGGGCAATTATCTGCAAAGAAATTCCCTTTTTTTCTTTTAGGTAGATAAAAAAATAAACAATATAGGAAGCGAGCATACCATAAGAACCGGAAACATATACCGATTTGCCTTCAAAAGCTTTCCAGTCCAGATCACGGGAATAGATCTCGTCCATATCATTTAATATTATTTTACTTTTTAAAAAATCATTCATCTTCAAATATCATGCCTTAATAAACTCATCTATCTGAGAATCCATGCATTTTCTTATATCATTACCGTCCCTATAGCATTTTGTCCATTCAACAGTTTTGATAATAGCGGTTTTTAGATTCCATTTAGGATTCCAATCAAAGACAGTTTTAAGCTTAGCACAGTCAAGTTTAAGAAATCCGGCTTCATGAGGACCGCCGTCGCTTTGATCCACTCTTTTAATATCACCATCCCAGCATTCAATAAAGGTATCCACAAGATCGCCGGTGGTATAACAATCACATTCATCAGGTCCGACATTATAATAACCGGAAATACCGGCATCATGAAATTGAGCCGCTAAGATCATCAAATAAGCATATAACGGTTCAAGAACATGCTGATATGGGCGTATTGAATATGGATTTCTGACAACAATATCAGAGCCTGACAAAGCAGCCCTTACACAATCAGGAATGATACGGTCCCTTGCAAAATCCCCGCCACCTATCACATTACCTGCACGGGCAGTGGAAATAGCCGTGTTCCCATCAGAAAAGAAACTTTTTTTATAACTGTGAGTAACAAGTTCAGAACAGGATTTAGAATTTGAATAAGGATCATAGCCATCAAGCGGATCTGCTTCGGTAAATGCCTTTCCGAATTCCTTATTTTCATAGACCTTATCCGTAGTAACATTAAGAAACGACTTAACACAGGGATTAAGCCTGATACACTCCAGCACATTTACAGTTCCCATTACATTAGTACTGTATGTCAGGACAGGGTCTTCATAACTTTTTCTGACAAGAGGCTGGGCGGCCATATGTATTACAATCTCGGGCTGATATTTAGCAAATACATCCTTTAAATGATCCAGATCACGGACATCGCCACAAATATGAACAATTTCTCCTCTCACACCGCAGATATCAAAAAGATTCTGTTCGGATTCAGGTTCCAAAGCATATCCTATAACCTTTGCTCCCAGATTAACAAGCATAACGGACATCCAGGATCCTTTAAATCCCGTATGTCCGGTTATAAGTACTTTTTTGCCTTTGTAGAAGCTTAAATCGAAAGACATTCGCAGCCCTCAGTCATTCCAAATCTTCCAGGGAGCCTTGTCAGCTTCAAGAAGCTTTTCAAGAATCTCCTTTTCTCTCAGGTTATCCATGCACTGCCAGTACCCCCTATGTCTGTAAGACATAAGCTCTCCGTTTTCAACAAGTTTCTCAAGAGGTTCTTTTTCAAAGATTGTAGAATCACCTTCAATATAATCAAAAATCTCAGGATTTAAGACCATATATCCGGCATTTATAGGAGCTCCGTCGCTGTGCTGTTTTTCCCTGAAGGATTTAACTGCATTATCCCCTCCGATATCAAGAACCCCCTTGGACTGATCCTGAAGAACTGCGGTAAGAGTAGCAATTTTTCCATGTTTTTTATGAAACTCAACGAGTTCATTGATATTAACATCGCAAACTCCGTCGCCGTAAGTCATCAAAAACGGCTCATTTCCAATATATTTTTGAACCCTCTTGATGCGTCCGCCGGTCATGGTGTTAAGGCCTGTATCCACAACAGTCACTTTCCAGGGTTCAACATGAGATTCATGTATCACATGGCACTCATCATTCCCCGTATAATCAAAAGTAACATCACTGCTGTTGATAAAATAGTCAGCAAACCATTCTTTTATAGCCTGCTGTTTATATCCTGCACAAATTACAAACTCATTAAATCCATAGTATGAATAGCATTTCATAATATGCCAGAGAATAGGTTTCCCACCTATTTCAATTAAAGGCTTGGGAATAAAACCCGTTTCTTCGGACATTCTTCTTCCGTATCCGCCTGCAAGCAGTACTACCTTCATAATCAACCTCTCATAAGCTCATAAATCTTATAACATACAACTGTTAAGTTCATCCCGATCCAGAAGCGGGGCCATATCCTCAAGTGGTCTGCTCTGCATCTGACCGTTTTCATCCATATAATTGCACTGCTTTGGAAGGATCTTTTGCTGAATATCAGCTTTTACAACACAAAGTGCCGGCCCGTCAAAATCCATAACCTCTTTTACGGTACTTAAAAGCCCGGTTTCATCAGAAAGATAAAAAGCTTTAATACCGAACGCTTCAGCAACCTTTTTCATATCCGGCAAGGATAAACCTGATTCTATTGTACACCCGGTAAGCTTACCTTTAAAGTTGCCGTTTTGCGAGTGCCAGATCATGCTATATCCGTTGTTATCCGCTACAAAAATCTTAACAGGAAGATCAAGTCTCCTGATCACCTCAAGTTCCTGCAGATTCATGGCAATACTTCCGTCTCCGGTCACGCAGATGACACGTTTCCCACCGGATCCTATGCAGCTGCCCACACAAGCAGGAACATCATAACCCATGGCAGCCATGCTTTTATTAAGAAAAGCTCTCTGACCCTTTTTCAGCCTCAGTGCCTTCATTCCGATATCAACGGTCGTACCGGAACTTGTAAACTGATAAATATCATCAGCCTTCATCTCATTTGAAAGGACACCAAAAAGCTTATACAGACTGACAAAACCATCCCGGGGAGCCTGTTCAGGGATCATTACAGGGTATTTATTCCGGACCTTTTTACAATGATCCAGCCAACCGGTTCTTTCGGAGCAATCCAGACTTTCCTTATGATCAATCAGAGCATCTATAAAATCACCTGCATCGGAAACTATCTTCATCTGTGGATGCAGGCTCTTTTTGTTCATCTCGTTTTCGTCTATGTCAACCATAACATGGTATGCATTCTTAAGATACCCTTCAAAATTATAACCTGTATTAAGCAGACTGAGTCTTGTTCCTATAGAAAGTACAAAATCCGCATTCTGAAGTATAAGATTAGCATGACGATGTCCCACGATATTTGGTCTTCCAAAATAGTAAGGATCATCATCACAAAGAAGATCTACGCCATTCCATGAAACAAACGACGGAATCTTAAGCATTTCAGAAAGTTTTTTTGCTTTATCCGCAGCATGGGAAAGTCTGACTCCGTTACCTAATATTAGTGCAGGTCTTTTTGATCTATTTAACGCATCGATAACTTTTTCGATATCACCGTTTGAAATCTGAGGACGGGATGTTTTTCCTTCATACCCTTCAAGGATATCAACATCAATATCTGTCGCCTGGATATCAAGAGGAATATCTATCCAGACAGCACCCGGACGACCGGATTTCATTATTGACGCAGCCTTTTCAAGTTCATATCTGATCTTTGAGGGATCCATAATCCTTACGGCATATTTAGTATATGACTTAACCATTGATATAATATCAACTTCCTGTATACCGAACTGCCTTATATTCTGATCACCTACAAGGTCAGCTCTCTTAGCCTGGCCCGATATGAATATAACCGGGATTGAATCCATATATGCCCCGCAAAGTCCGGTAATGGCATTAGTGGCTCCGGGCCCGCTTGTAACAAGACACGCTCCCACACCCTCCCTGATCCTTGCATAACTTTCAGCAGCTACCGACGCTCCCTGTTCATGGAGCATAAAAACTCCTTCGACTTCATCACTGCAACCAAGGGAATTATTAAGATGCATGGCTCCGCCGCCGGTAACACAGAATATTTTATCAACGCCGAGACCTGCTATGAATTTGATAACATAATCAGAAATTTTCATGGTAAGCTCTTTTCAATTATTATTATGACTCTTTTTACCTACAATAGCAGGACAATACCTATTGACGAACAGTATGATGGGAATGCTTACAATAATTGTAATTATAGTATTTCCCAACGATATCATCATATCATTATTGAAATGCAATACACTAAATGGTATTGAAAAACGGTAGATCAAACGGTGAAGACATATAATCGTCATGCTGTTTTGACCAAGAAAGGATATAAATCCCATGTTTCTCATGATAACACATAAGGATAAAACGCCTAAAATACTAAAGCATGCAGAAAGGATGCCCAAAATATAGGATTCACCGTAAACAGCCCAAGCCATTATATTCGTGTTAAATCCATCCAAAAGGTTATTACAGGCGATCAGCCAACCCAAAAGAATAAAAACAGGCAATACGCACAGCAATACGTAATTTTTCCTGTTCAATAAGTAGTCAAACATTTTCCGGGCGTATATTCCAATGATCATATATACAACACCCGTAAATGCAATATCATAGCCAAACCATCTGCCCCAAGTCCCCCTGTTAACAGAAAGAAGATAACTTACGCTACCACAAATAAGACAAAAAATCAGATTAATAAAGTGTTCATGCTTAAATCGAAGTGATAATTCTGTCAAGATCTGAAATATTAAAGTTGAAAGAAAAAAAGTAGGGAAAAACCACAGGACCTGATAAGTATTAGCATCATATAAAGACTGATTAGAGCCATATAATACTCCCTTAAAAAATACTATGCTGAAATCTGAAGCGTAAAGCATGCTCCAAACAATATACGGAACAAGTAATGAACCGAATCTCCTGTCAATGAAACCAAGAATACTTTTACAGTGTCCAATATCATCCAGGAAAATACTTTTTCCGGAGCACGCCATACCATATGCCACAAAAAAGAGCGGCATATGAAATGAACAGATCCATACCTTAACAGAATTATAGGTGCTTCCAAAAATGCACCAATTCCCGGCATGTTCAAAAAGAAGAAAGAACACACCAAAAAATTTAAATATATCGATGTAAGAGATTCTTTTCATCCGATGTCAAATATACTTTTAGTAAGGAATGTGATATTCATCTTCCCTTTTACGGAATTATAAACATCCCTATACATATCTCCTATCTCCTCATTAAGTTCATCCCACTTATTATCAGGATTAAGAGTCGGAAGGGATTCATCAGCATAACTTTCATTATACTTGGTCTTAAATCCGTCAAATCCGGCAAGATAAACATCTTCCGCGTTAAGCTTGTTAAGCATTCGCAAGGCAAGTATCACAGCATTGTCAAAATGTTCCCACCCTCTCTTGATAACAAGATTAAAATTTAAAATGTATTCATCATCAGAGCCCTCCGTGTGAATATTGGAAAGCAAAATCTTCTTGTTATTCTTGAAGGTCACAGGATATGTATTACGGGCATATTCATATCTGACGCTGTTGGTAAAAAAAACAAAATCAGTATCATACAGCTTATTAATGGAATTAACCTCTATAACAACAGGTTTATTCTCTTCAATGAATAATTTCAGCTTATTACTCTCGGTAACTGATGTTTTTCCAGGAGCAACAAGCATCACCTTCCTGCCCTTAATATATGTTCTTAATTTATCAATTGTGGCTTCGTCATCAACTTTCCGGTTCTGATTCTCTATGTATTTGGATTCCAAGAGATCATAATCATATTTTCTTCTTTCTTCCACAGATAATGATTCTATAATATTTCTCATATCTCCGGCATTAGTTCTGTGATTCGAAGTGAGATAAGCGATATTATTTACATGGCACTGATAATATCCGGAGATAAAATATGGAGTCGAATAACCCCATGTATACTTTTCACGAATACCCTGGATATAAATATCAATGGCATCCATGATGGCATTCATATCATAATTTCCGTCAAAAAACCTGTCGATATATCCGGCAACAAGTTCAGTAGTGGCATTACCGGCTCCCCTCCCCATTCCGTTTAAAGTAGAATCAACGATTATATCTCTTTTGGATGCAAGAAGTTCAATGAATCTGATGCTGAGGGCAAATGCAAGCTGCTGATTATTGTGGGCATGAAGACCGAGTTCTATATCTTTATCAAGTAAAGGATCAAGAACATTAACGATCCTCTCAAGATCAGAAGGATACATAGCGCCGAAGGTATCAACAACTGATAAAGATACCGGCTTAAAAGAATTCATGGCTTCGGCCAGATTCACAAGATCATCATCAGAATATGCAAGAGTATTTGCAGCCTGAAACAAAACTTTATAACCCTTAGCCCTTATTTTACTACCGATCTCAAGCGCTTCAATATGTCTGCCGTGAGGGAAAACTACTCTTATGGCATCAACAGATAGACCATCATATTCAGGAAGAACCGAAACATCGTATCTGTCCCAGTCAATCATGGCACAATAAAGGATTTTTTCGTTTTTATTATTCAAATACGGAATAACATCGGAAGGAAAATGAAAATAAGAACTTCCGACTTTATGGACAGAGTCCTTAAGCCAACCGCACTCAATGATATCAGCATGAGCATCCTGCAACTTGCTTATGATGCCGCGCATTGCTGGTTTGCCGAATTCTGCATTGTTTATATATGCACCGTCACGGAGGGTGCAGTCAAGGAGTTTTATCATAATTATTTATATTTTACTTAAACATATCAACAACTATAGACATTGGTCTATACGGATCAGCTACTCTGTCATCATGATCGGGGGTTCTCATAACAAAACCTTTCGAATAATCAATGATGTGAGTAATTGGTTCGCCCTCACAATTGTAATAATGATAAAAGGTATATTTTACAAAATTACTGTTTTCTATTAGCTTCAGAACTTTTTCATATACAGGAAACCAAAGATGACCTCCGCCTGTCACAACGCCATGTTTAAATTTTCCTCCTCCAAAGGGATCAAAATATATTTCCCCATTTTCATCTTTTAAAGAACGATTATATAATACATCGCAACGATAGTCAGGGACAGATAACCTAAAATATCCACCAGGTTTAAGTATTCTATATATTTCATTGATAGAATCAGTTAATTTATCATAAGAAATATGTTCAAACACATCCTCTGCCTGAAAGGCATCGACACTATTATCCGGCAAATGATATGGTTTTGTAATATCGTGCTTTATATGTCTTGAATCACTTTTTTTTATTGATAGACCTACTATATCGCAACTCTCATATTCAAGTGAATCAGGAATATCTCCGGCATATAAAAATATATATTTCATTTTATCAAGTTGTTTAAATATCATAAGTTTCCTTTCATTTGTTATGAATTTCGAGTCATAAATATAGATTTAAAAACAAAAGGCACATAATTTCTTGTATTTTTAAATATTAAAGTAGCTATAAACACTTCGAAAAAATACGAAATCAGGGTAGCTACAGCTGCTCCGGAAATACCTATTTTCCTAATCAAAATATAATTTAATAGAATATTAAGGAAAACTGCAAATATTTTATAATACTTATCATATCTATTATAATTAAATGCAACAAGCCATACACTTCTGATAACGCCAAACATTGAAACAGCCGTTGCCCAAGTACAGATTCGTAAAGGAGTGACAGCTTCACTATAATCACGGCCATATAAAGCAACCATTAGCGGAGCAAAGACAAATATCATAATGCAAAACGCAAAAGAAACCAATGCAATAATTCTTATAAGTTTTCTATAAACAATTTTAAACTCTTCAAAGCCCGTTTTTTTTCTTTCTAACAGATAAGGTCTGAATGCATTAATAATTGCCAAAGGTACAAATTGCCAAACCGTTGCCAGATTGGCAGCAACATTATATACACCGACATCCGAATTAGTAAGAATTTTTGATATCATGATACGATCGAACTGTATATATAATGCAACAGCCAAAGAAGATATTATAAAGTGACTGCTATTCTTTAAAATGGGAATAAAATAATTACAGTCGATAGAAAGATTAATATCAGAAAATTTATAAAAGAAATAAGTGAGTAAAAAAAACAAAATAATACTATATATCAAATTTACTGACGAAAACCACACAATATTCTTTTTATTCAATATCAAATAAATCTGATAAATAACAATTATGGTTTTAGAAATAACAATCGACAAAAAGGGTTGAAAAAATGATTGTTTGCTTTGGAACCAATATTGAAATATATCAGAAATCTGAAATAACATAGAACTGCCATAAATGATCATAACCAAAACGCTTATATCATCGTTATATATTATTTTTACAAAAATAATCGACAAAACAAAGCAAAGAAATGATGCTAAAAATTTAAAAAATATAGAAGTCCCAATCAATTTTCCTTTTGAATCATCAGATACAATCAACTCATTTACAATGATTGAATCTATTCCCAACCACGAAACAGAAGAAAAAATAATATAAATAGAAGTCGCTAATCCCAGCAAGCCAAAATTATCAGTTCCCAAATAACGTGCTGATAAAATACCAATAAAAAAGGATAATACAATATCATAAGCCTGTTGCATCATAAACCAGGCAGAATTTTTTACTATTTTGTTATTTGTTTTATTAAACATATATAATTATATGAAAATACAGCACTAAACAATTTTGAAAATCAAAACAAGAACGTATTCATGCATTTCTATCTAAAATATAAATAGCAGTTTTTTCAAAAGGAATTTTAGATACTATTCTGTATAAAGGCTTTTCATCATATCCATGAAACATTTTTAAAAATTCTCTTTCAGAATACAACCAACCGCAAAAAACATCTTTTCTTCCCATAAAAATATTCAAGATATGTCTAAATCGTTCGCGAATCATTTCAAAAATTTTATCTATACCTGTAGGAACAAAAACTATATTTGATATATTTCCATCATACATTTTTTGAAAAATATCAACCCACTGATCCCTATCAAACTCAGTTGAAACTCTGTAAAACAAAATCACCTCTCCATTCTTGAAACGATCATAGTTTCCATTAATTATATCAAATGTGTATATATCATCAGCCCCAACAAACACATCTTTCAACTTTTCAATTGCTTTAGCTGCATAATCTGTACATTCAACTCTCCATGTGGGTTTCAAATGCTTTAAGTGCCACTCAAGTATGCCTTTGCCCGAGCCTAGCGATACAATAGTATTTGTGTCTCTGATTTTTTCCAACTCAGAAACAATAATCTTCGCTACCTTTTCATAAACAACCATTTTCTTACAATTATTCTCATAAGCCAATACGGTTTTCTCAACAGCAAACGGACTATCGGACTCATCCGTTCTAAGAACATCCCAATTATTATTGTTCAATATATTCCCATCAAATTTATTCTGTGTTTCCCCAAAAAAGAAATAATGTTTCTGAACCATTGCACCACCAGATTTAATAATAAATTTATTTTTTATCAGACTTCTTAATACACAAAACAACATTATCGCCATAGAAAGATGAGTTATCAGGCAAAAAATGCGAAAAAACAATACCCTTCATAGTTTGAAAAGACACAACAAATAGCTGAACTAATGTTTTCAATAAAAAACTACGTGAATTCCTAAACATATAACTATAATATTCTGCTTTCATCTGATAGATCATTTCAATATAAGAAGTAGATTTATATAATTCAATCGTTTCAAAACCATGATCCGATAACAATTCAATAATTCCATAACTTGTAAACCTGTGAAAGTCATATGGTATTTCATGTTCATTCCAAACAAATGGCGTGGTCACCAGCATATATCCTCCCGGTTTTAGAACCCGCCTTAGTTCATCTAAAATATTATCTATATTATTTACATGTTCATACACTTCACTACTGAAAATATTATCAAATCTATCATCCTCAAAAGGAATGTTGACTCCATCATAAAAGACGTCAACTGTTTCATCAGAATGATCATGTCCACTTTTTTCGATGTCAAGCCCTATATATTCTTCACAATTTACAAAAAGATCTTTATACGGTTTTGCTCCACATCCGAAATCAAGAATACTTCCTTTCAAAAATGGTGATAATTCTTTTATATTCTTATACAGATTTTTTCTGACAAGAAAAAATGGACAAGTAAAAAAAGCCAAAAGCATATGACCATGAGAATAGTCAAATTGGGATTCTTTAATTT
>ODAI012537563.1_pt1 | contig 23447 bp, 35 predicted proteins | sample 1539321 | NCBI WGS metagenome assembly ODAI01 (sample SAMN02144231, study PRJEB22623) | gut metagenome | biome: sheep rumen | host: Ovis aries | place: New Zealand | reverse complement strand
GGTGCTGAAATGGCTAAAACTATGGAAACAAAAGCTATTAAAAATTTACAAGACAATTGGCATAGCAAAGATATAATTGAAAATTTATTCAAATAAAACAACTAGGGGCTAGACAACAAGACTAGCCCTTTAATTATACAAAAGGAGAAAGAAATATGGCTAGGAAAAGAATGATAGACCCTAATTTTTGGACAGATGAAAAGCTAGGAGAATGTTCAGTACAAGAAAGATTATTATTTATGGGTTTAATTAGTAATGCAGATGACGAAGGATACGGCAGAGCAAATCCGAAGCTTCTTAAGTCAATGATATTTCCATATGACGATTTTAGAGCTTCCGATTTAGAAAAATGGCTTTCCCATTTAGGCGGATTACATATAGTAGCTTTGTTTAAATATGATGGACAGACCTACTACAATCTCCCTAATTTCCTAAGACATCAAACTATAAATAAGCCTACAAAATCAACATTTCCACATATTGAAGATGAACGGTGTAGAACTACTACGGTAATACTACGGTAGTGCTACCTCCTAAAAGAAAAGAAGAGAAAATAAAAGAAGGGAATAGAAAAGAAAAGAAATTTATTCCACCTACACTTGAAGAAGTTGAAAAGTATGTTTTAGAAAAAAAGCTACAAGTAAATGCCAAAAGTTTCTATGATTATTTTACTGAGGGAAATTGGATAGATAACAAGGGAAATCAAGTTAGAAACTGGAAACAGAAAATTTTAACATGGAATAGTTATGGCAAATCTAAAGAAACAAAAAAGGCGGAATCAAATTACGAACAACGAGAATACAGCAATTTAGATTTTTTATACAAAAACAAAGGAGTATCAAATGAGTAAAGAATTAAAAGTAGTCTATGTAGATAACCTAAAACTAGGCTATGAAGTAAAACCAATAATACTACGAGTAGATAAAGAGCATAAATGGAACAGAGCTAAACAGAAAGAGGACTTAAGGAAGAAAGTAAATAAGGAGATGGAACATTGAAAGAATATGAGGATAAAACAAAAAAGTGGAAAATTCGTAATGTAATGCACTCAAGAACACCAGTAGCATTTAGAGTAATAGAAGAACTAGAATCAGACGGAATGATAGAAGATTATGATACATTCGAGGTAATGAGTGATGTAATAGATAATATAAAAATATTCTATATGGATAATCAGTTTTATATGCTAGATGGAAGAAAAAAAGATTTTAGAGAAATAAACAGAGATATTTTAAGAAATAGATATTTAATACTACAAAGGTGCATTACAAATAACATACAAGGATATATACAGAGATATGGAATAGAAGCATTTAACAAATTAAGCACAGCAGAATTTGTAGAAGAAATGCTAGGAAAAGAAATGGAGAGGTAAGTATGATACAAGTAACAAAAAGATTTTACATAGATGCAAATAGTAATTGCTATATGCTACAAGAAAAAACAAAAATACAAGATAAAAATAGCAAAAACTATGGCAATGAAATATTCAAAGATTTAGGATATTACACAACATTAGAAAGCTGTATTAGAGGAATGCTAAAAACAATGACAAGAGAATTTGTAGGCAAAGATGAAGTTAATACAATGAAAGAATTACAAGAGCAAATAAAAAAGACAGATGAATTAATACATAACATGAAATTAGATATTAGGAGTGATAGCAAATGAAAAGACCAATAAAGAAAACAGTATATAGCATATTAGAAAAAGACAAATATGCAAGACAAGATGATAATTATTTAATAATGCGAGTAGTACAAAGGTTAGAACCTAATCTAGCAGGAACAACATTTGTAGAAGTAATGCAGAACTTAACTTATAAAGGGATAAGCTTAGAGGGTATCACAAGAGCAAGAAGAAGCTTTTTTACAGAATATCCTGAGTTAAGAGTAATAACAGCTGAACAAGCTAGGAGAGAGAAAGAACAAGAATATTATTTAGAATATAGCAGGAGGTAAGTATATGAAGGAAATGAAATATCAAGCAGATAGAAAAAGAGAACTATTAGACACAGGAAAATGTTGTGGATATACATATTATATTTTAAATTTAGGAACACACCCAACAGCTTATATAGACATTCCAGAAGGTCATAAATATTATGGAAAAGATTATGATGCTATAGATTTACCAGTGCATTGTGGATTAACATATGCAAAAAATCATTTATGGATAGCTGAAGATAAAAGAGTAGAAGGCTGGTTTTTAGGTTGGGACTATGCACATGCTGGAGATTATGCAGGCTATTATAAAAAATATGACACGTTTAGTTTGGGATTAGAGAGTAAAAAATGGACAACAGAAGAAATACAACAAGAAGTATTTGAGGCTTGCAAAGAATTAGAAAGGATAAAACATGAAATATAATTATCCACCATTAAGCGGAATATGTGTAAAATGCTTAGGCTGTATGAGATTAGAAGATGAAAATTTCAAAGGAATTTGGAGATGTGATTATTACAAGGAGGCTAAAGATGAACAACAATTTAGTAAGAAAATGTCCTAACTGTGGAGCATCAATAGAACATAATTATAATCATAAATGCCCATATTGTAGGACAAACCTACATATGACAGATGAGAAAATAAGAGAATTAAATAATTGTAGCATTAAAGTAGATAGAGTTGAAATAGAAAGAGAAATGTTAAGAGATAATTTAGTGTTAACAATTATGGGGTGGTCAATACCTAAGATGCAATATTATGAAGAAGGAATAGATACAATGATTGTTAGTGGAGATGATGTAGGTAGAAGAGTGGGGTATAGAATTGCAATACCTTATGAGATGTTTTTTAGGGAAGAAAATCCTAATCAACTAATAGATTATGTTATAAGAAGTTTACCACCTGCATTTGAAGAAAGTGAACATCAAATTATAGATTCTATACTAGAGAAATTTTATAAAAGGAATTTTTAGGAGGAAACAAAAGAATGTCAATAAACAGTAAAAGAAAACGGAAAAGCAGGAGAGTTGTATGTTGTAAATAAATTTAAAGACAATGGTTATAAATGTAACAGAACAGCACAATTTAAAGGAAATACAGGCAGAGCAGATGATATAGAAGGAATTGACTATATTCATGCAGAAGTAAAGTTTGTAGAAAACTTAAACTTAAATAAAGCAATGGAACAAGCAATAAGAGATAGTAAAGCAAGTAATAGAGATGCAATGCCAACAGTATTCCATAAAAAGAATTATCAAGGACTTATGGTTACAATGAGATTTGAAGATTGGATAAAGCTATATAACGAATATTATTCAAGTATGAAATTGGAGGAGAAAGATGAGAATAGGGAAAAGTAGAAATCCTTCAAGTTATAAATGTGATAAATGCGGAAAAACAATTAGATTCCAACATAACGAAGGTTTTAAAGGTATTCAAAAATATTATAAGAGTTATGTTGGGGTACCGTATAAAGACTTTGATTTATGTGATAATTGTGAAAAGAAATTTAGAGAATGGTTAAATACTAGAGAAATACCAACAACAGAGGAAATATTAAATACATTTCCTAGATGGGAGGAAGAAAATGCTTAGATTTATTATAGGATTAATATTAGGAATATGGATAGGTATAGTAATAATGTGTTTATTTATAGCAGGTAAGGAGGAGTAAATTATGGATTTATTTAATAGAAAAAAAGTTAAAGAATTAGAAAGAGAATTGCAAATTGTTAGAGAAGAATTTGAAAGGAAACAAGGAGAATTAGCAACATATAAAAGGTTTAACGAATTAGAGCATATATCAACACAAACAATAGAAGAAAATCAAAAATTAATAAAATGGATTATGAATATTTTAGATACATTTGGAACTATGGAAGTAAGAGAAAGGAATAACATACAAATACCAGTATATAAAGAACCATATAGAGCTTATGATAACAATTATATGGGCATAAATGAGGGAGAAAGAATAACAATACCTTCAATTACATTAATAAAAATGGGTTAGGAGAGTGATTAATAAATGGATATAGAGAAAGCAAAAAAAGTTATAAATAAGAGAACAGAAAGATTGTTAGAAGAATTTAAAATAGAAAAAGAAGTAGAACCTGAAGATGAGCCTAAAATTGCTTATTTAATGCAAGAAATAAGAGCAAATAAAACAGTATTAAATGAACTAGATAATAAAGACAAAATAATAAATGAAATGGGAGAACACATAGAAAAAGGCTGTGATTTTGATAGTACAATACAAACAAAGGAACAAATTATAGATTATTTTATAAAGAAAGTGAGCGAGAAATAAAATGATAAAAATATATATTTCGAGTGTAGTTATATGGTTAGTAATATTAAATATGACATTTGTATTTGGTAAAGAGATGATAAAAAATAAGGATATAGATTACAAATTATATATTAAAGACAAGGAAATAAAAGGAAAATTAAGCTTTACAATAATTTCATTTATACCAATAATAAGACTAATTTTCTGGTGTGTAATGATATTTGTAGTATTTGCAAGCCAAGATACATTAGATAAGTTACTTAAAAAGGAGGATTAAATTATGAACTGTACTAATAAACAACAAGAAACAGCAGAATGTGAAAAAAGAGGGTGTACGGGATGCTTCTATGAGGAAAAGACAGCTGATGGAATGTTTAAAGAATTAGGATATGAATTTGGAGTTACACAATGGGGAGGATTAAGATTAAAAAAAGATGATGACAATGTATTTATATTTCATTTAAAAGATAAAACTTTTTATAAAACAGGAGAATATGATAGTATGCACGATGGAGTTACAATGCAAGAATTACAAGCAATAAATAAGAAAGTTGAGGAATTGCGGATGGATATAGATAAAATAAACGAAACAAAGAAAAATATACAATTTTGGGAAAATGAAGTACAAAAAGCATTAAAAGAAAATAATATTATGAAAGCAACAGGTTGTAGAGTTTTAGCAAATCAATTAAGAAAAGATATAGGAGAGAAAATTAATGAATGATGAAATTAAAGTTGGTTATTACATTAGGACAAAAGATGGAAATATAGGAACAATTAAACACAAAACAACAATTCACGAAAACGATAGATTTATAAGGAATGAATATAGAACCAGCTTTAATGTTTATTATTATACTGATAAGCAAATGCAAGAATGTGGCTGGAAAATAAAAAATAACATAATTGATTTAATAGAAGTAAACGACTATGTAAATGGAAGATTAGTGTTGCAAGTAGATTATAAAAATAAAAATATATGTTTATTAATACCTCTTACAGATACAAAAGCTAATACTAATATTATGTGGTATGGATATGAAGACATTAAATCAATAGTAACACATCAACAATTTAAATCTATAGAATATATAATTCATAAAAGAGAGGAAAAAGAAAATGCGTGAGATAAAGTTTAGAGCATGGGATAAAGAGAACAAAGAAATGTTAGAAGTTCAAGAATTAGATTATGAGGATAGTTATAATGGACAACCAATGGTAAGGACAACTATGTATAATGATTATTTTGATACAGAAGACATGATACTTATGCAATATACAGGACTAAAAGATAAAAACGGAAAAGAAATATATGAGGGAGATATAGTAGAACTAAAAGCCGAAAATGGTTGTTGTAATATGTTAGGAAAAATTATTTATGATAATTATGATTTAGCATTTGAATTAATAGATGAAGAAGGAAATCAAGAAGCATTATGGTATGCAGAACAAGAATTAGAAGTAATAGGAAACATATATGATAATCCAGAATTATTGAAAGGAGAATAACAATGGCAACTAATATATGTCTAGACTGTGCATACTTTGGAGGAAAATGTATTGTAGCAAGTGAAGAAATAAGAGAATGTAATGAGTATAAGTTTCAAAGAAGGGAGATAAACCATGTTAAAGATAAAAGATGATGTAGATTTAAAAGAATTAGAAAAGTTTGGTTTTATAGATAATAAATTTTATCCATTATCTTATACAAAAAAGGTTTATTTAAAAAATGAAAATGATGATAAAAATTTTTATCATATAAACAAAAAAACAAAAATAATAAAACTTACAAGATTAGATGGTGAATTAGATAACACTTTATATGATTTAATTAAAGCTGATTTAGTAGAAAAGGTATAGGGAGGATTAAACCTATGACAAATAGTCTAGAAAGTTTATTAAAATCAAAAGAGATAATAACAAATAAAGTAGACTTAAATGAAAAATTACTTATGACAATACAAGAACTAAAACAAGATGAAACAACATTACAAGAAGAGTGCAAGGCTTACAGAGTAATATTGAATCTAATCAATAAAGAGATTAGAAAAAAACGTATAAAAAAGTAGGAGGATACAAATGAGCAAAGAAGAATTGATCCAGTTATTAAAAGAATACAAAGAAAACAAAGCTAGATTAAATCTAAGACTAAAAGAATTAAAAACAAAAAGAATCCAACTAAAAGCTTGTAATGAAATAGAAACAAGTATAACAGCCTCTGTAGGAATAAATCAAGATATACATAGTAAGAATAAAATAAGTGACAAAGTTGCTAAAAGAGTTGAGCAGAATGAAACTAGAAGGCAAGAAATAGAAGAAGAGATAAAAGTATTAGAGGAAAAAGTAAAAGAGCTTAGAGATAAAGTAGAAGCTGTAGAAGATAGACTAGAGGGATTAGCTTATAAAGAAAAGCAATTATTAACTGCATATTATGTAGAAAGAAGAACTTATGAAGATATAGGAACTAATCTTTATTTTGAACTATTTAAACAAACAAGAGATAAAGACACTATAAAAAGAATTGTAGAAAGAGCAATGGTAAAAATACTAAATTTATAAAAATACCCTTGTTTTGCCCTCTGTTTGGGGTATTAATTAATAAATATATATAGTATAATGGCAATAGTTGAAGTGGCTCGGTAAGAAATTATCCATTTAGTCCATGAGCCAAAAAAACAAAGGTCACTTTTTTATTATAAGTTTCATAAAGGTTGTACTTTGAACAGCTTTTTACCAATACGTTTAACCATGTGCATAATCACAATATCATGTGACATGGAGTTAGTCGAAAAAGTCATCAGACATAAGGATACTTCTGTAAGGTGGCTGTCTATATGCGAAACTTTAAAACGTCCATATAGAGAAGGAATAAAATCCGACAAAGAGCTAACGTGCAAACAAATATTGCTTAATAAAGTATCAAAGACAACGCAGTAATAATAGACGGGTACTGTGTACCAATAAGCCTGTGAGCCTTATTGTAGCAGATAAGAGTAAACATAGGTAATGCTAAACAATACTGTTTCTCGTGAATACCTTGAAAGAGGGATATAAGTTGTTAATGATTTAAAGTAGCCCAAGAGAGTTTTTAGGGAATTGCTATTTTCTGAAAGATGGGTGAAATTTGTAAGTAATCAATCTTACTTGTGCTTGAAAGGGGCAAGAAGCTATGAGGTCGCTACTTATAGCTCAGACTTGTTCTCACAATGACTGAATAATTAAGAAAATATTTATTTGTAAAGGGAAACCTTAGATGTATATATATCTGGGTATAGTGTTAATAGAAGCACGAGTGCTTTGGGAGCATTTAGTGGTAGTGCAAATCTATCTACTCAGACCAACAAAGAGCAGAGTAATATCTGTTCTTTTTTATTATGCTAATTAAGTGCTAGGCACCTTAATAATAGATTTCATTAACAACTTCCAATATAAAGACCTAGGAACTATCCTAGCTAGTTCTGAATATAAATTGTACGCAGGATATATAAAAATATAGCAATGGTAGCATAAGGTTGAGATATTAATCCTGTCTCAAAGGAGAAAAATATCAAGTCTTCCAAGAGGTTCGGCTTGTAAGCTAAAGGTTATAAGTTGAGATGATACCAGTAACCCAAATGATATAAGATAGCTTCTTATATAATCCGTTATATCTTGCGTAGAGTTTATATAAAAGGAGTATACATATGAAAAGTAAAGGTAGTTATAATGCAAAAATAATTGATTTAGAGAATAGACATGATGAGTACATGAGAAAAAAGTATGAGCTAAAGAAATTAAAAAATAATAAAACAGGAATAATTAAAGTGGAACAAAACACTATAAAGTAGGGAGATGATACTATGGAAGAAAAACACCCAGGTGGAAGACCACCAAAATATAAAACAGCAGAAGAAATGCAAGAGAAAATAGATAAATATTTTGAAGAATGTGATAGAGAACATGAACCATACACTGTAACAGGTTTAGCAATGGCATTAGACGTAGATAGAAAAACATTATTGAATTACAGTGATAAGGAAGAGTTTTTCCCCACTATAAAAAGAGCAAAGGCAAAAGTAGAGAATTACTTAGAAAAAAGATTGGTTAAAAATAGCAATGTAACAGGAATAATATTTAATTTAAAAAACAATTATGACTGGAGAGAAAAACAAGAAATAGAACATTCAGGAAAATTAAAATTGGAAGATGTTTTATGAAATATACAGCAAAATATTTAATAGAAAAAAGAAAAGAAAAATGGGAAACAACACATAGCTTAGAAGAAGATAGAAAGTTTAGAGAAGCAGTTGCAAACGAGCTTATAGAAAACAAAGAATTGTTACAAGAAATAAAAGATAATCCTGAATATCTAATAGAATTAGAATTTGTAGTAGTAGATAAAAAACAAAAAACAGTACCATTCTTTTTAAATGATGTACAAAGAGAATTTATACAGATAATTAATGATGCAAAAGAAAAATATAATAAAGGTCAAATAACACAGTTGCGTTTTTTAATACTAAAAGGAAGACAACAAGGATTTACAACACTAATTACAGAATATCAATTAGCATGTTCTATAACTAAAAGAAACTTTCAAGGTTTTACATTAGCTGATACTTCTGAAAATGCAGAAGCAATATTTCAAAATAAAGCTAAATTTCCTAAAGAACAGTTACCAGAAGAATTAAGACCAACAGAAAAGTTTAACAACAGAAGACAATTATTATTTGAAAAACTAAATTCTGATTGGAGTGTAGATACAGCAACAGAAAATGTTGGACGTTCTAAAACAGTAAACTTTTTTCATGGATCTGAATGTGCTTTTTGGAAGAGTATGGCAAAGATACAGGCAGGTTTAGGTGAAGCATTTACAGCAGATTGTATAGAAATATATGAAAGTACAGCAAATGGATTTAATGATTTTCAAAAGTTATGGAAGAGTAAAACTGCAATAAATTGTTTCTTTGAATGGTGGAGAACAAAAGAATATAGAACAGAATTTGAAACAGAAGAGATTAAAGAAAACTTCATAAAGAATATTAAGAATATTAACAACTGGATATTTAACAGAATAAAGATATTAGTAGAAGAAAAACACTTAGAATTAGAACAAGTATATTGGTATTATAAAAAGTATCAAGGATATATAGATAAAGAATTAATCAAACAAGAGTACCCATGCAGTGCAGAAGAAGCATTTTTAGCATCAGGAAATTGCTACTTTGACAAAGAAAAGATAATAAACAGAACGGCACAACTTAAAGAGCCTTTTAAAATAGGCTCTTTTATTTATAATTATGACGGAAATAAAATAACAAATGTAAAATGGAGAAATGACACAAACGGATTCATAAAAATATATGAAGCACCTAAAGATAATTACCCTTATGTGTTAAGTGGAGATACAGCAGGAGAAGGATCAGATTATTTTATAGGACAAGTATTAGATAACACAAATGGAAAACAAATAGCAGTGTTAAGAAATCAATTTGATGCAGATGAATATACAAGACAGATGTATTGTTTAGGTAAGTATTACAACGATGCATTAGTAGGAATAGAAAGTAACTTTGACACATTTCCTATAAAAGAAATAGAAAGAATAGGATATAAAAAGCAATTCATAAGAGAAAAAGAAGATAGCTTTACAGGAAAGATAACAAAAGCTTATGGATTTAAAACAGATAGAGTAACAAGACCATTAATACTAAGTGAGTTACAAGCAATAGTAAATGATCATGTAGAATTAATAAACGATAAAGACACATTAGAAGAAATGTTAGTATTTGTAAGGAATGAAAAAGGAAGACCAGAAGCACAACAAGGTTGTCACGATGACTTAGTAATGGCACTTGCAATAGCATATTATATAAGAACACAACAAAGTTATACAGTTAAGATAAATCAACATGAATTAGAGTATAACATAATGAAAGACTTTGGATTTGAAACAGAAGAAGAGAACGAATTTGGAAGTAAAATAGAAGTAATTTAGGAGGAATAAAAATGAAGAAGAAAGTATTTAGAGAAAGATATTATGGAGAAACAGAAAAGAAAGAAGTAAAAGAAGTAAAGGAAGAACCAAAAAAGAGAGGTAAAAAAAGTGTTAAATCTGATAAATAGTTTAGTCCCAGTCGTATGTTTAAGCATACGGCTTTTTTGTTGGTTATAAACTAAACAAACCTAGTAAGGAAATAAAAATACAGAATCCAGTAACATATGTAAAACAAAAAATAGAAAACAAGAAAGAAGAAAAACAGTTACAAAAAGAGCGAGATTATTGGTCAGATGTATTTGAAAATTTAGAAAACTTTGATGGAACACCAGAAAGTCAAAAGGAAGTGAGAAACATAGATGGAAGATGAAGTAACAAGTGTATGGAGAGATTTTGAGAAAGGCAGAATGTATAACAGAACAAAGAATCTATACAGAGATACAGAGCTTAACTATGATTATTATCATGGAGATCAAGCTAAGTATTTAAAGATAGGTAAAGAGACACCAGTAGTATTAAACATAGTAAAAAGCATAGTTAAGTTTAAATTAGGAGTGGTTAATTCAAATGCTTATGCAATAGTTTATAATCCTAACTTTTATAATGCTACAACTGAAAGAGATGTTTTACAAGCTTTATGTGATGCACTAAGCAAGCACTCTAATGAAGTGTGGGAATTACAACAAGTAGGAGCAAAGATAAAAGAATGTCTTAAAGATGCTTGTATTAATGATGAAGGAATAATCCATAACTATTATGACACTGAAAAGAAAGAGACAATGTCAGAAGTAATAGATAAGAATAATATTTATTATGGGAATGAAAACAACTCAGATATTCAAACACAACCATACATAATAATCTCTTATAGAAAACCAGTAACACAAGTAAAAGAAGAAGCAAAGGCAATGGGATTAAGTAAGGAAAAAATAGATTTAATTACATCTGATGGAGAGACATTAGAACAAGCAGGATATACAAGTACAACAGATGAAGTAAATCCAATGTGTTTAGTGTTACTTAAATATTATAAGATAAATGGACAAGTACATTACACAAGAGCAGTTAAATCTGTTGAGTTAGAAACTAAAGTACCAACAGGATTAAAACTATATCCAGTAGCTCATATGGTTTGGGAAGAAAGAAAAGGCTCAGCAAGAGGAATAGGAGCAGTAAGAAGTGTAATTAATAATCAAATAGAGATAAATAAAATAGCAACAAGAAGGTCAATATCCGTTAAATTATCAGCATTTCCAAAACCAGTTGTAAATGAGGAACTAGTATCTAATCCACAAGCATTAGAAAAAGTAGGAAGTACAATTAAATTAAAAGGTGGAGCTTCAATAGAAGATGTAAGAAAACAAGTAGGATATTTGAATCCAGCAAGTATGTCAACAGATGCAAAGAATTTACAAGATGATATTCAAACTAAGACAAAAGACTTAGAGGGAGCAGGAGATGTAGCAACAGGAGACATAGATCCAACACAAGCAAGTGGTAAAGCAATACTAGCAGTACAACAAGCAACACAACAGCCACTAAATGAACAAGTAGATACATTTAAGACATTTGTAGAAGATTTAGCAAGGATATATTTTGACATATGGAAAGCTTATAAAGTAAATGGTATGCAAATATTACAAGATGTAAAAGATAAAGCAGGTAAAGTAGTAAAAGATGAAAATGGTAATGCTATTCAAGAAGTACAAACAATACCTTATGAAGTATTACAAGAATTAGAACCAAACATAAAGATAGATATTACACCAAGTTCTCCATATGACATATATGCAGAGGAACAAACATTAGGTAACTTATTAGCAGGAGGATATATTAACTTTGAAGAATACATTGAGTTATTACCTGATGGAAGTGCAACACGAAAAGATAAGTTACAAGAAATATTAAAAGAAAGAAAAGAAAAAGAAGCAGAAATGTTAAATATACAAAAGCAAGTTAATGAATATTCAAGTGCAATGAATCAAGTAATGAGCATGGAAGCAAACAACCAAGATGAGATAGAAAACATAGCTCAGCAAGGTGCAATGATAGCAAATGGAGGTGGACAATATGAAATGTCCGCAATGTAGACTAGTAGAAATGCTAGTAAAAGAAATAAAAGATGACATAGTTACATTTAAATGTCCTAAATGTAATAAAAAAATAACAGAGAAATTAGAAGAGCCAGAATAAGGCTCTTTTTTATATGTCCAGAACTTGCGTATCGACACTAAAAGGTGCATGGGAGCCGACAGGCTATAAACGGGAGGTTAAACATGGAAGACGAATTAGTCGTAGAAAATGATGTACCTGAAACATCAGAAGAAAATCTTGAAGAAGTAACCATCAATACTAGTAATGATGAAGAAACTCAGGATGCAGTCCAAGAGACTGAAACTAATACAGAAGATGACATTGAAGAGAGAATTGAAGCAAGAGCTAATGAACTTATGGAAGAAAAAATCAAAGACAGAATTGCTCGAGACAGAGCTAGTCAAGAAAGAAAGTTCAACAAAAAGCTTGCTAAATACAAACATCTTGAAAGTGTTATGAATGCTGGATTAGGAGTAGATAACTTAGATGAAGCAATAAGCCAAGCATCTAGTTTTTACAAAGAACAGGGAATTGATATTCCTGAATATACAGAAAGCTTTAGTGAAAGTGATGAAAAAATCTTAGCCGAAGCATATGCAAAAGAGATTATAGATTTAGGCAAAGACGAAATGAAAGCAGAGGCAAATAGAATAGCATCTATCCCAGCTGAGCAAAGGTCTATAAGAGAAAAGACAATGTTCGACATCTTGTGTAAAGAACTAATGAATTTAAAAGATATAGATGAGTTGAAGTCAAAAGGTTACAAAACAGACATACTTAAAACAAAAGAGTTTAGTCAGTTTAGAGACCAATTCAATGTAAATACACCTATATCAACAATATACGAAATGTATAACAAAATGAATGGACTTGAAGCTAAACAACCTGCAAGTCCAGGAAGTGCTAAAACAAACACTTCAATCAATGAAATTAAGGAGTATTATACTCCAGAAGAAGCAAGACAATTTACAGAAGAAGACTTTGAGAGAAATCCAAAGCTTATGGAAGTAATAGAAAAGTCAATGCTACAATGGGGTAAATCTAAATAGTACTCCTATAAAGAAAGGATAAAAAATGGCTATAACAAATTTCCAACAAACTATATGGAGTAGAAAATTTAATCAAGCATTAGAGACAATAACATCTCTAAGAAATCACTGTGATTTCAAATATGAAAAAGATTCAAAGAATGCAAAAGAAGTTAAAATATTAAATGTAACAAGACCAACAATTCGTACATATGTACCTGGAACAGCATTAACAAGAGAAGGTGCAACAGATGGTAGCATGACACTACAAATCAACCAATTCAAATACTTCGACTTTGAAGTAGATGATGTAGATAAAGCACAATCTGTACCAGGATTAATGGATGAATTAACAAGAGAAGCTTCAAGAGGATTAGCAGAAGAAGGAGATAAATATGTTGCATCTTTAGTTAAAGCTGGAGTAGAAGCTCAAACAAACCCATTAGCACAAAGTTCATCAGTAATTAGTTTAACAAAAGCTAATGCTGTAAGAAGTGTAGAAGATGGATTTGCTCATCTATACGGTCAAAACTGTAAAGTAAGTGATATGTTCTACTTAGAAGTAGCTCCAAAACCATTCACAATTTATAGAGAGGCTTTAACAGAGTTATCAACAAATAACCCTGACATATTAAAGAAAGGTGCTGTAGGTAAAATTAATAATGCATATGTATGTATTGAAAACTTACTTCCAACAGGTAAAGCATCTACACAATCTGCAACAGATGATGTTCATTACAACATATTAAGAACATCAAAAGCTATTGCATTTGCAGAACAAATCAACAAAGTAGAAGCATATAGACCACAAGATGCATTCTCAGATGCTCTTAAAGGTTTATATACATTTGGTGCATTAATCACAAGACCACAAGAAATCTATGTAATTAAAACAGCTATATAGGATAAGAGGGAGCAATCCCTCTTTTTTATATTTCGGAATAGTGAAATGGTATCACATAACACTTTGACTGTTATATTTCTAGTTCGAGTCTAGATTCCGAAGCCAATAGAAAAGAGGAAAGAAACATGAAAAAAAACGAGTTATTTACAATTAAACCATCATTACATCAGTATTATGGAAGAACAGTAACAAAAGACATGAAATTTGACGAGTACACAGATGACAAAACAATACATCAAACATTAAAAGATTTAGTACTAGTAACAGACATAAAAAGAGAGAGCGAATATGAAGGAATAAGAAGTATTGAAGAAAGCAAACTAGTTCAAGAACTACCAGAAGGAACAGTTCTTATCTGGAACGAACAACAAGGTTACATTATACCTGATAGAGAGGTATACAAGCTAAAGGATTTAAAAGAAGAAATTGCACAGGTAGAAGAAATTTATAAGGAAGTGAAGTAGATGACACTTGGAGAGAATAAAAAAATAGCATTAGGTCTAATAGAAGAATACTCAAAAACAAATTCTAATTTTACAGACGATGAAGATATTTCAAACAGAATTAATCTTTTATATTCAACTAGTTATCAAGAATTAAGTCAAATCAAAAAAATAATCAAAACAAAAACCCTGAGAGAACAAACAGAAGAAACTGGAGAAGGATATGAAGAATATTCAATGCCTGCTAATATGTATCAATTAAGAAAAATAATTGCATTAGATGAGAATAATGTTAGACAAGAATCAGACTATTATACAGTAGGGAAAAAAATTTATATAAGTAAAGCAACAGGATATAAGTATATATTAGAGTATAATGCGTATCCAACAGTAATAACAGAAGATACAGATGATAACTTTGTATTAGAGATAGACCAAGATGCACAAATGATACTTCCATACGCAGTAGCAAATGATATTTTAAAGGCTGATCCATCAAGCGATTATACAGCATTCTATACTGAATACAGAAGGAAACTAGACATGTTTGATAATGGTAGAATAGCTCCTGGAATAACTGTAAAAGAAGGGGTGTTGTAATATGGTAAGTACCCCTATAAGAAGAATATATAGTGAATTTGCAGGAGTAGATTTTAGTATAGATAAAGCCATGGTACAGCTTAATAGAAGCCCAGATGCATTAAACGTATGGAAAAATTATAAAGATAAAGAAGGAGCAAGCATTGAGACAAGACCAGGGTTTAAGCTAATAGGAACAATAGGAACAAAGATAATGGGATTATATGCTGTAAGTGACTCAACAGCAATAGTACATTCTGGTAATAAACTTTATCAATGGAGCAACTTTCCAGACGAGCCAACAATTGAAACATTGACAGAATTATTTACAGGAATGAATATCAATAACAGAACATCATTTGTAAAATTTGGAGATTATTTATATATAAACGATGGAACAAATTATTTAAGATATGACGGAACAACAGTAAGTGCTGTAAGTAGTGATGCATTTGTACCAACAACGACAATAGGAAGAAGCCCATCAGGTGGTGGGGAAATGTATCAAGATGTGAATGTACTGAGCAGTCAAAGAATAAATCAATTTTTAGCAGATGGAACATCAACAAATTATGTACTAGATGCAATAGGAATAACAAGTGTAGATAAAGTAGTAGTAAACGATGTCGAGCTAGCATCAACAGAATATACTGTAAACACAACAACAGGAACAGTAACTTTTAACACTGCTCCAACAGTACCTTCAATAAGTGGCAAAGATAATGTTTATATTACATTTACAAAAGAAGTTATAGGTTACCAAGACAGAATTGCTAAATGTACTAAAACAGTAATGTGGGATGATAGAATATTTTATACAGGAAATCCAACATATCCAAATGCTATATTCCATTGTGAATTAAATAATCCAACATATATAAGTGATTTAAGCTATTATGAAGATGGAGCAAGTGATTCAGCAATAAAAGATATAGTTGTAGGAGCAGACGTACTATGGGTATTCAAAGAAAAAGACCAAAACAATGCAAATGTGTTTTATCATACAAGAACGATAGATAATGTACAAGGAAAAGTATATCCATGTGTACAGGGGAACGTAGAAACAGGTTGTAGTTCAAAAGCAATAAACTTTTTAGATGACATTGTATACTTAAGTAAAGATGGATTACAAGGGATAATAACATCAGAGCTAGATAGCAGACAAATAATTTCACAAAGGAGTCATTTGATTAATAGTAAATTAATAAGCAATACTGATTACTATAATGCACAAATGGAAGAGTGGGAAGGGTATTTATTAATATTGGTTGGAGACGAAGTATATTTAGCAGATTCTCGTCAAAAGGCTTCATATTTATCAAGTTTTGGTTATGAATGGTATTTATGGAATATATCAGAATCACAACCTAACTTATTAAAGAAATATAATAATAAACTTTATATAGGTGGGAAAGACGGAAAGATTTATAAAGTAGAAGGCACGAACGATAACGGTGAAACAATTGAAAGTTATTGGACAACACCTATGGATAACTTTGGATATCCTAATCATTATAAAACCACAAATAAAAGAGGTGGAATTGCAAAACTAAGGACAATGTCAAATGGTAAAGTCAATATTGCTGTAAAAACTGATAAAATGCCAGAATTTTTAAAAATAATGGAAAAATCTTTAAGAGGATTTGACTTTAACAATATAGATTTTAACAACTTCTCATTTGAAACAACAAGAGAAGTTTTTTTAATATACAAAATTAAGCAAAAAAAAATAAAAGAAGTATCTTTAAAAATATACTCTGACGAATTAGATAGACCATTTGGAGTATTTTCGATGGTACTGGAAGCATTCGTTGGTGGATATGCGAAGAAATAGGAGGTAAATATGAGTTTAACAAAATTTACAGAAAATACAAATGTAATATCACAACTACCTGATACACCATCATTACCAGCAGACCAGCTAAAGGCAAAATTTGATGAAGCAGGAACGGCAATAAAGGGATATTTGAATAGCACCTTAACGAGTGAGGTAGAACAGTTAGTAGCTACAGAAAAATCAGCTTTGCAGTCAGCAATTGCAACTTTAAGTACACAAATTAATAATGCATTAAGTACATTAGAATCAACGATGCAATCTAATATAAATAATCTACAATCAAAAATAAACGGAACAGTTTTATACGAAGATTCAACAGGAACAACAGGAGCAGTAACATTGACAGATAGTATTGCAGATGGAGACAGGATAAAAATATCAGGATATAGCATAGATGGAAATAATATAGTTTATTTTTCACAAGATGTAGATGTAATTTTAAGTCAAAACATAGGAATTGTATATAAAAGCTACAGAGGTGGAACATATGATTATATTGCAACAGAAAATATTCAATTAACAAGTACAAACATTACAAGAGGAACACAACAAAGAGTAGGTTTTTCCACTACTACAGGAGAAGGCAAAACTGTAAATATTGATAATACGTTAATTTATATTACTAAAGTAGTTAAATTTGATTATTAAGGAGGAAAAAGATGGCAGAGGCTGGATATGAAGATATAGATAGATGGAATCAAGAACAAAAATCATTATTACAACAGCAACAGGAACAACAACAAGATATAACAAATAGACAAACACAATTAACAGTAGATGAATTAGCAAGACAAAAAGAAAAAATAGATAAAGACACTACAAAAACAACAAGAGGACTATATACAGATTATCAAAAGCAAGCTAATCAATATGGAGTAGAAGCAGAAAGACAAGCACAGTTAGGTCTTGCTAATAGTGGATATAGCGAAACAGCACAAACCAATTTGTACAATGGATACCAAAAAAGTGTAACAGAGACACTTAATAATGCTAATACTCTAAAAGCAAATTTTGATAATGAAATAGCAAGAGCAAGAGAACAAGGCAGTATTACAATGGCACAAAATGCATTAGAACTGTATAAACAACAAATGCAATTATTAAGTCAAGAGTATGAAATGAGGAATAACAGAAGACAATTCTTATATCAACAAGATAGAGACAGAATTGCAGACAATCAATGGCAACAACAATATGATGCACAACGCAATCAATGGCAACAACAATTTGATTATCAGAAACAACGTGATGCAGTTGCAGATAGTCAATGGGAGAAACAATATGCATTGTCAAAAAAAGCGTCATCTAGATCTAGTAGCTCTTCGAGATCTAGTAGTAAAAACAAGAAGAGCACAATTGTGAATACATCAAATAATAATACATCTAAAGATGCATCAAAAGAAACATCTAAAGACGGATTATTAAAATATATAAGAACAGTTATAAATGCACCTACACCAAAGGCGATAAAAAATGCACAATTATCTGTATTAGTTAAAAATGGTCAATTATCACAGGCAGAGCTAAATAATTTATTATCAGCTAAATAGGAGGAATTATGAGCTTATATGATGATTTAAAAAAGAAAAAGATAATAAGTGAAGATGGAAACGGAAATGTAACTATAAATAGGACAGATGAAGAGAGAGCAAGAATAGAACAGAGAAGAATAGCAAATAGGCAGACAGCACAAAATTTTAAAGGACAAGAAGTACAAAGCATATGGGATAGAGTAACAAGCATAGCAAATGACTTAGGAAATACAGGCAAGAACTTATTTTTAGGGGCGAGAAGTGGTGCCAAACAAACATTAAACTATATAGAAAATGCTACATCAAATAATTTTTCAGGTTACAATGCTTATAGAAAGAATCAATTTTATGCAAGTAATAAAGTAGATGAAGGACAAAAGGCAAAAGCTAGAGCACAAGAAAGCAGTATGATACTTAAAAGAGCTGAACAAAATATGCCAGAAGAAAATAAACAAGCTCTTCAAAATCTATTAAATGATAAAGTCGAAACAAACTTAACAAGAAAAACTTTTCAAGAGTCTATCAATAAAGATAATGAAATGATTCAAAGAAATATAGAAAATACTGATAATGGTGTCATAAAGAAGATTAACGAGTTAGCTCCGTCTATAGGACAAATGGGAGTAGGTGCTGTAGCAAGTGCAGTAAACCCAGCACTGAGTACAGCATATTTTATAACTAGTGCAGGTGGAAGCTATATTGATGATGCTAAACAAAGAGGAATGAGTGATAAGCAAGCTTATACATATGGTACAATAATGGGAGGAATAGAAGGGCTATCTGAACTATTAGGAATAGAGAACTTTAAAAAAGCAGGGAGAGTTGCAAATTCTATAATTAAAGGTGGAACTAAAACAGCGATAAAGGAAGCAAGTAAACAAGGTATAAAAGAAGCTTTAAAAAATTATGGAATAGGTATTGCAGATAATGTAATGCAAGAAGCAATAATTGAGCCATTACAAGAATTAACAGCTCAAACAATTGGAGGAAAAGATAAGGCAAATTGGGATAATATGGGACAACGAATGCTACAGAGTGGTTTCAATGGTGGATTAGTAAGTGCTATAGTTGGTGGTGCAGATGTAGGAGTAAATTCTTGTGTAGGTCTAGTAGACAAAATAAACAATGGTCAACAAATTACTCAACAAGAATTTGAAACAGCAGTAAAAGATGCAAGTAAACAATTAGATGTAGGTCGAATGGTAATTGATAGTGTTCAACAACAAGTAAACAAATATAAAGACTATACTACTGGTAAAACATTAGATAATAGTACACAAAATGCATTACATCAAGCAGAAGATATAATCAATCAAAATAGAACTCCAAATTTACCACAAAATCAAACACAGAACAAACCAAACCTATCTACACAACAAACTATTCAAGAACAAAATAATGTTGCTCAGAATGGAAATATGGAGCAAACAAATAACCAAAAGTTAATAGAACAATTAAACAAAAATGGAAATTTTTCAGAACAAGTTGATAAATATGTTTCAGGAAAATTAAAAAGTTCAGATACTTTATATTTAGGTAATACACCAGACATAATACAAAAGCTTGGAATATCAGATAATCCAATTACAATGAACCAAAGTAAATTAAGAAAATTACTAACTGAAAGCAACAGCAATACGGATAACATGCATGGGTTATCTAAAGAAATAGTAAAAAGAATACCAGAATCAATATCAAATCCTTTAAACATCCTAAAATCTTCGACACAAGATAATAGTATTGTAATTATAACTGATTTAGCAGATAAAAATGAAAGACCAATTTTAGCAAGTATAAAAGTTGATAATAAAGGTAGAATTGGAGATATTGACTTTTTATCTAATAAATTGACTAGTGCTTATGGGAAAAATAATTATGATAGATTTATGCAAACAGAAATAGAAAAAGGGAATTTATTATATGATATAGATGAAGGAATAATAAAAGAGCTACCCACTTCAACCAGGCTCCAATTGCCTGAGGGTATTAGCTCTTTTGATGAAACTTCATCTATTATTAATAACAGTATACCACAAAATGAAACAAATGTCAAAAGTGATACTGATATTAATAATAATTATGCACAAAGCACTCAAAATAATACAGAAAACAAATCTTTTGAAGATGTTGCCTTTGAAGCTATGGATAATTATGAAAATGAAGAAGAAGTAAAAAGTCCATTACAAAATAGAAATATTGATACAATAGGAAAAGAAACAAAAACAAATGCATATCAATATGATAATCCAAAAGTAAAACCATATTTTCAAGAGATGGCTCAAATGATTGGCGAAGATTTAGGATATATTTCAAGTTCAGATAATAGAAACACACAAAAAGGAGGAGGAACTAAATTAAGTGCAACAACAAAAGCTATTGATATATTACATAATGAACAAGGATATTCATATAATCAAATAGCGAAAGGACTTCAAAATATAATAGAAGACAACGGACAAGAAAATAATGCTATATCAAAGAAAATCGAACTAGTAATAGATGATCAATTAAGAAATGGATATACAAATGCATTAGGACAAGCTATATCTCCAAATCAGGAATATATAGATATGATTAATAATCAAGAAACACAACAAACAGAAAATCTCCCAACACAAGGAGAAACAGTAAACTGGAATGAAATAGAAAGACCAGAAGGGAAAATAGCACTACAAAACAGTCCTAAAATTAATTTCGATAATGAAATTTCAAAAACAAATGCTGAATTGAAAGGCGATACAAATACAGATGAAAAAGTCGCAAAAATACTAAAAGAGCCAATAGAAAAAGCAAAAGAAAAAAATAGAACATGGGCAATTTTAAAGGCAAACTTAATTGATAAAAACCTTGTATTTGAAGAGCTATCAAGAAAAGCAAACAATAGAGATTTGCAAGGAAAGGCTGATTATATGTTATCTTCTGAAGCAAGGGGACAATATGCTATAGGAAATGAAAGATTTGATGGAGATAAAAGAATTAGTAAAAGCTTAACAGATATAATTGATGAAGTAGGAGATAATGTAGAAGACTTTTATTCATATATGTATCATCAATTAAATGTTGATAGAATGACATTAGAAGATAGATTTGGTGGAGATACAGGTATTAATTATGAGAGAAAAGAACCTATAAAGAATAAGCCAGTTTTTGGAGACAATATAACAGCTCAAGTTTCTAAAAGTGAAATTCAAGCTATTGAAAAAGTACATCCAGAATTTAAAGAATATGCTCAAGATGTATATGATTATTTGGATGCAAACAAAAAAGAACTAGTAGATAAAGGTGTTATTTCTAAAGAAACTTCTAATCTATTTAAAGAAATGTATCCTCATTATGTGCCTATACAAAGAGTTGGCAAAAATGGAAATTCTATAAGTGTTCCATTAGATACAAGAAGAACAGGAATTAATAATCCTATAAAAAGAGCAAAGGGTGGAAGTAGTGATATATTACCATTATTTGAAACTATGGCAGACAAAACATTACAAACATATAGAGCTAGTGCAAGAAATAATTTTGGTGTAGAGTTAAAAAATACACTAGCAAAATTAAATCAATTAAGTCAGACATCTAATATAACGGATATAGATTCTATTATAGATAATATGACAGATGAACAACAAAACAATGAACTGTTACAAGAAGGAAAGAATGGAAATAATCCAACATTTACAGTATTTGATAATGGAGAAAAAGTTACATTTGACATAAGTCAAGATATGTATGAAGCATTAAAACCTAGAGATAGAAGTTCGATATTGTCAAAAACATTTAAATTACCTAATAAACTAAGTAGCTTACATAGAGGAGTATTAACTGAATATAATCCAATATTCTCGATAACAAATGCCATTAAAGATTCACAAGATGTATTACTAAACTCTCAACATTCAGCAAAAACATATGCAAAATTTCCAGAAGCTTATGCACAAATTATAGGAAAAGGACACTGGTATCAAGAGTATATACAAAATGGTGGAGAGCAAAATTCATATTTTAAAGATGGTCAATTTGATGCATCGAAAACTAATTTACCAACTAAAGCAAAGAATGTTGTAACATATCCACTTAAAGCAATTAGTAATATAAATAATGTAATAGAAATGAGCCCTAGACTTGCAGAATACATAGCAAGTAGAGAAAAAGGTGCAAGCATTGAAACAGCAATGTTAGATGCTTCAAGAGTGACAACTAATTTTAAAGCTGGTGGAGATGTAACAAAATTTGCAAACAGAAATGGAGCAACATTCTTAAATGCAAGTGTACAAGGCTTCCAACAACAGGTAAGAAATATACAAGAAGCAAATGCAAAAGGCTTAAAAGGATATGCTGTTCTTGCAACTAAATATGCAATTGCAGGTGTTCCAGCATTAATCTTAAATGGGCTAATTTGGAGAGATGATGATGATTATGAAAAACTACAAGACTATGTAAAAGATAATTATTACTGTATTGGTAAATTGTCTAATGGAGATTTTATAAGAATACCTAAAGGAAGAGTATCTGCAACAATACAAAAAATAGTATCAAATGCAACAGACTTTATAAAAGATGGAAAGATAAATTCTGATAATGTAGGAAAAGAATTTTGGAATGATTTAAAAGAAGATCTCAAATTTGCGATAGATAATGTAGCACCTAACAATCCTCTAGATAATAATATACTTGCTCCTATAGTGCAAGTTACACAAAATAAAACATGGTATGGAGAAGACTTAGTTCCATCAAGATTAAAAAATCTACCTGCTGGAGAACAGTTTGATGAAAGTACAGATAAATTAAGTAAATGGCTAGGAGAAAAAATAGGCTATAG
>ODAI010139245.1_pt1 | contig 23450 bp, 18 predicted proteins | sample 1539321 | NCBI WGS metagenome assembly ODAI01 (sample SAMN02144231, study PRJEB22623) | gut metagenome | biome: sheep rumen | host: Ovis aries | place: New Zealand | reverse complement strand
GTTATAACTATTCTAACCACATTATAACAAAATTCCGCGAGATATCACAACTAATTTCTAACCACGGAATCAATGATTACAAGCCTACAGTTCCTAATTATGATAGTGTGGTTAGAATTAGGTGGCGGGAATTACGGATAAACAATTCCCGATGAATCGAAATATACTGAGCTGGTGAAAACACAAACGACTTATCTGACAACAATTTCGCAATACGCTGTGAAACCTTGTCTGCTTCCTCAGTACTATGTTCCGTTCTACCCTGTTTACTCTCATAATAGGAATTGATGAGTTCTCCGGCCTCATCAATGGTAATTTCACCGTCAATGTTCTTTTTGGCTGTAGAATACAGATAATCAGACGGTTTTAAACCATCAACATCTTGTAAACCTACAGCAGCAGACCAGGCCTGTCCCAATTCCTTCCGAGAAGGCGGAAGATTTTTTATATACTCCTCAAAAGGATCCTTTTTGATATCATCCATATGACCATTCTCCTTTTAATCTGACTAGCACATACAAGCATATCGCATCTGATACGTTTACTCCGTCTTCTTTTCAGATCCTTGATCCTGTAATACTCTTCGGATCTATCCCGATCTGAACATATTCCTTCTAATTTCTGATCCGTTAATCATCGCAATGGTTTCAACATGCGATGACACCCTACTGACTATGTCAGATATTCATGATCTCTAACGTATCGACCTAACAGCTGTTCACGTGGTACTGGTGACGAAAAAACATAAGCAGTGACGTTTTAGTTCGTAAGGTTGAGTGTGCCTTGCTGATATCTGTAGCAAATCATTCCGTTCTTCATCTCCACAATATCCATGCGAAAGCAGCCGAACAGGTACAAACTTACAAAACAGCCCTAGAGTTCAAGGATAAACTGGTAAAAGCCTATGCCATGGTCTTTGCCGGTTCGGAATGCGTGTATTGCGGGTAGTTTGAGTTATTGCAAATTATGCAACAACTCAATAGAATCTTTTAAGAACGGCAAACAACCTAACACAAACAAAAACACTAATGCGAGGCTTTTATAGTTATTTAGTAGACTTCCGTAATAGGTTTAATGCAATGTATGTATTGTTCTTTGCTATAATACAATGGAAAACAGAATGATGAGAGTCTCTCTCAACAGGTGGTTCTCATGCGTAACTATTTTCGATACAATGCTTATTAGTAATATTTAATTCAGATGCGTTCGCACTGTCAAGGATGATAGTTCGGAAAATGAAACCGCTTAAGTACGGGAGTATGAACACCAATCATTTTTACTCGCATGTTCTGCCTAAAGAGTTAAGCTCAATAAGTCTGCCTTGTAGTAGAATGATTTTGTAAACATTGAAGTGCCGATATTCATCCGATAAACCAGGAACTGTCAGTACGCTGTCCTGGCCTGATCTTTAAAATATTCGTCAAACACACTGAGGCACTGCTTTCTGCCCAGCTGACGGCGCACCAAGATATTCTGATCACCACCCTGCATATACTGATAGAATTTATCATCTCTGAAGCCGATGTTCTCCGTATCCTTCACATCACAGCCGTAGTACACCTCTGCGATATTCGACCAGAGGATCGCACCTAGACACATCGGGCACGGCTCCGCCGTGGTATAAAGAACACATCCGGAAAGATCAAAGGTTTTAAGATTTTTTGAAGCGTCACGGATAGCCTGCATTTCACCATGGCAGGTGGCATCCTGGTTGCCGATCACCTGATTGTGCCCGCGTCCCACGATTTGACCGTTTTTAACCACCACACAGCCGAAGGGACCGCCGTGGCGGGCACGGATCCCGATCTGAGCCTCCTTTACAGCCTCGTTCATAAAAAACTCATGTTCTTCAGATACAGTCATAATCTCTCCGTCAAAGTCAGAATAAACAGACGTCAGCTACTTGAGCAGCAGCAGCGTTTCATCACCGATACTCTTGGTGGTACAGGTTTCAACATAATTTCTGAGTTCATCAAGGATCTGATCGTCATTGGTATTGCGCAGGTTGACCTTGGAGGCAAAGTCCGCTATCCATTCGGTCCACAAATCCTTGTTGCGCATATTGGACAGATTGGTGAACAGTTCCTTGGTAAGTTCTTTATTCATGGCAATGAGCATAATCAGGGAATCGCAGATCCGGTAGTCAATACGGTGTCTGAGTTCCTTGTCCTGAATATAAATATCATCGGTTATCACCCCGTCGCGGTAGATATAGTCTCCGTACTCGTTGTAGCCGAGCGGGATCAGATCATAGTCGCCGGTACATATTGCCACACCGAATCTGCCTACCGAAGCGGTAAGCACAAACCATCCGAAGTCAAACCTCTTCATCAGCACCACTGAAAGTGTCGAAGCAAATTTCTTCGGTGTGACACTGGCGAAATTGGACTGGATGATAATTTCCTGATAGGCCTGCTTGAATCCGTCAATCATCAGTTTTTCAAAGGAGGTTCTGGCAACACGCTTGGTATTCTCCGGACGGTCCGGATTGGCCAGCATATGCACTATATCATCAATTTTACCGTTGAGTTTTTTAAGATTGTTGGTAAGCGTCTGAATCACGGAATACACTGCAACCCTTGAACCCTCACGGGAAAACTCCGCCTTTTCACTGCCGTCTGCCAGGGCGATGATCACCCAGCCGTTGACATTGCCGATCCCGCAGTCCGCATTACGGGGAAGTCCGTTGTTGGCATGCATCTTTCCACGGTTCGATACAGCGTAGATCTTCTTGGAGGAGGTCATGGAATCATTCACATATACCTGGCGGTGCAAGTGGAAATTATCAACCTTGTAGAATTTTATATCCTTCGGGGTAGGAATATTCTGCCAGATGATCTTGATTGCCGGCAGAATTCTCAGCACCACTGATTTTGACAGCAGCAGCATTCTTGAATTTCCAATCCCCTTGCTGCGGTAGCGCAGTTTCAGAACAAAATTGCCGACAGCGTTCGGAACACCCTGCATGGTCATGGTGCCGCTGTTGAAACTCAGTCCAAGTTCATCGCATCCCAGCACACTTTCAACCTCGATATCCTTAAAATGATCTCTCAGGTTGATGCGGTAGCTCTGCTCCTGGGTGGCGGTAGGAAGTTCAGGGAACCCGCTGTGCTCACCTGGTCCGCTGTTATCAACCTCCACATTGGATACATTTATCACCAGACGTGCATTCTTCTGAACCTTCAGCCCGTCAAACTTTTTAAAGGTGAAATTAATCAGCAGTGATATGTCTCCAACCTGGGTAGGAAACCCCTTGAGCTCCATCTGATCGTCAAGGTAGTACAGTCCGTAGGTGTCAAGACCGACAAACTTCACGTTGCAGTCATGCGGGAAAATATCAGCGACTGAAAAACTGTATTCCCGGTTTACCAGTCCCGCCGGGAGAATAATTTCATCATCCACGAACAGGAATTTGTATTTGGAGTAGAATACAGGATCCGCACGCCGGATCTTCTCACGCTGAGACTGGATTTTCTCCTCCCTCTTTTTGATTTTACCTTCCTCGGAACCTTCCCCGAAATTATAGTTATACAACACCGGGGAGCTTTCGTTGGACAGTGAAGGAGGAGGATCGGCCTTCAGATCGAGTATTACATAGAGAAATTCCTTCGGATTGTCATTAAGACGGAATCTCGAACCGTTGACAATCTTAACCGATTCCCCCACCAGCACAGGTCTGCCGTATCCGGAACTGATATCGTAAAGTCCTTCGATACTTGTGTTGTTGAGATACCAGTTATTGTTCTCATAGGTGATATTGGCAACAGGTTTGTGATCTTCATTGGTAGTGAACTCCAGCGGGGTATTCTGGTGTTTGAGCAGCCACATGGACAGATTGCGCCGGTGATAGCTGACGAATTTGGTGTTGGTCAGACTGAAATCCTGCTCATCCCTCTGACGGTAGAAATGGAAAATCGGTAGCACATGCTGAAGTCCGCGGTGACAGAACGGACATTCGAGCATACCGCGTTCATAAACAAACCAGCCGTGATCACAGCGCGGGTTGCTGCACGGAACAAGCAGTTCGAAGGTTTTCATCAGGGCATTGGCCCACTCCTCCGCCCTAGGTCTCATTTTAGGATTGTGCAGTCCGTCGATGAAAGCACGTTCAAACAGGATCTTGAGGTACGGGCCGCATATAGTGTACGGGGTTTTGCTCGGATCCCCGGTCACCCGCTCCATCGGATGCAGATCCCTGACATTGACTCTGTTGGTCGGATCGGTCGGATGTTCTATAAAAAGAGCCTTTTCACCCATAACCAGCTCTTCATCCTCGTCCGGATCCAGATCATAAACCTTTCCTCCGCGAAGCGGATGACGGTTGAGCAGATACATGTAGATCAGAGTTGCCAGGGCGTGACAGTCGGTCTCCATGCTCGGCAGCACCCTATTCGGATCATCCAGGCTCAGATGCTGTGTCTTCATAACCTCCGGTGCAATAAAATCGGTGGTTCCCATAACTTCAGGGTTGAATTTTCCGGTTACCACCAGACCGTCAAGGTCTATGATGGAGATCTGACCGGTCGGCGGATCGATCAGCACATTCTTATATGACAGATCGGAATGGGCAAGGCCGGCGGCATTGAGCCTCTTTACCGCCTGGGCAAGTCTCATGCAGGCGATGATATAGCCCTTCCAGTTGCCCCGCTCGCGGGCATCCAGGTACATACGGTTGCGGATGGAGGCAAACCATTTCCCCTCCTTCTCCTTTCCCTTGATCCCGCCGATATCATTATGATCGGAACCGTATTTGAAAAAGAAGCAGCTGCGGTAGGTAGGAAGCACCAGCCCGATTTTTCCGTTGTACATCACAACCTTGGTCGGCCAGCAGTACAGCGGAGCCCAGTAGTCGCCGCCCTTGTTGTTGAATATACTGTTACGGTACAGACCGACAATAGTGTCAAGACGGTCAATCAGCTTTTCCTTATCCAGCTTGCCGCTGCGGTAGAAGGCAATAACATAGGATTTATCGGGGCTGAAATAAACATCCTTCATTTCACCCTTACCGATAATTTTGGAATCTTCAAACTCTACAATTGAGCCGTCCAAAGCTCTTAACTGAATAATCATAATTCATCCGTTTAAAAGATCACAACCACGGTACGATCGTCATGATTGCCGATTGACCAGAAATCCAGATAATCAAGCAGCTGTTTCTCAAGTTCATCATTACATCCGAACAGCTCCACCTGTTCTCTCAGCGTGTTGAAAAATTTCACCCAGCAGCGTGAATCATTAAGATTCCTGTCGGATTCAAACTTCGGATCAGAAACCCCGTCGGTCATAAGAAGCAGCGCATCGAAATCCTTTACCAGTTTCACCACGATCCTGCTGCGTACATCCTCGATATCGGTAATACCCTCGGTGGTAATGAACCTGGTCTGACCGAAATATTTTCCCTCATCAGGATTACAGAGGATTGCCGCGGTATTGTGCTGAAGATCCACCATACCGATGGCTCCGTCACCGACATTATAGGAGAAAACCAGCCAGCCGTAGCGGGTTTTTCTGCACAGTGTAATCAGACAGGTTGAAGCAAAACTGTCCGCCGTGGCATCCTCCAGCTGTTCGGCCTCCTTTCTGAATCTGGCGATGGTTTTCACCAGCACGGATCTGATAATCACAGATACCTGCTGTTTCAAGGCAGACTCCAGATCCTCCGCATTCCCCTCAACCCTGAAGGTTCCCAGTACACCGTCCACAGTCTGATTGAAGGCACTGTCATTCAGAAAATCACTGAAAGTTGCGCCGATTACCTCCACCAGGATCCTTGATCCTTCGCGGGAATACCTGGCGGAACCGGCACCGTCACAGACAGCAGCCGCATACCAGCCGAATTTGTCAAAATAATTGATGTAGAAATCATCATCGCGGAACTTGCCGTCATAGGCATGGGATCTGCCGCGCTTGCTTGCGGCAACCATGTTTTTCAGTCCTTGCTGCTTGAACTCGTCAACAATAACAGACTTACTGTCCTCATTTGACTTAGGGAACAGAGAGCCTGCCGGAGGTTCTGTCTCCTTCCACAGCGTGATTACATTAATGGTCAGCAGTTTGGAAAACGGATTGCCCTTGAGATTGAACTGAATGCCGACCTGGAAACTGCCCAGATGCTCCGGAACCCCCTCTATGGTGCAGTCCCTGCTGTTGTAGTACAGCCCGATGCTTTCAAGTCCGACTATTTTAAAACTGCCGAAGGCTGAAAGCGGTACTATATTCTTCAGATCATAGTAATAGGATATGTTTACAATGGCCTGATCCAGCTCATTGATAGACAGCAGTTTGAACAGTTTCTGCTGCACATCGGATTCATTTTTAACCTTTGTACGCTTGCCGCTAAGCAGATTGATAACCCTGGGATCATATCTGGTGAAACTTTTGGAGATGGTACGATCCTCGAAACCGGGAGGAAGTTCATCCTCCGGCTGTTCAAGAAAATCTATGTTCTCCTCGCTGACCACGTATACGTTGTTACGCGGCTGCTCGCGGTTTCCCGACAGATCGAACTCATCGATATTGACAGTTGTGCTGTTCTGCATAGGCGCTCCGCGGTTAACCGATGGTACGGTTGATATTGATACCTACATTGGCAATGCCGAAGAAGGAATGCTTGCCGCAGTGCGGGCATACATTAACCTGATTGTTCTTCACGCACAGCACACCGCCGCAGCTGCAGATCCCGATGGCGCTGTCATTGCCGCAGATCGGACAGGTCGGATGACCGAACAGGTGGTCGGTATTAATCTTCAGATTGTGATAACCCTCGGCTGAAAGTTCAAAGTAATCGTCATCAACCGGATAGGCCCCCTCAAGGGTGTAGTCACTGCTGTCCCTGCTGTTTTTCTGGTACTTGATCAGATAGTAGTTGCCGGTGGTCTGACATTTGGAAAGGATCACAATATAGTTGTCATCCACCACCACCGAATCATCCCCGTGAACCTTCTTGACCACATTGCTGCTGTTGTTGCGGTTGATATCATTTTCAGTGGTCTGGGATACACTCTTGCTGGAGGAGTTTATTGACTGGGAAATCCAGTCAAAGAACTGTTCAAAGGAACTCGGATCGGTGTTTTCAAGGATATAGACATTGTCGGTGAACTCCTTGAGGATCTTGGTATCAACGTTGTTACCTATGGAAACCGCCACACACAGTACCGATTCACTGTATTTTTCACGCCATTTCTTTGCCGCCTCCTGATAGCGGTCGGTAGGAGTTCCGTCAGTGAAGATGAACACAATCGGACGCCAGTCGCCCTTCTCCTCGTAGGTGTTCTTTTTGACACACTGATCGATATCCTTCATCAGGAATTCCAGTGCATTGCCAAGTGAGGTACCGCCGCCCACGGGCAGATGAACGGAGCTGAGCCGGTAAAGTTCGGCCATGGAAAGAAGTTTTTTGGTTTTTCCTGCAAAGGCAATAACCGACAGTACCGTGGTCTCCAGGGCATAGGGGCTCTGTTTCAAGGTCCTTATTATCGTCGTTATACCTTCTTCCACGCATTTTATCGGTTTGCCAACCATTGATTCTGAGCAGTCGATCACTAGGTAAATAGGTAATCTTCTCATGAGTAATCACTCCTGATCTGTTTTATCCTCTTCCGCCTTGAGGCGGTTATAATAATAATTTTTTATAGTAATATTTTATTTTCAGGTATTTCTCAATCTGTATTCCGGCCGGAAGTACTATTTCTCCACCCTCATTGCATAGGACATCAGCACAGTACTGTCGGCCGTATCAAGCGTCACAATGTTCTCACTGATATCAGCCAGCCACGGATCTGTAACCTTGGCCTCCTGGTTCGCCAGGCATACCACAACAGAAGAGATATTCTGGTTGCGCAGCAGCAGAAGCCCCTGTGCATACTCATCGGTGGGTTCACCGTCGGTGATTACAAAAATAATCGGTTTCCAGGTTTCTATTCTCACCTTCTCATTGTCCAGCTGGTGCTGTGCAACCTCGGTCGCCGCCAGGGTAAAGGCATCACCCAGGGCGGTGCATCCGCTGCAGTTGAGCTGAGGCATGACAAAATCCTCGATATCGGTGAGAGGGGTAAGCAGTTCGGCCTTGTCACCGAACGTGATGAGAGAGAAATTAACCTTCTGGAATGTGGAGAGACTTCGCCTGAACGCTGCAATAATTACCTGCAGTCCGTTCTGCAGAGCCATTATCGGTTCACCGTGCATCGATCCAGAAGTATCAAGCAGTATGTAGATCGGCAATCCTTCCATATATTCCTTTTTCCCGGCAGGGAGATAATAAAATCAAGATATAAAAATACTTCTTTCATTTTATTACAACCGGCGCCGCAGTCATATAAATTACGCGTTTGCGATGTAAAAACTGTGTTAAAGGTTACAAACTTCACCAAGTATTGAGCCGGTTTTCTGATCCGGTACCATATATTGTACATTTTGCATACTGAAGACAGTGCGCAGCACCGGAGGAACTCAGTTCCTTTCAGCACTGCCGGGAATGATTTCAGTCCATCCGGTACTGCTGCGGTTTAAGACAGTCGAGGATCCTCTCCACCATCATGGCCTTCTGAAGATTGAAGGCGCCGTTTTCCAGCGTCTGTTCCAGACTCTGGCGGCCCCGCACAAATTCAGCAATATTGCCCAGGGATTTTCTGTTGGCGGTATACCACGGATCCTCCTGCGGGAAATACTCACCGGATACGGCCTCACCGTTGAAAGATACCGGCAGATAGTGCCAGTTGGATCCGGTGGTGAAACTGCCGGAAAGGATCAGCCGCGCATCGTTTCTGCCGCCGCAGATGCCTTCTACTGTAACATTATGTGAAATGCCCCTTAAGCTTTCATCCCGCCTGCATCGGATTTCAATGAAGGTCCCGCCGGATGAGGTGACACAGATGGTCTGTTCATCGGACCTTACTGCACCGCTATCCGCCGGGATCCGGTGGACAATAAGAGAAATCAGATGGGAGACAGTTTCATAGAACATCTCCTCGGATGTAAACGGCCGGTTCAGTTCGAGATTGTAGGCGCAGTCAATGACAATTCTGCCGATGCGGTCAAACCGGGACAGTCTGTCATAAAAAATGCCGATATCCTGAAGAAACGGATAGGCGTAATTGAAAAAGATCCCCTCCGGCAGTTCCCGGTATGCTTCAGGGCGTCCGTAATATCCCAGAACCGGTTTTTCACAAACAACGGCACACCCCAGCTGCAAAGCCTTCTTTATAGCGTCACCGTGAACATGTGCCGGTACCGCCAGGGATACCAGATCAGGACCTACCTGCGCCAGCTCTTCGATCGAGGTAAAGGCGCGGGCGATGCCGTACTGCCTTGCCACCGCACTGCATTTGTCAGGATCCGGAGCCACCACCGCCGCAACCTCGTGGCCGAGCTGCCGGAAGGCATTGATGTGTACGTGTCCCCAGTTAATTCCTACAACAGCTGTTTTCATCAATTCACCGCCTTGACTATAATCGCCATAAATTTAACCCCGTTTTCGCCGGCCCTGGCATAATGACTCATACCTCTGCAGATCCGGTGCAGATCTCCGGCCTCAAGAGTTCTGCAGGATCGCCGGCCTCCAGAATCTTCACACTCGGCATACATAGTTCCCTCCAGAATGTAATAGTACTCCTCGGTATCATCATGACGGTGCCATCCCACTGAAGCCCCGGGTTCTAGCCAGCTTTCAAGAATGCCGTTGAGCTTGCCGTTAAATGAGAAATGTTCGGCCGTATCCGGCTGTTCGGAGGTTATCCATTTGCAGAAATTGAGTCCGGTACCATGTTTTGGATCATTCTCTTGGTAATCTTGATTTTCATGGGCATTGCGGTAGACAACCTTTTTCATCAGTTTTCCCTGCTTGAAAAACCGATCCTCCCCAGATCTTTCAGAGGGATAAATCTGCGGGTGCTGTGACGAATGGAAAACAGATCCTTCAGTATATTCTTCATGTTCATGCAATGACACAGCCGATCTCCCTATAAAACTGACATATAGGAAGTATAAGATAATTTTCTCGAAAAAACAGATACATAACTAACAGTTCAAGCTGATTGCAGCGTCAATCAGGAACAGTTGAAATGAAAGACGGGATTAAATACTGCCGCATCCCGTCACAAGATAACACCCGGATCATAAAAACGACAGATTACCGGAAACGGTCGGAATTGAAATTTTTTCAGGCGGTTGCGGCAGGCTCAGACACGCTGTCTGTTCCCGCCGGTTAATCTATCATTTTTCCGGCACTCACCGGGCACCTTCACCATCTCATCACCTGCCGTTCAGCTCCGGGGGCGAAGACAGAAAACGTTATCTCCGGAAAAATCTTATTTTCCGGTTCAACCTTTACTGAGCTGCTTTATGCTCCGCCTCCCAGATTAACTCCTCCATCGTGCGGAAAAGACGCTCAGGTTCAACCGGCTTTGACAGATGTGCGTTCATCCCGACCTGCAGCGATCGTTGTACATCCTCGTCAAAAGCATTTGCTGTCATGGCAATGATCGGAATAACACCGGCGTCCGGCCTGTCAAGTGCTCTGATAGCGGACGCTGCCGCCAGACCGTCCATTTCCGGCATTCTGACATCCATGAGAATTGCATCAAACTGATTTATTTCACTGGCGGAAAACATTTCCAGAGCTATTCTGCCGTTTTCAGCGTGGGATACATTCATCTTCCTGATATCCAGCAGTTCCTTAAGAATTTCTGCATTGATCATAATATCCTCGGCAATCAGAATATTTTTCCCCTCAAGACTGGCTCCTGCTTTCTCTCTCAGGAGATTCATGTTGTTTCTGCGGGCAACACGCTCAAACTCGGCAAGTACATTTGAGGCAAAAAGAGGCTTGGCCAGGAAACCGTCAACTCCGGAATGAAGTGCTTCATCCATAATTTCATCCCAGTTGAAGGAAGTAAGAATAATAACAGTTGTCTCCCGGGCATAAATTTTTCTGATTTCCCTCGCTAATGCAACACCGTCAATACCAGGCATTTTCCAGTCAAGCAGTACAAGGTTGTAGGGACTCATCTTGGTATGCTGAACCTCCAGCATATGCATAGCTTCCTTTCCGCTGTAGCAGGTGTCAGCCATGATCCCCGCCTCATCAAGAACAATGCGGGCATGTTCAGCAGCAATTTCCTCGTCGTCAACCACGAGTACCCGCAAATCGTTCGGATTAATCAGCACACCTTCACTGAGATCGTGTGAACTGTTTTTTAGAGTAAGGGTAACCGTAAAAGTCGTACCCTCCCCTTTCTTTGAGTCAACTGCAATACTACCGTTCATGATCTCAACAATATTTCTCGTTATTGCCATTCCCAGGCCGGTACTGCCGTACCTGTTGCTGCGGTACCGATCCTCCTGCGAAAAGGCATCAAACACTTTAGGAATAAAATCCTGCTCCATTCCTATCCCGGTGTCGGTTATTATAAATTTAATAGTTGTCTGATCCCGGTATACGGCCGTTCTTTCAACCTTCAGTGTCACAAGGCCCGGCGGATCTGTAAATTTGATGGCATTGCTGAGAATATTAATCAGAACCTGCTTTAGTTTCATGTCGTCACCGATATAATAATCTGCAACGCCTCCTGTCACTGAACACTCGTACCTCAATCCCTTTTCATTGCACTGCGACATCACCATTGCATTGATCTGTTCAAGCATACCGCGGAAAGAAAACTCCTCACGCCTTAAGATCAGTCGTCCTGATTCGATACGGCTCATATCAAGAATGTCATTGATAATACCAAGCAGATGCCGGGCGCTTTCGCCGATTTTCTCCAGATATTCCCCGGTATCTCTGTCAAACTTTCCCCTGCGCAGAGCCAGACTGTCAAGACCGATTATTGCATTCATCGGTGTCCTTATTTCATGACTCATATTGGACAGGAACGATGTTTTGGCCTTGTTGGCGCTTTCCGCCACCTTCAAAGCCTCCTCGAGAGCCTTGTTGCGGGCAAGGGTATCACGCATTTGCTCATCAATATTTGTGAAACCGAGTCCGATTATACGAACAGGACGATCCTTTGCTTCATCATCCTGGTTGACACTGGCCATACGGAGCATTTCATAGTATTTAATGCCCTTTCTTCTGACAAGATACCGGTACGAAACAACTTTACTTTCAGAGAGTCTTTTTCTGATATTATCCGGATTGACGTAATCAAGAAATCCCTCTCTGAAATTTTCGTCAACAGAATGCTCGGCATACCACCTGAAACGTTCAGTAAAATTAAAATGAACGCCTTCTTCAGTCTGCTCGTCATCTGCCGGATCCTCCCGGTAGCATACGCCGTCATTAAGTTCGAGATCAATCTGGTATACACTGCGATAATCAGATGCCAGTGCGGTAATCATCATATCCTGCTGTTCGCGCTTGTTCTGCTCCTCTATCAGTTCCTGCTGCAGTTTAAGCCGTTTCTCCAGTTCCTGCTGTCTGGCAATGCTGGTGGCCTCGGCGGTCTTAATCCTTGTCATTTCCGTAACATCTATACACATACCGAGTATACACAACCTGCCAGAATTATCTGTAAATTTGATTTTGGTAGTCTGAAGATTGCGGATTTCAACTCCGCCAGCATCCGGAACATCTTCAAAAAATACATACGGATCATCCATGGAAAGCGCTTTTTGATCATCCTCCACAAAATGTCTGGCAGTCTGCTGATCAAAAATTTCAAAATCCGTAAGACCAATCACCTTCTGAGGACTGTTTTTTCCTGCATACTCGGCAAAGGGCTGGTTGCAGGCAAGATATTTTCCAGTCTCAGCATCCTTGGAAAAACTCATTGCAGGCATATTGGAAAGCAGAGAGGTAACGGACGCCATAAGATCTGCCAGTTTTGCCGCCGACTGGATCTGATCGATCAGTCTCCTGTTTTCAGCCTCTGTATCTCTTGCCTCCTTCAGCAGCTGTCTGGTGTTCAGCTGCTCACGAACCTCACGGTCGACATCCTTGAATCCGAAAACGATCCCCTTCCGGGTGGCGCTCAGACAGATCGAGGCGAATTCAATCCTGCAGTATCTCTGTGTTCCTTCTTCAGTCTGCTTGATGTAACCCACTGAATAGATGGGACGATCACTGGTATTTCTGATCACGTGAGAAAGTTCAACATCGTGGATAAAACGATCCCGGTCCTGCATAACCACCCGGTTATGCGCATATTCAAGCATTGCCTGTCTGTAATCCATATCCCCCAGGACTTTCCTGGCGGAAATCAGAAACCGCTCATCCTCTCTGCCGTTAATTCTGTAAATTTCAAAATGTCCGGTTTCAAGATCATCAACAAGCCATACGGAACTGTAGACACGGCTCAGACCTTCTATGACAGCACTCCTTGCAGCACGGTCGTGCTCAGCCTTCATTTTTTTGTCCGTAATGTCGGAGATAAAAACATAGAACAGACTGCCGTAGGTTTCAGATTTGACCATATGGCCGTAATCATCTATCCACCTTACACTGCCGTCCCTCCTGATTATGCGGTATTCAACATGGTCAGATTCATCATCTCTCTCCCCGAGCTGTCTGACAATCGATTTGCAAATACTTTTATAGTCTTCCGGATGGACCATTCCCCTGAAGGTAAAACCGGTTAAAGCTTTGAAACTGTCAAGAGACTCACAACCGAATATGTCAAATACAAAATGGTTGGCATACAGCAGCTGCTCCTTTTCATCAGCCTGGTAGATAAAAAAACCACCGGGAAAATGTTCGCCGATCTGCTCAAGAACCTCAAGAGCCTCCTGTTCGTGTTCAAAGTGTTTCCCCAGCATAACTTTTCCCTTCCTATTCAGTCAATGCAGCAAGCTTTGCTCTGAGTTCCGTAATCTGCTGCAGCAGTGTTGAATAATCAGTCTGTGTTGAATTACGTAGAAGTTCGGTTATTTCGCAGACTTTGTCATAAATCGGAGTCAGGGCTAAATTTCCCAGTACCCCTTTGAGTGCATGGGCGGCTTCAAAACCGCGCTCCAGATCCCCTGCCTCCACCGACTGCTTCAAACTGTCGAACTCAGGCTGATTGATAACAAGTCCGACAAGACGCAGATAAAGATTTTCGTTATTCATGCATCTGCCCAGTCCGGCAACGGTATCGGCGCCGAATTCATTAAGTTTTTCTATAGTTATCATACTACTGCTCCTCCCTACGGATAAACTCTTCAAAATCTTCTGCAGGAACCGGTTTTGAAAAATAAAATCCCTGGATCACCTGACAGCCCATTGATTTCAGAATTCCAAGCTGAGTTTCAGTCTCCACACCTTCAGCCACAACAGGTACATTAAGAAATTTAGCGATACTGATGACAATCTCCACCAGCTTCAGACTCTTTTCATCCCTTTCCATATTTTTAACAAACTTCATATCCAGTTTTAAAACATCAAAGCATATAGATGTAATCATGTTTAAAGACGAATATCCGGTTCCGAAGTCATCCATCTCAATTCTGAATCCGGCGCCGCGAAGTTTATTTACGGTTTCAATCAGCTTCTCCGCATTGTCGGCATACGCCGACTCAGTTATTTCAAGCATCAGTTCCTTTGAAGTTATACCGTTTTTCTTAAGAATGTGCTGCAGCTTTACTTCAAGAAGCTGATCAAAAATATCAATACGGGAGACATTAACAGATACCGGAACAGTTCGACCGAATTTTTTTCTCCATTCACTTATCTGGGCGGCCGCTCGGTCCCATACATAGTTGTCGATCCTTTGAATAAGACCGTTCTGTTCAAATAAAGGAATAAATACACCGGGATTAATCATACCCAGTTCAGAATGCTGCCATCTGATAAGAGCCTCGGCACTGCACAAACGGGGACGATCTGAAGTAATTTCATACTTGGGCTGATAGTAAACCTTGAAATCACCGTTTTTCAAAGCCACGTCGACATCCCTGATAAGTCTCTCGTTGTAGATTGATTTAAGATGAAGTTCGTTATCATAATAGGCCACAGTTGCGGTATAGTCCCCGCTGATCCGGTTGCAGGCAAGTTTCGCCCGATCAAAACGGCCCTCCGGTTCAACCTTAAAATCTACATTCTGATAAATTCCAGCACGAACCCGGATCTTCAGATCATCTCTGAAGTTGGCCATCTGCCACTGAACCTTCTTAATACAGCTTGTATTGGCGTCCGAATTCAGGCAGTACACATAAAAAGTATCCCCGCCGGGTCTTCCGGCAATAAAATCCGAACTGCTGAACACAGACTGGATGCAGGAGGCAAGTTCTTTCAGAACACTGTCTCCGATGCTCCGACCGCACATCTCATTAATCAGATTAAAATGTTCGATGTTGAAAACGATCGCATCCACAGTCTTTCCATCCCTGAGACTGTATGCATCGAACCATTTGACATATTCAAAGAAAAAATCGCGGGAGTACAGACCGGTCAATTCATCATTTTCGGTTGACTTAATCAGGGCACGGTCTTCATAAAGTTTGATGATTCTTTCACAACGGGCAAGAATAACCTCCGGCATGTCGTACGGTTTGCTGATAAAATCCACGGCTCCCTGCCTGATGCTTTTAACCTCCGCATCCTTTTCAGAAGTCATTACAATAACAGGGATCGCTTTGACAGCAGGTTCACTGCTGATTTTTTCCAGCAGTTCGGAACCGCTCATCACCGGCATCAGCAGATCGAGCAGGATCAGAGAATAATTTACACAGTCAGCATGCAGTTTCTCCCATGCCTCTTTGCCGTCGGCAGCATAATCAACATCGTAGTCCCGTCCCAGAATGGCACCGAGGATCTCACGGTTGATCGGTTCATCCTCCACAACAAGAACTCTTCTTTTTATGTTTTTGATATTGCTCGATGATAACAACATTTCCATAAACAAATCCTATCCTCTCAAAGCATTCCAAATTATATCCGGCATAATAATCATATCCTGAGATCTGAAATATGTCAGTTCATACTCCTCTGATGTTCATTTTCTTTGCATCGGCGGTCACGGCTTATCCAGTATACATGCACAGACACGCCCGCCGTTCAATGACTGGCGCAGACAGATGTTCATAACCGTCTTTTATTACAAGTATTCACCGAACACGATCACCCGGTCTGCACAGTAAAAAGTCCGGAGTTTCAGACCGTAACATCCCCAGGTTCTGACAGTTATCTGAGTACTCCACCCGTGAAGAAAACTCGACCTGACGGTCCTTATAAGCAGGAAACGGGTAAAAAAAATCACGGCACAACACTGTCCGTGATCCGTATACATATGTTTTCCGCTCAGGACAGTTCAGCCTCCGGCGGGATCCGGCTATTTTTCCGGTTCTGCTGCCGCCTGGGCCTCGGGGTGGACTTTCTTGAAGTATTTATCAAGAATACGATCCAGGGTACCGTCCTCAATCATCTGATCAAGAGCATCCTCAATCTTCCTTTGGATATACTGAGGAAGTTTGGCTGAATACGCCATATAGCGGTCGGTGGTGTCGTTAAGGGTGAAATCGGTCACCACCTGAACGTCATCCGAACTGCCGAGCAGTCTTGAAAAATAGGCAGCCTCCCAGTCACTCGCAATTATGGCATCGATCTGACCGGAAACCAGCTTTTTGAACAGATCCAGACCGTCCTCGGAATATTCCTTGTTGATCAGCGGATCATCATCCAGCCGGTCATCATATGAGAAACTCTTGATAAGACCTACCGAATATGAATACAGATCCTGGTAGCGTTTGGTTTTCAGCTGTTTCTTGCTGCTGTGATATACATTCTCCGGCAGTTTTTCTATATACGGCCAGCTCGGTACCTTGAGTGCCTTCTTTTCACTCAGTGACTTGGTCACTCCGGCAAGAATATCGATATTGTTGTTCTCCAGTTCCACCAGGGCTCGTGAATACTCAAGTCTCTTGAATTCGAATTTAAGGTTGGTTCTGCGCTGAATCTCTCTGAATATATCTATATCGATACCGACAAGGATCTCCATTTCAAGATCGCTGTTGTACTCGTAATATTTCCACGGCGGCTCAATGAGAGAACCCACCATAACAAAATCCTTTGCACTGGCGGCAAAAGACACCAGGGCCGCAAGGGAACCCGCCAGAAATTTTTTGAAAATACTCTTGTTCATATCTCTTTATTTAATTTTAATTCTTGTAATAAGTATCAGTTTTTAGCAAGCTGTCCGTAGTTCACGCAGCAGAGTTGTCATCCCGGTAACGAGATAAAAAATTAACAAATTGCTCGCAATACATTATAATTTAGCCATATATTCAATAGGTATAATTTTTTCTCAATTTTGTTATGCGCATAAAAGAACTGCTTTATGTTTTGGTTCCGGTACTGATGCTATGCCTGCAGTCCTGCAATCTGGACAATGTTTCACGCTCCCAGAACGGACTTGTTTTCTGTGTCAATGCCAATGTTTCACTGCTTGATCCGCAGTCAAGCGAAGTTAATGTAACCTCCGCCACCATAGCAAAAAATGTATTCAACCGGCTGATTGCCTACAACAGCGAAAAGAACCAGTTCGTCTCGGAAATCGCAACCTCATGGCATATCAGTGAAAACCGGAAGACCTACACATTCAAACTGAACCCTCGAGTTACCTTCCATACCACCAAATGGTTCACCCCGACACGAAATCTCAACGCGGATGACGTGATTTTCTCATTCCAGCGTCTGATGAACTACAGCAGAAATCAGCCCAGAACAGTCAGACACCCCGCCCGCAGTGATTCCGATGAAGAACTTGAAACAGAGGAGCAGGCTCTTATCGAGGAAATCGACAACGTCAACTATAAATATCTGCTGCAGCTGCGCAAAGTGGTCAAAAAAATCAAGAAAATCGACAATAACACCGTAAGTTTCACCCTGACGAACAATTCTGCCAATTTTCTCTCCCTGCTGGCATCCCCGAACTCGGTTATTCTATCCAAGGAATATTTTGATTCTCTTGCGAGCGATCCGCTGCGGGAGGAGATCTTCGCCAACAATATCATCGGAACCGGACCGTTCCAGCTGGTATCCCACAAATACAACGACTATATTAAACTGAGACGGAATCCGAACTACTGGCAGGATCCGACCAAACCGTACCTGGACCGGCTGGTAATCGACATCACTCCGAACCAGGCCAAGCGCATGAACAAAATCCTTACCGATGAGTGCCAGATCGCCAGCCAGCCGAGTAAAACCGCCATGGATCTGCACCAGAAGATCCAGGATAACTTCGACTACATTGAATCTCAGAACACCGAATCAACTGTTTTCTATCTGAACACCGCCAGAAATCCGCTGAAAAACATCGAACTGCGCAGGGCACTTGCCTTCGCCTTCAACAAGGATCTGTACCGCCGTGTTATATACGGAGACACCGGAGAGCCGGCCAATGATCTGTTTCCGTTCTCGGTAAAATACCAGCTCAACAGCAGTTTTGTCTTCAGCTACAACGTTGCCAACGCCCAGAACTTCATCGAACGCTACAAACGTGCCCACAACGTGACCACGGTACCGACGCTGACCATCTGGATCGAGCAGAGCAATTCCAAACTCGGTTACAACTCCGCCCGTATCGGCCAGCTGATCAAGCGTGATTTAAAAAAAATCGGCATCCAGTGCAACATCATCGAGATGTCCGAAAAATCCATCAAAAATCTGCTGCCGTACCAGGGATATGACATCATTGTGGCCCAGCAGCCGTTTTCAAGACTGCTGCCTCTGTACCGTCTGTACCATAATTTTGCCTGCAACAGCAGAAACAAACCGGCACGCAGCAACTATTCCTCATACTGCAGTCAGGAACTGAGCGAAGCCATCAGTAACATTCAGTACGCGCCTCTGGAACTGGATCTTTCCGAGGAATACAACCGGATCCAGGAACTGCTGCTGCTCAGCGTGCCGTTCATTCCGATTGCCTACAACTCCGATACCTTCATTTACAACAAGGATATCACCACCCTCAAAAGTCTGCTGGTAAACGGTTTTGACTTTTCAGAAACGAAATTCAGGGAGGTTGAGTAATGCTGTCCATACTGCTGCGCAAAACCACACTGTTCATCAGCTCCATCATCGTGCTGCTGGGTCTGACCTTCTGGTTCCATGTAAGAGTGCGTAATCTCGGTGACAGCGAACTGCTGTATGAACTGTTTGATTATCTGCAGAGAATTTTCACCCTTGATTTCGGTATTTCAAACGAATCCGGCCAGCTGGTGCTGGAGATGTTTGTCCCGGCATTCATAGCATCGATGGAACTGGTGGTGATCAGTATTCTGATTTCAGCGGCGATCGGGATTTTTCTCGGCGCCTATTCCGCACTGCACAAGGATACCATCATTGATTCGATCCTTACCAACACCAGTATTTTTCTTTCAGCGATCCCGGTTTTCTGGCTTGCTCAGATCCTTATTTCGGTAATCTCGGTATACTTCGATATCATTCCGTCGCAGCACCGGATAAGTCCGCTCTACGACGTCCCTAACGTAACCGGAATGATCCTGGTGGATACACTGCTGATAAGCGGGAAAGACGGTTTTTCATCCTTCTTCAACGCTCTGGTCCACTTCCCTCTTCCGGTACTGGCTCTTTCAATCCTTCCTATATCCGAGGTTATCAGAATCACCAGAAATTCACTCTACGGGGTAATGAGAACCAACTACATCAAGCTTGCCTTCAGCCGCGGATATTCACCGTTCTATGTAATCACCAGACACGCCATCCGCAACGCTCTTCCGCAGATGTTCCAGCAGAGCAACACCATTATTTTCCTTACCTTCACCTCGGTAATCGTGGTGGAGAACGCTTTCAACTGGCCCGGCATCGGTACCATGATTGTTGAGGCGATTAAAAACAGAGACTACAATATCGTGAACATATACCTGGTTTTCATCGGCGGTCTGTTCATTCTTCTGAACACCGCCATCGAGGCCATGGCTGAAATCTCCCAGCTTTTCAAGGTAGGAGGGGTAAAATTCCATGGCTAAAACAGAATTTCTCGATCTGAGATCGAAATACCTCAAGGTAAAATGGTGGCGTATTTTCAAGAACAGCTGGCTGCCCTGGTACGCCTTTATCCTGCTGGTGGTGACAGTGACGCTGATTACCGTTTCCATCTGCTGTTTCAATCTCAATCCGTATGACCAGCAGTCCGGTGAGTTTTTTAAGAAACCGAATTTCACCTTCAGCTTCCGTGACGGGATCGGTGAACTGATTCTAGGTACCGACGACTTGGGCCGTGACGTGTACGCCCGACTCATGTACGGTTGCAAAAACACCTTTCTGTGCGCCTTTGCCGCAGCCACCATGTCAGCTTCCATCGGCTATCTGATCGGGTGTATCGCCGCACTGTACAACAATACCGTCACCAGGTTCATCAAATCATTTATCAGAACACTGCACTCCTATACCCCGATAATTCTGGTGTTCGCCATAGTTACCGTGCTGGGACCGAGTATCAAGAACACCATGTGGGCCATCACAGTCTCACTGGTGCCGCGCTTTACCAACATATGTTTCAACCTTATTACCGAAGAGACCAGAAAGGAATACATCACCGCGGTAACCCTCGACGGTGCCGGCCCGCTGACACTTTTTAAAATATCGGTCTACCCGAATATCAGAGATGTGCTGATTTCCCAGTACACCAAAGGTCTGACCATGGCAATTCTCGATGTTACCTCGCTGGGATTTCTAGGACTGTGCGTTAAAGATCCTGAACCGGAGCTTGGCACTATGATTGCCGAAAACATGGATCTGGTATATACCGGGAACTACTGGCTGATAGCCCTGCCCGGACTGATGATCGTGCTCTTTGTCATCATGATCAATATCATCGGTGACGGGATCAGAACCGCAATGCATAAGGAGAGCACCTGATGGCACTTCTTGATATCAGAAACCTGAACATCGACATCCGCACTCCGGCCGGAGATCTGCATGTGGTTGACAATGTGGATCTTACCGTCAATGAAGGTGAAATCATCGCCCTGGTTGGAGCTTCAGGTTCCGGTAAAAGTCTGATGCTTCAGGCTATAACATATCTGCGCAAGGAAAATATCATTTTCCGCGCCGACCGTTTTAAAATTTATAATGAAGATCTGCTGCAGATGCCGTCCCGCCGCAGACGCAGGGTAATCGGTAAAAATTTCTATCTCATCATGCAGGATCCGCGTACCTGTCTGGATCCTACCATGAAAATAAAAAAACAGCTTTACGAGGTAATGCCGAAGGAAAAATGGTACCGCATTGACCGTAAAATCCGTAATTTTATTACCAATAAAAGACGCACGGATGCCATTGCCACCCTTCACCGCACCGGTATTAAGGAACACAGCAGGATCCTGAACTCCTACCCGAACGAGCTGTCAGATGTGGAATGCCAGAAGGTTATGATTTCCATGGCAATCAGCGCCCGTCCGAAACTGATCATTGCCGACGAGCCGATCAGCAACCTGGGAATTTCATCCCGCCTGCAGATCCTCAAACTGCTGGATAAATACAACAAGAACGAACATACCTCGATTCTGATTATCTGCAACGATCTGGCATCCATCGCCAATTTCGCCGACTATTTTGCTATTTTCTACGGCGGCAAGATTGTGGAATTCGGTTCCAGATCCCACATTCTCAACCACCCGATCCATCCGTATACCGCATCACTGGTCAAAGCCATGATGATCATGGAGGATCCGACAAAGGAATTCAATGAAGAGGAATACCGGCTCGCCCGCGTTCCCGATTTCGCGCAGATGCCGGTAGGATGCCCGTACGGTCCGTCATGCAAGTACGCCAACCGCAAATGCAACAAGGCACCTAAACTGACCATTACCAAAACCTTCAGATATTTCTGTCATAATCCGCTGGACAAGGAGGCTCTGTTCGAAGATGATCAAGACTAACGAACACAGTGACAATCTGCTTGAACTGAGAAATGTCTCCCTGCGGGAGTGCAGACCTTTTCCTCTCTGTTTTTTCCGCAAAAAAAATATTCTTGAATCGCTGTCCTTCAAACTGAAGGAGAATGAATCCCTGGGTATTATGGGAGATGAAAATTCCGGAAAGGATATTCTGATCAGTCTGCTGGCAGGCATGTTCAATCCCACCTCCGGCGAGATGTTCTTTATGGACACACTGATCAACAATGATACAGAAACCCGTAAATCAAATATGCGCATGCTGTTTATCAATACCGCCAACGCACTTAATCCGCGCATGAAGGTTAAAGATCTTCTGCAGATCCCGCTTATGCTGAATTACGACCTGACAGAGGACGAACGAAACGAAAGAGTCTGGGAAATTCTTAAACTGGTGGATCTTACCCAGGATATCGCCTTCAAATATCCCAATACGCTCTCTATCGGTCAGCGCAAACGCGTGGCCCTCGCCCGTGCCCTGATCCTCAATCCGAGAATTCTGCTGGCAAACAAAACCATGTCGTCCTTCGATCCTCTGATGCGAACCTACATCTGCAGTCTGTTTGCCAAACTGAAAAAGGAGCGGCAGATCTCCACCATAATCTCCACCTCTGATCTCGATATTCTCTCCCGCGCCTGCGACAAACTGCTGATTATGAACAACGGCAGAATGGTTGAGTTCGGCAATACAGAGGAAATCATCAACAGTAGCAATGATATAACCAGAAAACTGATTGCCAACTATCATAACGAATACCGGTTCAAACCGAGACGGTAACAATACTCTGAGAAAAAGGCAAGCTCCCTCTGCCTGCAGGGTTCCAATCCGGATCCAGGGAACCTCAATCTGCCCGATTGCGGTACCAGAGAGTCACTTGAAGCCATCGTGAATTGCAAAGAAAAGCAGGACGAAATCCTCGAAATCGTCCATGAAAGACTCGATGAGAGCGAGGCATAAAGCAAAATAACGGGATGTCAGATTGGTCTCCTTTTTCTTCTAGTTATTTAATTTTTCTTCTAAAATAAAGCAAAATTAGAAGAAAAACCATTAAATTAGAAGATAGGATGAATGATGAAAACTTTTGATTACAGTTCCCTGGAACAGAAACAATGGGGAACGGATATCCTTAATCTGGTGGCCAGAATTCATGAATGTAAGGGCCGACAGGACTTATTTGTCAGACAGAAACCTGTAGAGCTTGAGACGATTGGTGGAAATTGCCAAAATTCAAAGTACTGAGGCATCAAACAAAATTGAGGGTATTGTCACTACCCGTACCAGAATGAAGCAGCTTTTTGAGGAGAAAACCACCCCGCGCAACAGAGACGAAGATGAAATAATGGGCTACCGTGATGTACTGAATACCATTCATGAAAGCCATGATTACATCCCTGTCCGTCCTTCCTATATTCTGCAGCTTCACAAAGATCTTCTTGCTAAAGCAGGACTATCCTACGGTGGGCATTTAAAAAACGTTCAGAACTACATAAGTAAAACGCGGGCTGATGGCACCATGGTTACTAGATTTACTCCTGTTGAACCGTTCTGCACCCCGGATGCCGTTGAAAATCTTTGTCATGCCTATGAGCAGGCTATTTCCGGAGAACGAATCGATGCG
>ODAI010416701.1_pt1 | contig 23454 bp, 39 predicted proteins | sample 1539321 | NCBI WGS metagenome assembly ODAI01 (sample SAMN02144231, study PRJEB22623) | gut metagenome | biome: sheep rumen | host: Ovis aries | place: New Zealand | reverse complement strand
TTAAAAACTTATGTTTGTCGCGCCCGATACAGGTAAGTTTCATATGCAACAAACAAAAGAAGTGACTGAAACTCAGTCACTTCTCTAAAAGTTCTATTATAAAATCGGGCCCGATAGTAGTATGTTCGGAAATTAAATTTGTAATTATTTTCTATTTCTCTGATGCGACAACCACTATACGAATTTCTTACGCTGTTCCGGACTTATATCAAAACACTTCACTCTGAGTTTCCACAGCACATAGTCGAACGACATCTGATCACGATGACTATACTTCCTCAGGAAGTCCTCCCACATGTCCATGACTCTCTGGACGTCTGCACTCCATCGTCTGACAATCACGTTAGTCTCGTGCAGTCCAGAATTCTCAGGATACCCGTCTTTTCGATAGATGTCTAGCTACGTCTGCATATTCTGCATCGTGTCTTTGCGATACTTCAATATAGCCTTCGACTCTTGGTAGATATCTTTTCTTTCAGGATGTGTAATACTCCCAAGATAATCACTCCCGATTAATCCGACAAGTTCATCGATATTTCCAGTAATCTTCAGATTAGCATCAACCCACACACAAACATCACATACTCCAATAAATCTCCACGGCTAAATCTTAACGATACGCTGACGCTTCACTTGTGACAATGACTTATCTTCTACTATCTCTTTAGGCAACGGACGTATAGTCCACACATTCGAAATGACTTTCTAATCCGTAAAGCAGATATACTCCCATCCCGGAGTCACATATGACGGGTCTCTCAATGTGTCATAGTTGCCGGATATACAAGTATACACGACCTTGCGACCGGACATTCGGTTTGCTATCATAGTCTTCTTTATATTAATGTCGTTGATGTATGCACCTCGAGTGTTGTCATCGCACAGTCTCTTGCTCTTAGCGCTAATTGTATTGATATAATGCAGTTTCGGAGGACGTCTATCATAAGCGGTAAAAACTCTAACATCATGCTGCAGTTCCAGTTCCTTCAAGTATATGTCATCTGTTGTGATGAGTTCCTTGATTCTCTCAATATTCAGATATTCTCTTAATATTCCAGGAGGATACAAAACACCCCCGACACCAGTAGCAAACAACTCATGTGACGGCATAAATTCTCCGTCAGTCTCTTGTTTCCAATTGTTATACGGCAGCACTTTTCCTTTGGCGTCCCACAGTATCCTGTGACAGCGCAATGAAGACACGCATTCAGGATGTCTGCTGTACGCTTGCAATAACTTAGCAATACAATCTTTCTCGTAATTATTATCATCGTCGATAGTAATGATGATGTCGTCCTGATATTTCAGCATCGTATAGTAGTACTTCAAATGAGGACGTAAGTTCTCTTCTGCTATGATGATTTCTACTTTGCCTTGTTTCTCTAATGTTCTGATATCATCGGGTATATTCTGTATATCATCCTTATAGATTGTCAGAACAGTCAAGTCCGGCTTGATTGTCTATGTCATCAGAAACTTCCTGATAGTCGCTCCACAGTCTTTCTTGAGTCGCTCTCCAAATGAAGTCAATGATACTATTATGCGCTGACAATGATATGTCTCTCCAGTCGCCTCGATGTCTTTCTTGATATACGGTTCCCAATATTCACGCATCTCCGGCTTAGACATATGAACACCCAAAGGTAAGGTATCAACGTACATCCTATGATGCCACATCTTCGGTTCATTGTCTATAGCAAACTGCAATGCCATAGTAACTGGTGCATCCAAGTTCTTCTTATGAAGTATATATGAGATGTACTGATCCTCGACTGTCACCAGACGGGAATTACGATTCTGCTCTTGTGTATTTCTCAAGACATTACAAAGCACTTTCGGTTTACGTAATGAGAAACCGCCGTTCCCGCACAACTCACAATCAATACCCAAATTACTAGCGTATTGCTTAGACCACGGAGCGCCCAAGTAGACTTCATCATATTTCATGAAGTCCTCGATGGTCTTGCCGGATGTCCTGAACATCCAGACGTCAGGCTGGACGATTAGCATGAAGTCCCACTCCTTATAATCATTATAGAACGAAGCACGCTCCATCAACTTCGAATAAGATTCTTTAGAACGGAAATAGATGCGATTCATCCGGTGATATATCGGCTTGATATTGAAACGCTTCTCAAACCATGACATATCAAGGTCGCTGGGACATAATACACATATATCATATTGCTGCAGAATCTACAGCGAGTTCTCCAAATTACGCTCTTCCCAAAGTGTCAGCCAGTCTCTGTACAATGCGAGCATGACGACCAGTCTGTTGCCTTTGAGCGGCTTCAGTTTGCTCGACACAAATGTTTTGTGAGCGACAGTTATTTCGCTCACATCACTTCGATTTGTAGTAGACTGATATATGTTGTAAAAATCGCTGAACGTCTTCATTCTTCTATATATTTAATGATGTGTAGAATTATTTATTTAAGAGAATGTTAAACGTCTGTTCGCAGTTCACGATCAGCGAACACCACCATGCAAAAAGAAACCCTGCTAACTTATAGCAGGGTCGCTTCTAATACGTTAATCTTTCGCAGTTTCTTCTCAGCGCCTGCCTTACGTCCCTTGACGACCGGCTGAACCAGGAAGATGTACTCCCAACGGCTATTTGGCATCTTCTGCATACAGACGCCTTTCAGCGTCTCACCGCGATAATCGAACTTTATCTCTGTCTTAGACAGTTCGTTCTTGATTTCACACTCGTTTTTAAGCCACGTCTCAGTAATAGACGTCACTCTATACTCTTCAGCTTCATCATCACTAGACTCAGCATCGCTACTGTTATCAAGAGTCTCAAACTCCGGCTCTTCCATTTCTTCATTGCGGTCAGTTCCCACTGTTCCACTAATCACTTTCTCCATCATCTCGCTGTTGTCAGCGAAGTACTGTTCATCGCTCAACTCATCGTTCTCGTCGTAGTTGAAGCCGTTCTTTAAATTTTCTTCCATGTTATTAAGTTTAATTGTTAAATCGTTTTAAGTTTATATTTAATCAACAGAGAAATATTCGTCTGAGACGACATCCCTCTCGTATTCGTTCTGATTGTCGTAATCAATCTTGTCGTTGTCGCTGTTGCGTATGTCTGATGCTACTGTCTCCTTTGACGCCTGGATAGTCAACGGAATGCGCGAAGCATACGTATTTATCAGATTGTCAGACAAAGGTGCTTTATAAAGCGGACCGTCAGCGACCCAGAAACGAATCTTATCCATGAATGTGAGATAAAACTCCATGCCCTTTCTTGACAGTGCATAGAACGAAGCATTCCACAGACCGACGTGCTTGTGCTTGAACCAGTACGCATCGCTGCCCACTATGTCATCTGCTGCTTTCATATACTCAAGAATGCGCTTGTCGACAGTGAAACCTCCTCCCTGCAACACGTCGAAGTCCTCAGGAATATTGCCGAGATACATCATCCACATATCAACGTCCTTCAAGAACAAAACATCATCCTCAATGACCAGCACATGTTCCCAACCCAAGTCATATGCAGTCTTGATGATTGCATAGTGATTGCGTGCGCAGTCATATTCATTGGGCTTAGTAAAACGACCCTTACCGCTTCTGTTAAAAGCATCTGCAATCAATCCATTGTACAGAAACGGTGTACCGTAGAAATATCTCACACGAGCGTCCATATCAGGCTGAAGTAACCCGAGTTCCAGAAACTGCTTCTCTATCAGTGCACGTCTGTCCGGCCTATTAGACATCGTCAGCACATATATATGTCCGAACGTCTCAATCAATTTATCAAATAATTTTCTATCCATATTGTCAAAACATTAAGGAGTTTGACTATTGTACAATCAAACTCCAATTTTGTCTATATTAGATTAGAAAAATTAGCTCTGCGAATTATTTCCGGTGTTCTACTGCTGATTGTTATCCTAGCTCTCCAAATCGTCACTGTTCAACGTCATTTCGTCAAGCAACAATGACGGTGCGAATGCCTGATATATACGAGTATGCTCTTCATCGCCGGCATTATTGTTTCCGTATATGTCGCTGCTTCCAGTCAACGGATTAGACGATGCCGGACTATATGCATTGGCACTTGTCGTTCCTGGAAGTCCGCTCGTAGACTGGTATACGGGAGGCGGAGTATACTTGAACGAATTGTCCATCACTCCGTTCCACCTAAACAAATCCACGTTAGAGTTCCACGGATTTGAATACACCCACATGTTGTTCTAGAAGAAATCAGAAATCCACTGACGACCGTTCCACATACAGATATGTCCGTGCTTTCCGTGACTCATCACAGCAATGTCGCCGGGCTGTGCAGAAGAAGCAGACCACTGAGCCTGTGCATCACGTCCGAATAACCTCGTCACAAATCCGAAGCCAATCTTCGGCAAATACGACGTGTACAGATATGCAGAACCCGGACGTCCAGCAGTAGAGACACCTCCGGCTTCAATTGCCGTACGCACATAGCGGGCACAATATCCAGAAGACTTGCGCCTTGCATTACTATTCAGTGCTGACAATGCAGCATTCACGTTCCACGTAGCCATGTATTAATCTTCCTTTGGTTTAGAAACGCCGATATCAAGCGTAAAGACATCATCAATACAATCATTAACCAACTGAACAAGCCAGCAATGATATTCTTTTGAAATCTCATTTATCAACTTCGTAATCTGAGGCATGTACTCCGTCCATTTGCCGGGACCGTTCAAACCACCAAAGAAACGAACGACCAGATACTGGTCACGCTTATTGAATTCAACGACATCAAACAAAGACAGTTTATCTTTCTTTGTCTTTACTTTCTCTGCAAGTGTCAGAAGATTCTTCTTGATGTCCTTAGCCCACTGCTTATCGAGTTTCGGCAACTTGTCCATGTCATATTCGTAACCGAACGATTCAAGCACAGCCTTACGACGCATATAATCTTGTATATCTTCGTTTATACTCTGGAATGCTTCGTTCAGTATGCTCTTTTTTAATGTCTCGAAATCTTTCATTTTTGATGTAAGATAAGTTTTCTCTATTTATCGCAAAAAAGTTTTGAAAATGACCGAAACTTTTATAAATCCACACTGTATAATATTTGAGGTTAGAAATTAAGAAAAGAAAGAAAAGAACATTAAATGGAAAAATTAGGTGATAAGAATAAAGGAGTAGACTTAGGTGGAGAGATAATCTCTTTCGAAGAGATGGTTGAGAACGGAGAAGCGAAGATAGTCACTCGTGAGATGACTGATGAAGAGTTGAATCAACTCAGGCAGTCGTTCTCAGATTGGGAAGACGCTAGACAGAAACAAGAGCAAGAAGCAAGAGAACGTCACAAGCAAGAGTATATCAATAGCATCGTGAGTGTTCGAGATGGAGAGACAATTGAAGATGTCTTGAGACGCATTGCTGAAACGCTCTATAATTTGGAACAGAGTAAGGCTGAACGACCAGTGTATTTGAGATAATGCGCTTCTAATTGAGAAATTGGACGTCTACACTTCATAATTCATCATGTTGTAGACGTCCAATTTTATTAATTAATCTTAAATATTCACTCGAATTCATTTATATTCAGAATTAATTCACTATCTTTGCAGAAAATTCAATTATACTATTATGAATGATGTTTTGAAAATGAATCGTCAAGAACTCGAAGACGTCTTGACTGGCGCTCACGAGAAAGAGACACCAGCACTTCAAGCGCTTGTGAACATGATGACAAGTCCCATCCCGAAGCGTGCCGGTCTCAAGCTCAGCAAAGAAGACACTGCAGAGTGGGCTGAAGAAATAAAGAAAGTCATCGATACACTTCGAAATGTTGACGTATATCTAACAAATGCATTATATGTCGACCCATGCATTAAATGTTCTGAGCAGACTATTGAAATCGAAAAAGCAAGAGAGCAATTGAAAACATTATTATACTGATTCATATGGAACCAAAATCAAGTTACATAAAAGACATTCAAGAAACAGTAATCTCTTTCAACGAGTACTGGGAGGATCCGATTACAGATTCTCCGCTTTGCCGAGAACCCAAGAAGAATGCAGAACTCATCGTCTCGTATTGCAAAGTGTTGCAGACAATGGCGAAGAACAACCAGTACGAACCAGACTATCTTGCTCTTCCATCAGACGTCATGGACGTCATCAACAAGATTGTCAATATCGTGTCTGACGGCCGCGACCTCAGGCACAAGCACGCATACACTAATATATGTCCAACTGACCCATTAGACAGAGGACAACAGGGCGTTCGTGAGTTTGACCACTATGTTGAAGCAAACGGATGTTTGAAGTTCGAGAATAGATGGTTCACTTATCTGGATAGACTGATTGAAGAATGTGAGAAACTTATCGAATGCTGCAACTCAGAAGAGTCTACATCTGAACTCATCAAATACGAAGGAAAGATTCTCGAATGGGAACACTACGAGAGCGGCTCTTACGTCATTCGAATCGACCAGATTAACCAGAACAGCAAAGGACAGTTCACGTTCGATGGTGCCATTATGTACTATGCAACTATAGATTCTCAATTCGACCTCGACGGCATACTATTCCAAGAAGCAGAAGATTTTCCGTTCGATGAACTTCCGTACTTTAGAAAGTGCAAGACGTCTGCAGAACTTGCTAAGCAGCTCGACAGCGGCAAAGAGAAGACGATGAAAGACGTCTGTGCTGAAATGCATGATGCTATGGACTCGTACTTCGATGGAACATTCGACGAATATAGTGAAGTCGATGATGAAGAAGATGAAGAATAATCTCTAAAATATATACAGTAATGAATGACAGGCTAACGTTCAAAAACAGAGAGAAATGGGTTAACTACGCTCAGCATCTCCGTGAAATCAATTACGCTCTCAATAATTTGTCATGGAATGATGATGCAAGCGAACTTCTACTCAATTCAGTCAACTTCCAGGACGAATTTCTTGATATAGAGAAGAAATCCAACCCGTTAAATGAGATATGGGCGAACATAGATATGAGTTCTATCAACATGAACGGGTACTACAAGGCAATCGAGGGAAACCGTTCATTCGAGCACGACAGGAAGACTATCTACTATCACATTCTCGGACATTCAGAAAAACGTCCAGAATTCCTTGAGTGTGAAGAGATTCAACTCTCAAAAGGAGGCGCATGGGCACAACTTCAGGGAGACGAGCATTTCTTCGCTCAAGAATTCTACAAGCGCACATTTGCTATCAGACTTATCGACAAACATATCGTCGAATGCACAGAAGCAGAATGGAATAAGGCAAAGGAATTGTACAACACTATAAAGTCTACATTTAATGATTCAAGAAGGTAACATCAACATCAACTCTGCTAACATCAAGCAGTGGATGATATATCTGGAAGAAGCCAAAGAATTGAATGCTTTCGTCAAAGAGAACTTCGGCAAAGAAGAAATCTCCGGAATGAGTATTGCTCCAATCATCAAATACTTGCACAAAGAGAACGAGATTATAGAGAAAGCAATCAATGCATATAAGAACCGTAATCAGAATCCCTTTGAACTAGATGCATACTATGCAACAGAATATGATACTGATTTCACTGGACGTCCACATAAACCCGGCGAAGACGGATGTGTCTATTACGAAGTCATCCATGTTCTGAAAGGAAGCAAGAGAGGCAAGAAGCACGCTATGTGTATCGAGCGTTTTAAATACAAGAAATCTAGCGATAGTGAGAATATCTACATTGAAGCATCCGGACCTTCATTCGGAACAGAAGAACTCGACTATCCGATGAGCACTTATACAGACTTGTTCTATGCAGAGCGTTTAGTCAAAGTTTCTGAGATTACTTGGGAACATTGCAAGAGTTTATATGAGAATATTTCACAAGAACAAATTCCTTTCTAAAATTCAAATATATGGACAAGACAGAGTTAAAATACTGGAAACGCAAGTGGGAACTTGATGACGACCTCATCTACAAGAAAGCCGGCATCAACCAGGCTGCATTCGTCTCTAGTAAGATTTGCGGAAATCTGCTGAAGACGCACGGCTTCGTTGTCAGCACGCACTATTCGAAATCGTGCGAACTGCCTGTGTACTTCATAAAAATCCGGAACGGCATCAAACTGACTATGCGATGCAACTTCTATGACTGGAAACTCAGTGTTGAAATACCAGAAGAGTATGACGACCTTCCGGCAAACTATCTACCAGAAGATTGTCTGAGTCACTCGATGGTAGAAAATAAAGGCGAGAAGATTGTTCCTTGCTACTGTGAAGGTTTCAAGAAAGAATGGTGTTACGACGCTTACATACCCGAACGTCCGTCAAAGAAATTTACTATAGAGATTCCGGATGACGAACGTTTGTACGTAATCATTCACTATCTGAAGCACGCTTATCCAGATAAGGTATTCAATATCGAGGACGACAATCGTTCCGTTGAAGAAATCAAAGCTAGCATTGATAAGATTCTCGACGATAACGGATTCAATGACTGGAAAGATGACGTTTCATGGGGTAAGCCTTGCAAGCGTAGAGTTATGAGCGCTTGGGAGATAATCTGGAGGACGTATTGCCTACTAGACGACCTGTCAAGTGAAATCAGAGCGATATACGGAGAGTCGATGTGTATATCAGAAGACACGCAGCGCTACGCAGAATGCATCCTGAAGTTTCCGAACGTTCACGAAGAATGGCTGAAGGAAGAGTGGATGTACAGCGACTGAAATAAAGAAGGACGTCTAAACTTCATTATCAAAGTTAGACGTCCTTCTTTTATTTAATCATAATAGGGACTTTCGCCATCTGGACGATTAGGTAATTCTTGCCACCACCATTCAATATCTTCCCACATAGGGTCTCGACTATATCCGTCATCTAAATCATCATATTGTAAGATGACGCCTTGATTAATCAATTTGATAAACCAACTGTATCCATTACTGACAAGATATAATCCATATCTCTTCGGCTTCTGCACTTTGTTACTAATCCATTCCATACATCAATTATCTCTCAAATATTTATATACGTGTTCTTCAGCGCTCTTATTTGCTACTTCTCCGTACATTTCCTTATGGTTTTCTAGTGCAATCTGCAGCAAAGCAAAGCGTATGTCCTGAATCTCCTTGACTGCTTCAATGTATCTCTTCTCAAAGTCTTCGTATATTCTAGACGGTATAACATACTCTTCTAGCTTGAACGCCGCTTCGTCCTTGCACTCTTCAGGAAGTCCTTTAGTATTCAACGATACGAAACGACCGTTCAGCATATGAGCAAGGCACATATCCTCTCCCAATATGATACTGTACTCTTCAGCATTGTACGCATGAACCTCTCCAATCTGCCATTTGTCCATAGTCTTCACTTTGTACAATCTAATGTATCCGGATTCATTCTTAGAACACAAGCATGTTCCGGGTTCAATTTCCAAAGGCACTTCATCATCAGTCACGAAAGTCTTGCTGACTTTGTCGCTGTCCGGATAATGCTTGTTGAAATAATACTGACGAATGTTGTCTTCGATTTCTTTGATAGAAGGCATAATAGAGTTGAATGCATTATATGTCGCTTTCTCTATCGCTTCAAGCGTCCCGGAACTTATCAGATACGTCCCGGTGATGCTGTCGTGATTCTCCAGTTTGCTCACAGGCTCCAATATACAAGTCACATTCGTCCGGACGTCTAATCTCGAACGATAGAAATCAAACCATTTCTCAAAATGCCAGCGTCCTCCGATTGACTCTAACGGCTGATGAATCATGAATGAGTCGTCTCCGCGGAAGAAGATATACGCACTGCCGTGCTCCATCTGTTTGCCAGAGACTTCCAAAGGAGTCCTGTCGACCCATAACTGCTGCTTTAATTGATTGATGTCCATATGCATTTCAAATATGTTTCTAAATAATTATACTGAAATTTCTTCTTATATTTCATCTTTCTCTGGTAGCAGCATCTCCATCGACTTCAATATCTCAGTCTTATTATCATCTTTGAAGTCGAAATATATCGGCGTGAAGAATACGTCCGGCTCTCGCCACATTCTCTTGACAAGCGCTTCGTAGACTTTATTACTTGTCTTCTTTGTAACATTCTCAGGCAGAAACTTCTTCAACTGCTCAGGAGTCTCATCAAGAACGTCTCCAAACTTACCCACACAAGTATCAAACTCAATATTATAGTCGCCGTCGATGCTGACATAGTAATAGTCTTCATCAGAAGACACTGCTCCTAAGAGGAACGTCTCTTTCTCATCAAACTCTGTTCTAATCGGACGTCCGCCCGCCATAGCAAGTTTCTCTCTGATACTGTAGAAATTCTTCGAGCGTTCTTCATCTGGACTTATAAGATGCTCCTGTAAGTCTAGCAACACTGTATGACGAACCCATGAGTTGAACAAACCGAAACGTCCGGTGAATACTTTGACTTTACTTTCATCAATATCTAAGTCTATCGAGAACACTCGTTCTTCATAGGCTTTGTCAATTTCTTTTGCTGAAAAGACATCATAATAGTCAAGCAATCTCCCGTCTTTATAAGAACGTGTGATTCCAAAGAAGAAACGTTCTTTGTATACTCCTATGAGAAACTCGCCTTTCTTGAGAGCTTCGTATCTATATTTGTAATCTAATATTCTCATAATTCTAAATCAACGTCCATTCAAAAGCCAATATAGTTCATAAATCATCAACAATACAAAAACTAAGATTGCTCCGATTATAACCAAAGGAACTAATATGAAGAAAGCAATCGTACATAATACTCCCGTAGACAGAATAACTGCAGTTCCAAGTGCATATCTCTTCAAGAAAGAATAATTCTCTGTATCATGTCCACCAAGAGCAATACGGGAAATTACTATGCCTGGAAACAGACATGTAACTATAAACACTACTATAGCAATTATCAAAATAACTGTAATCATTTCTCTTCCTTGCTTTCTTTGATTTTATTGTACTCATCATATATATGCGAAATCGGATCGCTAAGCAACGTCGTATCAATGAGTTGAACACCTTCATTCTGAATCTTCAAATCGAACATCTCTACTTTTCCATTCTCATCATCGAAATGCACATCAAAAACGTCCAGACTAGAATAATCTAAATCACCACGTATAAGTATAAGATTCAGATAGTTCAAGATGTAAGGACTGAATGTCTTTATGCTCACTGTTTCTTTCTTGAACTCTTCCAGATGAGCGTCCATCCATTCCAATTGTTCCCATGGAGAAATGCTATTCTCTGGGAACTCGTAATCAACTTTGATATTCTCTAGCGCTTTCGCTTCACTGCTTGTATATACTGTCAGCATATTCTTATGATTATATTTGAACTATATATTATACAGCGAAAGCGACGAAAAGTCTATCATATAATAAAAAATCGAGAGAATATTTCATCTCCCGATTCTACATTATTAGTCAGACGTCCGTCACTCGGTTATCATCTCAGTCTCAAAGATGCGTACGCTTATAGAACTCTCGTCACTAGTCGCAAACTCCAGGAATTCATTATATTCGTCCATACTGAATGAAATATCGTATCCCTCATCTTTCAATGACTGAACTTTTTGCTCGACTGTCATGAAATCTTTAGATGTTCCGTCTTCATCTTCATATTCATCTGGCAACCAGTCGTCCAACCGATTAGACACAATATCGATAAACTCACGATGTGCTATCTCTCTTGTCTTACACAAAGTAATCTCTGGTTGACCGTAACTCTCTTCTCTGAAGAGTTTCGACAAGCAGACACCATATATTTTCTCTTTCATAGCGTTTATTATTTAGTTATCTCTGTCAACTTCTTCCCACAGAACGGACAATACTTGAGATACTCGTCAGAATAGTTCTCTCCCTCTTCGTATGCAGCGATATGAAAGTACAGACGCTTCTTCGTGAACGGGTCTTCAGATATACCCATAGTGATAGCCGGACCATGTGTGCTGTCACCCCCGATAACGACTTCCTTATCATCATTGTCATTGCGATATTGCTCAAGCAATTCTTCACAGTAACACTTCTCACGAGTTGCAGTCAGCAGTTTGACTTTCATTTCGACTAATGCGTCCCACTTCTTTGGTTTCAGACGTCCACGTCCGTCAGTGCAGTACCTTGTCTTGTCAACGAATCTCTCCAACAATTGAGAGAGAACTTTTTTATCTAACTCCGGACTGTTCAGCTGCCATTCAGCAAGAATGGCTTCGTCCATAGTGAAGAACTTCTCGAAATCATAGGCGAACGTCCCGTCTGCATTCTTTGTAATTAATTCCTTCATGTTTCAGTGTATTATAGATTGTATATTTTCTTCTCTGCTTCTGTCACATAATCGCTTATCAATCTTTCCAGTTCATTTCTGTTCATAGTGCTTCTTCTATTTTTATAACTGAATACTTCCCATTGAAATTCTCTTCTAGTCTTTCGATAGCGTCCTTCTCATCAATCCCTCTGATGCGTATAGTCTGGATGACATTCTCTGTAGTCAGACTCAACGGGTCATCAAACCATTTCGCACGACATGTTATCTTAAAAGGCTTCGTACTTTCTATATAATCTTTGAAAGCCGCATGTTGTTGCTCTATAGTCATTCTTGTCATATCTTCAAAAATATTTTATCCAATAAATCTCTGCCGGCTTCTGTAGTCCCGCTTCATCCCTTCGTTCTGCTCTTCATACTCATCGACAGAACGCCACAGTTTATCAGCAGTCATCACTGTCTGATTACTATATCCATAGTCACCACACTGCGGCTTCCAGTCATTGACCATCACGAAGTCTACATGAATGTCATCCACACCAAATATCCGATTAGATATGCAATAGTGATTGTAAGTCGTAGCGCACCAACTGTCCGGATGTGCTGCTGTCAGTCTTCCTACATTCGTATTGTTGTCTATGATATTACTCTTGACGTATTTCAGTGCACCATCTTCGTAGTTCGGAGAAATAATACGCATCACTTCATGACTGTTCAGAGCGTACAGCGCAACGTCTTTCAACGGATGAAACTCCAGTTTGTAGTTTCTGACGTATCCCAACTTCTCCGGGAACATGTCACGAACCTTCTGTATCTCTTTCGACACGTCGAACGATATTCCCTCCAAGCCTTCGTTCACATGTCCCTCATTGACAAACGGACTTCCGTATTTCAAACATTCTTCTCTGGTAGGGAAACAACCGCACCCGTAAGAGAAATAAAGATAAGGCTTATATTCCAATCTCTCACCGTTGAAGTACTTGACGACTGGCTCCAACCCACTCGGCAGCACTTTGTATATTACACGCACCTTCGGATGCTCTAGTGAAATCTCATTGTTCTTAATGCTCCACGGCGCAATACACGCTTCAACTACATCAGTCAGAGTCCAGACGTCTGGCTCAGTGATGCTATATACATATACTTTCTTCACCGACAGCGCATCAGCGACAGCTCTATTACTCAGAATTGCGTCGAGTATATTCTGCTTGTCTATTTTCATGTCATTTATAATTTTATATTTCATTTCTGCAAGCAAAAGTAAGAAATAAATTCGAACTGTGCAAATATTCTCAAAACATTTAACTTAGTTTAACTGTTAGTTAGACGTCTACATAAAAAGAGAAGCACTCGTTCCAGTCAAACGAATGCTTCTACTTTTTATATTCAATCCGGCAACTTTCCTCCGCTATCGACAATCAAGTGCTCTCTGTTGTCAATGAGATACTTGAACAACTTCATTGCATTCTCGTCATCGAGGTCGTTTATCCCTTCATTGCCCTGATCCGACAAGTCATTCAGTACCAGAGCGTCCTCTACATCTCCGTTGTAAATCTCGATGTACTTCACTAGAAATACCCGAGGTCTTCCGTCCAGCGGAAATATGATTCTCTCTGACTCAGGTATCTTATATCTCACCCAGAACTCGTCTCGACAGAAACCTTCATAAGAAGTTCCCCTGAAATTATATATTGATGCCATAATCTTAATGCTCAAACTTTAGGTTATTCTCATCTGATATATATTCCAAGAATCTCTCACGCTCTGAATCAGACAGCAAGTTCTTAATCTCACAATCACCACATCCATCAGTACCGATAATCTGACCGCCCCATGTGTAGAACCCGGAGATTTCCATTCTCTCTTCGTCCATGTACTCGAACTCGAGGTCTTCAGCAGTCACTTTCTCACCGAACTTGAATGCTTTATTCAGCCAGACCGTATAACCGTGGTTGGTTTTGTAGTCATGACAGTGCTTGTCGTACTTGTCAGCAAGCATCCTCTCACGCTCGTTCAGATTCATCTTGGACGAATCCTTCACGTCTTTCTTATTCTTCTTAGCCATAATCTTAGAATCTCTTAGAGTTATTATCCATGTTCATCTCTCGGCGCTTCGTCTGAATGACAGCCTTGATAACTCCGGGAATGTAATTCCAAATAAGCATTTCCTTGCGAGCGAGTTCCTTGACGTCCTTCCTATAAGGTAGCAGTCTCTCGAAATCATCATCTGATAAATGTGCGACGTCTACGACCAAACCATAAGAACCTTTCATTGATTCATCTAATTCGTAAGCAGCATTATCCGTAATGAATTTCTCGATCTCTTCGTTAGTTACATTAATACGCTTGCGTTCTGTATTCACAGTGACACCAGAACGTCTCAGCACAGACGAGTCATTAATCTCCCTGTTCTGATAATACAGCGTAGCACGATAAATCTCAATGTCTTCGATAATGGCACGCTTCTTCATCTGCTCATCAGCCATCTTCTTCACTCTTCCGAAAAAGCGCAACGGCTCAATGAACTGTGAAGTCAGCATCTTCGAACGGTACTTCTTCTGAGGAACAACAACTGCTGCACCCAACAACTCGAACCACTCAGACATGAAGTTCGTCATGGAGTTCACAGTGATGTTGACGAACTCAGGATCGTCAATCTCATGCAGCAAATCCTCGAAATTTGTAATACAAGCAGAATCCTTTGCGTTTCTGCGAATAGAGACCATTAACTCATTAAGAGCCGTCTCATTAATTTTCTTCTTTAGTTCTGACATAATTAACTTGAAAATTAAATTTTTAAAATAATAATGTTGTTAACTTTGTGGCCTGCTATGGATGACTGGTTCCATTGACCACGCAGCAAAGGTACGAAATAATTTCGAAACCCAATATTATTTATACAAACATTAACTAAAATTTATTTGAATTAACTAAAGTCATTGCATAGACGTCCCTTTAGAATATTTCTCATACAATCTTAATGAATCTTAAATCTTACTAAAATTTGTTATTATATTTTGCACTTTCAAAAATAAATCATATCTTTGCAGCGTCAAAACATTTAAACAAATTATGATTATAGAACAGAAGCAAGACTTTTCAAGAATCAAGGAAGTACTCAATAAGGTGCTTAGTCATCTCGTCGACAACAAGGATTGGAACATTGTCCTGGAGGATGCCAACACATTTTCCTGGTGCGACAAGTTCTATGTGCTTGAGTACAGCCTGAGGACGATGAAAGACGGATGGCACTACCTGAGACTGAGCCAGTGGTGCGTCGGGGACCGAGAAGCATTAGCTGAGCAAATACAGTGGAAAACCCGTAACGTCCGTCCAGAAGAAATCCAATATAACATCGATTTTAAAGAATTCAATGAGAAGTGGAAGAATTATATGAGTACTCCGCTGGAAGCACTGGACAACATCCTGAAGGACAAAACAGTGTGCAAAGACATTCCGATTGATATGATTGACGAAATGAAATGTCTGTCGAAACAATCAATAGTCTAACGGTCTCTTTCTCGGACGTCCTCTTGGAATCTCTTCCCATTCCATCTTCAGACTTGCTAACTTGCACCGGTTCCAGTCTTCGTACAATGCGTCCTGCAAGTCCTTGTCATTCTCTGAACGCAGCGACAACTTATAGAGGAAGTCTATCCTCTGAGACATCGCCTGCTGAATTTCGTAACGCTCTTCCTCAGTGAACTTTCCCTCCTTTAAAATCCAGTTATGGTTCTTTCTCGGCATCATAGGCATTTATCGTTTAAAGTTTCATCTTTGTCTTCATAGTATCGCAAATCACTACTCAGCAACTGAGTAGCACAGTCGACCCATTCCTCAGCAGTCATCGGCGTCCAGTCGTCATATCTGAATATATGACTCATGTCACGTCGTCTGAACTTCATATTGTAGAACGTCCTCACAGTAACTGCTGAATGCTCGAACTCCCTGTGATACAAGATGCTCGCTCCAGTGAATAAATCCACGTCACTCTCATTCTCGAACGTCCGGATCTTTCCGTCGTGCTTGTACTTGAACAATATCTTCATATTCAATCTTTCTTATAGTCTTTATACGAAACGAACTTGTAATTCGCATATTTCTCATCTGTCCTGCAAAGCACTTCTCTCCGATACTCCTCTCTCGGAACCCACTCTTCAAACGCCGGCGCATCCATGTTATAATGCTTGCACAACCTACAGTATTCTTCATAGACGTCCTCATATGGTGCAAACCCGTATTTCTCTTTCAGACGTTCGCTCTTCTCTATTCCTTTCAGATATTCCATGAACTCCGGACATACGCTCTCCTGCTTGTCTACAATTAATTCCGGATTATCGTATATGTTACCGATGACCTCAGCAAACATTGTGTCGTCCATCGTCTTTATCATAGGAAACTCGTCCTGATTAATGACATATCCGTAATCTTCTTTCAGAGTCTTGTCATGCATTCTGCAGTCATTGCATAGTATCCTCAAGTCTATACTACACTCGTCGCTCAAGGTAAAACGTCCGTCCTCAAAGACAACGTAGTCTATATACTCTTCTATCTTCCATACATACTCATCAACTCCCGGCAGATTTTCACACTCTTCAATCACGTAATAGCGTATGATATCTCCCTCGTATATCTTCACACCGTTCCTATCCTTAAGCCCGGTATACTGTCCAAGTGTATAATAAAGAACTTCGTTCTCACCAAATCGAGAATCAATGATAGCCTTGTCCGTCCGGTGCTGCTCAATGCTCTTATCCTTTTCATATATATAGCGAGGCGTCCCGTAGCACCACTGCAACTGCTCACGTCCAGTATTCACGTTAACATATAAAGCGTAAACACCCTTTCCCCTGAATTCGATTTCCCTGTTATTCATAATTATAATGATTGCTTTTCTAATAATTCCGGATTCTCAAACTTGTTACCAATAACGATAATGTCACTGTAGTCTGTCACGTCCCAAGTCATCGGCATCATTCCAGTATAATTAAATTTGCTTCGCTCTACTAGCTTGAAACTTCCGTTCACGAACTCAACAACAGCCCTTCGTCTGAACGGCTCCAAAGGCTTTCCGCTTCCGTCACTGAAGAACTCATTCCAGGAACAACACTCCACGATGTCACCCTCGAATATCTTCTGACCGTTCTTGTCCAGACATCCGGTGAATTCTCCTATACTCTCTTTGTCTACGTACAGCGGCCTGTCCGAAACCTGACGAATGTGATGACCGTCCATCTCCATGTCACCGTTCTTCACAATACAGAACGTATTGCTCAAGTCCGCACCGGCAACGACCAGACGTCCGTACAGCCACTCCTTGAATACTTTGCTGTATCCCCTAAATAATATCTCCCTCATGATTTGCTATCTAAATATTCTTTGTATCCCTTTTCAAAATATTCAAGCTCTTTCTTTGGAACATATCTGTCATACATATACGACCAGTTCTTATGACCCTTCCAGACTTTCACTTTGTCCCATTGCCATCTATCTTCTTTTCCTTGATATGTTATCTTGAACATCATCGGAGCCCAGTCCTTCATATTAAGCAAACAATTTAAACTGTCCCAACTACTAAAGTCTTCACACCTGTATATTGAACGCTGTTTCTCTATACAACGTGCGAGTTTGCATAATTCTTCTGACGTAGTCTCGAATCTTTTGTCATCAGACTTACTGGCCATAAACAGCAATACACTGTCCGGAGTTATTTCTATAAACGCCATATTAACTCTAATTATATAATTACTTCTTCTTGGGTATCTTCTGTATTTCGTCGTTATTGTTCAATTCGACTGTGCAATCTTGGTAGCCGGACGTCCTATTGTGCAACCTGATGTACAGACGTCCGTCACGGACAGAGACGTTCTTCTCCTGCCAGTGATAGTCGACCGTGTATCTTGCAACTACTGTATCGTCCTCGTTAATTACTGATATGATGTCGTCCTTCTCCTTGAATTTGTACATAATATGAAAAGAATTTATATAAATTCATATCTTAAATAACCGTGTATGTTTTTAGTTGTGCTTATTGCTTCTATTCTTTCTATTAAGCCCACATTTACGCATATCTTCAGTTACCTTGTTTCCAAAACTATCCATGCAATAGTGAAGGTCAAACACACAACCTGCACAGTTTTCTGCAACTTTATCCATAATCCTATTATTTTATATTTCTTACAATAACTCAATTCAAATTACTACATTGAATCAATAAATGAAAGAATGCTCTTCAATAGTTCAATGTCATGTTCTCTTTGAAGTCTGTAACGCCAATCCTCAATGCCGTCAGGATTAAGTTCGTTTATTCTTCTTTTAATTTCTTGTCTTATAAGCTCTTTTTCTTCCATATATTACAAAATCTATATTCAATTATTACAATAACCACAAAGATTATTCTCCATAATTTTAAGAGTTTCTTCTTTACGTTGCATTGGCTCGCCATACACATACCCTGCACAATCTTCATTGCATTTATCATAAGGTATTTCCTTATTCATACAATGACACCATCTTCTGCAATTATTAATATGGCATCCAATATGTTTACAATGGCATTGGTGCAATACTTCTTCCATATTTACAATAATATATAAGTTTACTATTATCCACAACTATTCGACTCCATTATTTTGTCAGTTATATACTGAAACACATTTTTTTATAAACTCCTTGACCTGTGGTTTAACTGTCTTTTTATAAAAATTGATGATAGCGTCAATTCGTTTCAGATTATCCCGATTTAATCTGTTAACTGTTTTAACAGCATCTCGCTTTGACTTACAAAGCAACGTTATCGCCCGAATTTCATAACAATCTTCAATAAGATGACGAGTCTCGACTTCAAAGTAACCCTCGTACTGTTTGACATCATCCCATGCTTTCGATATAACTGGAAAATAAACTCGATATGTCAAGTAGAAATTTTTTTCTTCTTTCTCTGTCAAATCACTAATGTCAAATTTTACAAACCGAACTATACGACCTTCACGCCACCCAAATTCTTTTCTTTCAGGGTCATAATCATGGGTGACCGCATCAACAACTCTCATTTTCTTGAAACAAAAACGTTCAAAAGAATACGAACCGATACAACTAGTACCAGCACTTATTTCTTCACGCTCTTCTATAATCGGGACATAAACATAATCTCCCGTTTTCAGATTAATAAACTCTTCTTGTGTCATATTTCTCTTAAATATCGTTTTCTACTTATTATACTTGAGAATAGAGAAAACGTTAGGGTTGATTAGAAAAGTGAGAGATAATTGGAGAGAGGTTGAATAGGAGGGACAGACGTCCGCGTCGTATATGGATGTGAGAATGAAAACGGGACGTCTGTGCATGAAATCATGAATTATAAAGTTATGAAGTGCAGACGTCCCGTTTTCATTAATTTACACATAAAAGTAGGTGTAAGGTTTTAAACTCACACCCACTTTTGTACTTACTTATTACAAGAACTATGTTCAATAACTGTGTTCAATTCTAACAAAACAGCCAGAACACAAATTTATTAACTCAGCTATGAAATTATCTTTGACTTCATAAATGTCTCCATCTTTAAAGCATGTATATCTTGGTGAGGCAATACATCTATACTTTTCTCCTATTTTTGGAGTATGGGAATGTTGTTCTAACCAATCAATACAATCTTTGAGTGAAACACCATAGTCATTAAATCTTCCCTCTGAAGCATCGGTTAATATCATACCAATTGCGCTTCTTATCTTTGATTTATCCATATTCTTAACCATTTTTACAATAACTATATTAACTCGTTACTTTTATTTATCGCACCACCATAGCCTCTATGTTCACAGTTTTGACAATCTGGAATATTACTAATACTGGCGGTAATTGCGGGAAAATACTCTTCACAAACCATATCTTACAAGAACTAAGTACTCAATCATGAAATAAAGGCATTTCTCAAATCAGCAACAGCAGATACCAAAGTATTAAGTTGTGCTTTTGTGATTCCATTACCAAGGATTGTTGCATACCATTTTGTATTTTCATTAATCCTAAATCTTAATGAATTATTGGTATTTGGAATGCTTCTGAAATCACTTTGTACTAATTTTGAAACAAGAGATGTAACAGTTCCATCATTAGCATAGACAGATATATCTGATGAGGTTGTTCCCTTACAACTTAATCCCAATGTTTTAGTTCCAACCGGTGTTGAAGGAATCAAGGATTTGTTATATGTCTGAATTGGTGTAAGTGTAACAGTTCCATTCCCACTGACTTGGAAATTTCCATCTGCTGTTGCGGCTGTGCTGTCAAATGGAGTTGCTGTACTCGGCAACTCATCAACACTGCTTATGAGAGTTAAATCTGCTATTGTTAGAGGCGAAAAAGAGAATCGTCCAATTTCTTTAGTTCCAGAAATAGCACTAATTCCACCATCAGATAAGACAATATCCTGTGAATTATATAAGTCTGTATTACCCTTATAATTCATGAGAGTCTTTTCTACATTTAAAGCAATCATTGGTAGGAATATATGTGTCAGATTTGGATATATTCCGCTATTATCAATAGCACCAATCTGATAAAAGAAATGATTCAAAGCCCATTTCTGTTCATCATTCATGGAACTGTTACCACTGGCAGCAATGGCATCAAGTGTAAATTGCTGCATTACTTCAAAAATAGGGAGATTAGGATTATTCACTACCCCATTCAACTTTGTTACTAAACATTTACTCATAATTACAATATATTTAATAAATTTTATTTATAATGTCCTGCAATGCCTGTTGATTTGCAGTATCAATTCGCTTAATTATAAATCTATTTGTCATACCAATATTCCAACCATCAGCCGCTTCAACTGTAATACCCATTGTAAAACCAAGCCAATTTGCTACATCGTGCATATATACTGTACTTCTGCCAAATGGATATACTAATACTTTTCCATCCGTACACTTCACATCTGCATCATATAATATCTCAGTCAACAGAGATTTATACTCAGAAGGTTTAATAGCTGCAAGATTCGTATGATTCTTAGTATGACTTATAAGGTCAAACCCATTAAGCCTACATATATCTGCTGCTTTTTCAATAGTAATAGTTTCACCATTATGAGTAATGGTTTCAGACATACTTCGTCCTGTTATGACAGCAAGAGACGGCTTGATTCCATACCTTGTAAACACTCTTCTGTACTTTATATCCATGCAATTCTCAAAACGGTAATCATCAAATATCAAAGTAAAGCATCTTTTAGGCACACTTCCAACGCCAAGATAATAGTTTACTGCATCATTTATTGAGATTGGTGTATAACCCTTACCAATAAGGTAATCAAACATAACATTATATCTGTCAGTCGATTGGTTTAAGTTTCCTGTCGTTGAAGCAGCTTCGGACGGACTATCAAACATTCCATGACCTTCAAAGAAAATAATGTAAGGGCTAACTGAACTAATTATTTTATCGTTAGTAATTACTTCTGCATCTCTCATAGATAAAGGGTCAATTTCTAGGTTTTTAAACAAAACCCCGCAGTCTCCACCTAAAGTTAAAGTATTGCCAATATAACTATATTTATTGATATAACCATCGATTGCAACATAAGCAAAAGAATCATTTTTTTGCTTTATTATCTCAACCTGATGCCATCTGTTCTCTACTGCGTAAGGTAGATAAAATTCACAAGCGTCTATATACTCTACATTAACACCGTCTTTTGTTCCATCAATCGGTGTATAATAGGTTGAAATTAATTTTATTGGTTCAAAAATAGCTAACTCTGTACTTTCCCTCCCTTCAATATTATTATAGGATACCGTAAAATCTGCAAGAGCACTAAGTGCTTCATATAAACTGTAAACAGTTGTATAATTTTCAAACAAGAAAGTACTTGCTGTTTCGCCCACAATTATAATAATACCTGTCCCATCATTTTCTATTGTGACATTTGATTCCTCCCCAGTATATTTAATGCTGAAGGCAAATTCACCAATATGTTGGTCATATCCTTGTGATGTATTCCTTTCAAGATTACTATTATTAAGTTTTAATCCTCCTTTTAATGTAGTCCAGTAATTAGTTTTACTGATTCCATTATATTTAGTTGTACTTGTGTATTGCTCTAACTTAGAAGGAGTAGCTGTTACCACTGGTGTGCTTCCTAATTTTGCTATGGTTGCACTTCTTTCAGCATTTATGAGGTTTTCTGTAATCTTAAACTTAAATCTTATATTAAATATTTCCGACAAACGCAAATCAAACTTATATCCTGCATTAGGCAACCCCTTAACTGTATTGTCTTCTATTCCTTGTTCATTATATATAGTAAATGGGAATAAACAAGAAAAATTTGAATCAAGAACAGGGACTGTTATAATTCCCTTTGGAATTACAATATCATTAATATACTGTTTCGTATCTTCCGTCAAGACACCTATAAACTTCTCACCTTTCTTATTAAGTCCCTCAAGAATGTTTCCTTCTTTGTCTGTAATTGTATTTAGCCAATTTTGATTATCAATTATTTCTGTTCTTGAACCAGGGGTTTCAAATGGCATATTTTCAAACTTTGTTCCGTCACTTTTCCTACCAGAAAGAATCCTTCTGTTATTATCAGTTTCAACACGCATATAGTCAGAATTAATTAGTGTAGAAACTATTTCAGGAACATCAGATGCAAAATCTGAATCTATGAGAGATTTTCCTTCTACTTTATCAACTTTATCGTTCAATAATGTGGTAAGAGTATCACCTTCAATGAGATTTCCCAAGAAAGTAACAATATCCTCATACTCATCAAGTGATAGTTCTGATATTTTCTCATTGACGTAATCAATGACCTGTTGAGGAACACCAGCACCATAATAGATACCGCCATCGGTCTTAATAGCCAAAAGAATCTTACCATCTTTATCTGTCTTTACATAAACAAATTCAGGAATATCTGCATAAACACCTTCATCAGCAATAGCCCAATCCTCAGTATTAATACTCCAAGAATCAGTAATAAGTCTGTATTGTACGTACTTATTGTCATCAGTCTATACATAACGAACAGACATACCACCATGCTACTTCTCTTGTGGAACAGCAGCAAGTGCTGCACTCAAATCGTTATACGTCGCACCTGAGTTATAATCACTGATGTCAAATATACTGTGAGTGTAATCAGTATCAGTGTTGTTTACTTTAATTGTATTAAACATTTTATAAACTTATGTTTAATGCGCCCATAACAGATAAGTTTCATATGCACC
>ODAI014325915.1_pt1 | contig 23456 bp, 24 predicted proteins | sample 1539321 | NCBI WGS metagenome assembly ODAI01 (sample SAMN02144231, study PRJEB22623) | gut metagenome | biome: sheep rumen | host: Ovis aries | place: New Zealand | reverse complement strand
TACCCCGAGGCTCTTTCCAGATGCCTTCAGCAACAATTAAATAAGTTTGTGGTGATCTCTAGAAATTTGTGCTTGACAGGAGGTCATTACATATCAGTAATTTATTCAATGTTACAGTAGATTATCTTGTTCGAGATTAGGAGTGCATGATAAGTTTTGAGGATGAGGAAGATAATGATTTAAATAAGTTGATTGACTTTAGACTGCCTTCGGAAGGTGGATAAAAAAATGCCTTACAGAGGACTGGAGTATTATCAATCCGGCGAGTACACATACGAGTGTAATGTAACCGGAGATATTCGTTGGTTTCAAGGGTATGAGGAAATCTATTGTAATAATATACCCTCTTTAATGGATGAACCGGTAAAGAGGGTACATATATTCTGAAGACACTTATTTTTTTGAGTTATTTTAGACTATCAATATGGTCTTTTATGATTTTTGCGCATTCTTCTGTACGATCCATGTATATTGCATGTTTACCATATAAAGGAACAAGCTCACAATTTCCAATTTTTTCTTCATATGGAATCCATTTTTTTTCTTTTTTTTCAGGGTTTTCATCGAAGGCATTTGAAGCATCAATATATATTTTTGGAATATCGTTTGGTTTCAAATTATCTATAACATTTTTTGCATTTTGGTATATTAAATTTGATTCAGACATAATTGCATGAGTGCCGGTTGTTTTTGAAAACATATAGACATTCATATCAAGTTCTTTACCGGTCATATTATCAATATCAGCAAGGGCTCCATAAACATTTTTCATTATTATGGATTGAAGACCTACTTTTTCTGCTGCATAAAATATGCGTGATCGATTATTTGAATAGTTTCCTCTTTCTTCGTCAATGTAAAGCGTTCCGTCCATAATTATTACACTTTCAATCTCATCTGGATATTTGTTCTGCCAATAAGAGACATAAAGTCCACTGATTGAGTGGGCAAGCAAAATATAAGGACCTTCTTCTCCCATATTTTTGAGAACCGTTCTATAATCTTCCACGATCTGTTCTACGGTACGATCAGTTTTTGTGTCCTCACTGAATCCATAGCCGGCTCTGTCTATAAAGATAAGCTGGTTATCCTCTTCGATACTTTTTGTCATTTTTCTCTAGGAAAAATTCATGGTACCGTCATACAATCCCGAACAGCATACTATTTTGTGCTTACCGTTTTCGTTTCCAACTTTTAATGTGTTTAGTTTATAGTCTCCTGCGGATACCAAATTACAATATCCGTTTTTTTTCAACTGGTTCATTATGTTATGAACTTTAAACCTGTAGTAAATAGATGTGAGCGATAAAAGAACAATCACGACTCCAAGAAGCATTGCAAGAACTTTACCTATCATTTTTAATATATTCATGATTTTTTCTCCATTCCTTTACTATATCTGTCATACTATGTGTGTCGTAGTACTACGCTTATCGTAGTATATTACTACGGTATATATGGTATGTCAATACTTTGTTTTTGCATATGTGCTTTGAAATGTCTTTTCCTAGTTTTAATTCTCTCTTCATTGACAGAAATTATCAGTAAGAACTACATTGTAAGTGTTACGATAGTAAGGAGGGAAGTTCCACGCTGCGGAGGATTTGTAGGTGCTGCTTCGGCATTTGCAATCATGGAAAGTGGTCTTTTTTCAGAGATGGTACTGATAGATGCCAATAAATAAAAAGCTGAGGGAGAAGCATTGGATATCAGTCACGGACTTCCTTTTGCCAAGCCTATGAAAATATATGCGGGTGAATACAAGGATATATCTGATGCTTATGTTATTGTGGTGACAGTGAGATCGCTGCCTGGAGCAGTGCGAATGTTTCAGGAATTCCAATCAATGATTTCTGTGAGATGAGAGGGCACTTTAACCACGAAGCTGCCATGAAGGAAATTGCTGAGAATGTAAAGAACAGTGCTTATGAAATAATCGAGAAGAAGGGTGCTACCTATTACGGCATTGCAATGTCTGTACGCAGAATCTGCGAAGCAATCGTTCGTGATGAAAAGACCATTCTTCCGGTATCAAGTTTGCAGCATGATAACCATGGTATTTCTGATGTTGCACTTAGTATGCCTGCAATCGTCGGAAAAGACGGTGTTGAGAGCACTGTGCCAATCAGTCTTAATAATACAGAAACAGAGGCTTTAAAAGCTTCTGCCGCCACCTTGAAAAAGGTAATCGAGGACGTGCTGTAAAAGGGCGTTCGCTTGATGAATTGTTTACAATTATACGCATAAATGCTATTATTTTGGGGTTGTCAGGTAAGGATTTACTCATAAGTAGAATCAAAGGGATAAGGTTTAACTATTATGCGATTACGGAATTTTTCAAGACAATTATCTCAATGGGTGTGTGCAATAATTGTAGCATTTCTTGTTGTAAATATGATTTGTTTCGCTTATGAAAGACCGCCGGGATGGTTTGATACTCCAAACGGAGCTTCTGATTCTGTAAGAGAACCGTATTCTATATTGGTACATGGAACAGAGGGATATGCTATCACAAGAATTGATAGAAATGGATTCACTAATCCTGATAAGGATTTAGCCGAGAACTATGTTCTTATGATGGGGGCATCACATTCTCAAGGTAAAGAAGTAGCCTCGAATAAGAAATACTCAGTATTAGTTAATGATTATCTGGCAGATGATGAGTTGCTCCATACTTATAATATTGCCAGTGATGGAAGTTATCTGCCTTCTCAGATAAAACATTTTAAATCAGCTGTTCAAGCTTTTCCGAATGCGTATGTGACTACAATAGAGATAAGCGGCACAGATTTTTCAGTGGATGAATTGGAAAATGCACTTAATCAACCTGAATATAAAGAATCTGATTCCGCCATTCATTTTTCCGGACTGTCTTCTATGGAAAAGTTAAGAAATATAGTCAAAAGTTACATCCCAATGCTTTCAAAAATAAAGAAGAGTATAGAAGCTTTAAAAGAAGCAAATGCACCAAAGTCAGAATTTCAGGTAGATGTACAGGAATACAGCAAAGTGATCAATGAGTGTTTGGCACAAATAAGATCTGAAAGCGAAAAACCAATCGTATTTATTTATCATCCTGAAACTAAGATCATGCCGGATGGAAGCATGTCTTTAAAATATAGTTCAACTTGGGAAATCTTTAGAAAGGCATGTGATGATAACGGAATTGATCTTATTGATTCCGGAGAGGACTTTATAGAGTATTACGATAAATATCGAAAAGTTCCATATGGCTTTTCCAATACTTCTTTTGACAACGGACATCTGAATGAGGTTGGGCATAACATTATTGCAGAAGAGATTATTGACTATCTGGAGGAAATAAAACAGTGACATTTTATTCACTTCCGTTTTTGCTTTTTTTCATTGTTTTTTCTATAGCGCTTGCTAGTGTGAAATCAGCTAAAGTACAGAAATATATTTATGTAATAGCCAATATAGTGTTTTATGCATATTGGGATTACAGATTTTTGATACTTCTGTTTGGTGTGGTTGTGTTGTGTTATTGCTGCGCATGTTTATATGAAAAAGCTAATAAGAGAAGGTATATTTACTTTTCTGTTGTTATATGTCTGGTTGTTTTAGGAATATTCAAGTATTTTAACTTTTTCTCAGAAACTTTTTCATTGGCGTTTGGAATTAGTGATCATGTAACGTTAGATATAATTTTACCTTTAGGAATATCATTTTATCTTTTTCAAGCTATGAGTTATTTGTTTGATGTTATGTATGGCAAAGTCGTGCCTGAAAAGGATTTTGTGAAACTGGCAGCATACATATCTTTTTTCGTGCAGATTACTTCCGGACCTATTGTAAAATCGAAAGATTTTTTGCCGCAGTTAGACAGGGTACATAGAGTCAAAAAAGAAAATGTATATGAAGGAATTCAGCTGTTTCTTGTTGGATTAACCAAGAAAGTAGTTTTTGCCGATAGAATCGGGGTGGCTGTGGATGCAGTATATAGAGCTCCGTCAGCATACAATGGAATAAGTGTATTGATGGCTGTTGTTGGATATTCGGTTCAAATCTATTGCGATTTCTCAGGGTATTCCGATATGGCAATCGGTATTGCTAAGATCTGGGACTTTGATTTGGGTAAAAACTTTAATTTGCCATATCTTGCAAAGAACCCTTCTGATTTCTGGAGAAGATGGCATATCTCACTCTCTACATGGTTTAGAGATTATGTATACATTCCTCTTGGAGGAAGCAGAAACGGTAAATGGAGAACATATTTCAATCTTTTCATAACAATGGTTTTAAGCGGAATATGGCATGGGGCAAATATTACATTTATTATTTGGGGTATTGTCCATGGCATTGGTGCAGTTGTTAATAGAGCGATAAATGATTTTATGAAAAGAAGGAATATAAAAGTATCTTTACCACATGGTGTTGCCATTTCACTTAATTTTATTTTTGTATCGCTTGCATGGATCGTATTTAGGGCGAATAGTTTGGCGGAAGCTAATAGTATTTTTATGAGTCTTTTTAATTTGGACGGAATAAATTACATAAATGTCTATGCAGTGATATATATTGTAGCTCTCGCTATAGTAAATATCTTTTCACTAAAGAGAAATGGCGGAGATGTATTTATAATTAATATGGATTTGGATCGATTTAAAAATAAGTTGATTCTAGCGACTTGGGTCTGGCTTATAGTGATGTTTATGTATTGTGGCAACTCGGCGTTTATTTATGCTCAGTTCTGATTTTATAACCTGTAAATGTTCTTCAAGATACTTGGAAATGAAGAAGACAAGTGATAAAAAAGAGATTCTGTGTGTACTTATCAGATTCTCTTTTTTGCTATGTTGCGATATCATGGAAAATGAAAGGATAATAATGATAGAAGGCTCCTGTTAAGAGAGTATGTAACAGATGAGTTTGATATACTTTGTGAAATGAGGAGAAAAAAGTTTGAAAAATAAGTTAGTTTTGGCAATAGTAATGACTGCAGTAATCTTGAGTGGATGTACCCAAGGCGCTGATGCGGCTACGGAAGAGAAGAGTGGTGAAGAGGTAATTGCATCTAGTGAAGAGCAGGCATCGGAAGAAGAATGTGTAGCTGAAGAAGCTAATACTGAAGATTATACTGACCAGATTAAGGCAGAGATTGATGGAATTGCAGCAGATTCTCTTTCGGATGAGCTTGTAAAAGCAAACGAGATCTACGACAAGTACGATGAACTAAGAAGGGATGCTAAGACGCAGCTGGAGATGAATTTTTTAGGCCAGTGGGGAACTTTGGTGTGGAAAGATGAAACTTTAAGGCTTTTGGATCAATTAAAGGAAAAAGATCCTGCGAACTATGACGATTTTGTAGCCGGTTATGAAGAATGGGAAAAATATGTACCTTCCATGGCTGAGAGAATGAGCTCTAAATACAAGGATGGCTCAATTTACCCTACTATATATTCATACAACGAAGCTATGCGTTATAAGGAAATGGCATATGGTTATGCAAGTACCCTTGCAGATCTTAAAGGAGAGGTGGATTTCTCATTTCCGGATTCTTCTCCCTGCGGTTATTATGGAGATTATACGAAGGACGGCTATCTTTGTATCACAGAGGGAATGGAAGCAGGGACCTATGATATTGTTGTACATATAGATGACTCAAAGGAGATTTGTGGAACGGGAACTATTTCTGAAAATCCGGATGCTTTGGAAAATATCATGTTTACAAGTGAAGATGGAAAAGTGAAGGGAGAAATAAGTTGTTTTGCGTTAGAGGGAGCAATTACTGTAACTGAGTCAGACGGTTCTGTTGTTGAGCCGAATGAAACATATAGTTTCACATTTAGATACTAATAAAAGAATAATGCACATATGATGTATGGCTGCCCCGGTGTACAAGATAAAGTCTACTTTCCGTAGGTGCAAAAAGTCAGCTTTCTGATTTACAATCTGAGCATGGAGGTGAGAAAAATATGAACCAATATGTTACAGGAGCTGTTATTAAGGCACTGCGCGAAAAAAATATGATGACACAATTACAGCTTGCGGAAAAACTTGGTGTCACAGATAAAACCATTTCAAAGTGGGAGACCGGCAAAGGTTATCCGGATATTACTTTACTTGAGCCAATTGCCATTGCTTTCAGAATCTCGGTCACAGAACTTATATCAGGAAATCCAATACACAATGCCAATGTGTCAGCAAATATGATGCGTTCCAAATTCTATGTCTGTCCGATTTGTGGAAATGTGATCCACAGCATGGGAGAGTGTGTTATCGGATGCCATGGGATACAGCTTTATCCTTTGTCAGATGAACCATCGGATGAGCATCATATGATATTTATTGAACGCTCTGATGATGAGTATTATGTGAGAATTGATCACTCTATGACCAAAGAACACTTTATTTCTTTCGTTGCAGCAACGGGAATAGATGAAATTCAGATGGTTAAGCTTTATCCTGAAGGAAAGGCGGAAGCCAGGTTCAAAATCCGTGGTGTGAGGAAAATTTACTTTTACTGTAATCACGATGGACTTTTTTCTATGGATATTGTTAAAGGAATAGATGATAAAGAAAGTGGATACGACAATTCACAGGAACGAAAAGAGCTTGAGAAATTAGCAGATAAGCTTTTTGGTTAAATATGCGCATCATTCATAACGCGAAAGGGGTAGAAATTTGGTACAAAAGGAGGATTGAGTTAATATCTGTATTTGCGGCTTTTTTTATATTTTGTTTTAAATTATTTCTAATTATTTTTATAATTTTAACGATATAAATATGGAAGGTATAAAGAATGAATATATCATTCAATTCTGTGCTTTGTCACAACCATATTTATACTTCTGATTTCAATAAAGTAGATCTCATAGATTCTATAAAAGAATTTATGAATGAAGGAATTAAGCATGGATGTTATGAACAATATATGCATTACATTAACAATGTTCAATATAATGACAAAGGATGCAAAAAGGAGATAAAAATGCTAAGTAGTTCACTATTAGGCGTTGAAAATGCCAACACTAACAAAACGGCAGTAACGATGAATAATGGGACTCCAAATTGGACATATATTCCATCAGCAGGAAGATGTAAAAAGACAAAGGAACAGTTGATATCTGAAATAAAAAATCTCGCAAATAGAGTAGCGCAAGCTAATAATGGAAAAGAAACAGAACAGTTAAATCAAGCAGTTATAAAGCTTCAAGCAGATTATATATCGGATGTTTCTCCTGATAGGAAGGGATTATATAAGCAAGCAGAGAGGGCTATTAAATTTCAAAGCAAAAATAGAAAAGGTATTATGCATGGAGCCGGGGAATTGTCATTACTCTATTTTTTAGAGCATGCGGACAAATCTCAAAATTTGTCAGAAAAGAGTTTTCCTCTTGCCGGTGGAGCTATGCTTACATTTCCAATATTGACTACTGGTGGATATGGAGTAATTATTGAACGAGGCGGAGTGCAACTATTGGCAGGAGATGATTACGGATGGGGATATGAAATGACTCCTGCGGAATTGAAGAAAAAGGATGAATTTTATGCAATTTATTATAGTGCTGTAAAAAATGCTCAAAAAGAAATTAAAGAATTGAGAGATTTACCGGACTATTTGGAAGACAAGCCTATATTTGATAGTCTTGCATAAGAATTTATAAAAAAGTGAGTATATCCTTTATGGATAAAAAAGAGGAATCATAAATTATGGTGATGCATCCGATTGCACCAATATATGACAAGCATTCAACAATTCTTATTCTGGGGAGCTTTCCGTCTGTTAAATCAAGAGAAGAAGGATTCTTTTACGGGCACAAGCAGAATCGATTTTGGAAAGTTGTTTCAAGAGTGTTTGAAGAGGAGGAACCAAAGACAATAGAGGAAAAGAAAGCCCTTTTGCTAAGGAATCATATAGCAGTTTGGGATGTGATAGCCGGGTGCGATATCGAAGGCTCATCTGATTCAACAATAAAAAATGTTCGGCCAAATGATCTTTCGACCATCCTTGATAATGCGCAGATCAAGGCTATTTATGTCAATGGGAAAACCGCTGAGAAATACTATAAGAAGTATATTGAGAAAAGTATAAACAGAAAAGCCGTGTGCCTGCCCTCGACGAGCCCTGCAAATGCAGCTTGGAGCATTGAAAAGCTTCTGGATACATGGAGGTGTATAAAAGAAGCTTAGCAGATATAAACACCAAGAAACTCAATCAACAACAAAAAAGCAACGCAATCTCTGAGTGTAATGAAAACTCTTATGGTAGATTGATTTTTAAGAAAATAGAACATATAGATTTATGGGCAGATTATGTATATGACATAACCTGCCCATTTTTTCTGATAGGAAAATTCCTATCGGTTATATATTACTTATCGCTGTCTTTCTTAGGTGTTGCCTTAATTTCGACATCGTTAAGTCCGGTGATGTTTACGTTCTTGTTGACTTTGGCATCATATGTGCCGGCTTTCATGATCTCTGAGAAATCAACGCCTGTTGCTTCTGACATTGTGTCAAAGACCTGTTTCATTACTACGGGCATGTTGCCGGAAATCTGGCTTGCGCCGTTTGATCCGTCGCCTGTTCCGTAGATGTTGATTTTGTCGATCTGTGAAAGAGGCTTAGCAATCTCAGCGGCCATCTGAGGCATGATTTTGATCATCATCTCAGCCATAGCAGCACCGTTGTACTTCTTGTATGCTTCGGCTTTTTTCTCCATTGCTTCGGCTTCGGCAAGACCTTGAGCTTTGATGCTTTCGGCTTCGGCTCTACCTTTTGCGGCGATACCTGCGGCTTCTGCGTCGTACTTGGCTTTGATACCTGCAGCTTCCTGCTCGGCAGCATACTTCATTGCTTCAGCTTTTGCTTTCTGAGCCTCAGCTTCTTTTTCCTGTTCGTACTTACGGGCTTCAGCTTCGCGCTGTCTCTGGATGAGCTTAGCTTCAGCGTCTTTCTCTGCACGATACTTGTCGGCATCGGCTTTTTTCTCAATCTCAGCGGCAAGTTCCTGCTGTTTTACAAGAACTTCTTTCTGCTTAAGTTCAGCTTCGCGTTCAACCTTGGCAATCTCAGCATTAACTGTTGCTGCCTGGATTGTCTTTTGTTGTTCCTGATTCTGAATCTCATATGCGGCATCGGCTTCAGCCTGTGCTGTATCGGCCTGCTTCTTAAGAGCGGCTTTTTTAATGTCAAGTTCGTTGTTCTTCTGCGCAATCTCGGTTTGAGCGGCAACTTTCGCATCGTTGGATGCTCTGTCTGCTTCAGCCTGAGCGATTGCCACGTCTCTGTCGGCCTGTGCCTTTGCGATAGCAGCGTCCTTCTTAATGCGTGCGGTATTGTCGGCACCGAGGTCTCTGATAAGGCCGTTCTCATCGGTTACATTCTGGATGTTGCAGGATATGATCTCGATACCGAGCTTATCCATGTCCTTTGAAGCCTTGAGCATAACCTGATCTGAGAATGAATCTCTGTCGGTGTTGATTGTGCGAAGGTCGAGAGTACCGATGATCTCACGCATATTACCCTGAAGGGAATCTTTAAGTTCCTGTGCGATCTGCGCGGGAGCCTTGTTAAGGAAGTTCTTTGATGCAAGAAGGATTCCTTTTACCTTTACAGGTGAGTCCTCAGTACCGATGTTGATGATTCTGTCTGTTGCGATACGAACCTTTGCAACAGCGTCCACGTCAACGTTGATAAAGTCGTTTGTAGGAACGGATTGTTCAGTTTTTATATCTACGGTCATCTGTCCGAGGTAGAGTTTATCGACTCTTTCAAAAAAAGGAATTTTAACCCCGGCTCTTCCTATAAGGATTCTGGGTTCTTTGCGAAGACCGGAAATGATAAATGCCTGATCCGGAGGAGCCTTCACATAACCCATTGCAAAAATAAGTATTACAACCAAAGCTGTAACAGAAGCGCCAATAATAGCTGTCATAGTTCTCCTCCATTCTGACTGAGATTGCTCAGTCGCAGGTACATCGCTTTTTAATTGATTTTGTTTAGCGGATGTACGTGATTGATTTGTTATGAGATAAATATAATCTAAGCCGGAGCTCCGATAAATGCTGACTTTAAGGGAATAGTACGGTCTATTTTGAGAAAAAAGCGAATTAGAAATTTTTATGAGATTGAAGTTTTTTGTTGCCACATAAATGTTCGACAATTATAATCGGAACTAATAATTTTCAGAAAGAAGACATGGATATGAGAGAATTTATGCTCATCAATAATAATACTAATGCCAATCCAAATCCCGTGAATAATAATCAGGGGACTATTAGTGTTATATTTGATGAGGACATTCGGATATGCCATATCTGAAAAAACTAAAATTGCAGGGATATTGAGAGCCTCATCAAACGATAGATGTTTGATGGGGCTCTTTTTAAGTAATCACTATGTTCTTTTTTCGAACCGTAGTGTACTACTTAGTTCCGGCGAGCGAAAGCGAGAGCGGAACGTCATATTAAAATTTGAGAGGAGAAATTCATGGAACTAATAAGAGTGCAGGATTCGGATTACAGGAAAACGTATGAGCTGTATATGACTTTTGATGAGGACGAGAACGGCTTTATCAACAGCGTTTACGGTTATGATTATGATAAGTTCTTGGAGTGGATCGAGATGAAAAGGAACTGGTCGCTCGGAAAAGGGCTTCCTGAGGGCTTTGTACCTGATACATCTTTTGTACTTTCGGTTGACGGGGAGTATGTCGGTGTATTTAATTTAAGGCATTACTTAAATGACTTTCTAAGAAACGGTCCTGGGCACATCGGCTATGGAATATCCAGGAAGTACAGGGGACACGGATATGCTACCGCAGGTCTTAAAATGACACTTGGAAAGGCCAGAGAAATCGGAATTCATGAGGCTTATCTTTCTGTAAACAAAGACAATCCCGCAAGCTTACAGGTTCAGCTGAACAATGGTGCATATATACATCATGAAGATGATAAGGAATACTACACAAGGATAAATGCGATAAGCGAGTCTGACAGCAGGGAAAAAATTGTATGTGATTATTACGATCAGACGGATGAGGATGGCAGGCTTGACAGATCAAGGCAGGGACAGCTTGAGTATGCGACAACTATGCACTACATTCATAAATTCGCGGATAAAGATAAGAATTTTAAGATCCTTGAAGTCGGCGCGGCAACGGGAAGATATTCAATAGCTCTTGCAAAGGAAGGATTTGACGTAACCGCTGTAGATCTTGTTGAAAAGAACATTGAGATATTAAAGAAAAACAGCGAGGGAATCGCAAACATACATCCAATGCAGGGTGATGCGACTAAGCTTACAGGCCTTGAAGATGACAGCTTTGATGTGACGCTGGTTCTGGGACCTATGTACCATCTGTATGACAGGGAGGATGTGGACAAAGCTATAGATGAGGCAATCAGAGTAACAAAGCCCGGCGGAACTATAATGTTTGCTTTTATTTCAGTCTTTGCATTTATGTACGCAAACCATCTGGACGGCAACTGGAAGAACGGAGAAAAAGAGAACTTCACGGAAGACTACAAGATAAGGCATTTCAAAGAGCAGATGTTTACAGGCTATGACGTTACGGAGTTTGAAGCTCTTTTTACCGGGAAGAAAACAGAATATATTACAACGACAGGTGTTGACGGATTTATCCTTTCTATGGAGATGAATCCTGAATTTGAGATTTCGGATGAAGACTTTGAGTCGCTTAAAAAGTGGTATCTTGCATTTTCGGAGAAAAGAGAATTACTTGGAAGTTCTACGCATCTTCTGTATATTTGCAAAAAAATATGATTAAACTTTTATAAAATAGCAGATATTTCTGCGCTTTCTTGTGACAATGTGATTTATTTAGTTTATAATAAACTTATTGATGATAAAGGTAACAACAATCACTGTGCTAAAATTATTTAAAAAATACTCAAATTTTCTCTAAAATAATTATGCCTAAATGCCGATACATCAATTGGGTACATATACTGATGGTAATTGTTCCTTATAAACATAGTCACGAGAGGGGACGATATGGCGAGAACGAATGTGGTTACGGCTGACAGAGTCGTAAATATCAGAGGCAGGAAGATTATTGAGCTGAATTATTGGGAGATTTACGATCACAAGGCCAATATCTACAAGTGGGTTAAAAGAGCTTTTGATGTGGTTGCTGCATTCGTAGCGCTGGTTTTATTGTCTCCGGTTTTTCTCATTACTGCGATTGCTATTTTTGTTGAAGACGGAGGCCCTATTTTCTTTACCCAGCAGAGAGCTGGTAAAGATATGCAGAGCTTTAAGATTTATAAATTTAGAAGTATGTACAAAAATGCTGAGGATCTGTTCGAGAAGATGCAGGAACAGAACGAGCAGACGGGACATGCTTTTAAGATTAAGGACGATCCGAGGATTACTCATGTTGGCAAGTTTATCAGAAGATATTCGATCGATGAACTTCCTCAGCTCTTTAATATCATAAAGGGTGATATGAGTGTTGTGGGGCCGAGACCTATTCTCTATGAGCAGATGGAAGCCTGCAATGCATATGAGAAGCAGAGGCTTGTCGTTAAGCCCGGACTTACCTGTTACTGGCAGGTATGCGGAAGAGCCAAGATAAAATGGGAACAGTGGGTAGAGCTTGACCTTAAATATATTCAGGACATGAGTATAAAGAAAGACATAGAGCTCATCATCAGAACCTTTCCTGCGGTGTTCGGGCAGGACGGAGCATACTGAGATTTTCGGACAAAAAAGAATAATAAAAATCAAAGCTGTCACTAATAGTATTAGGTACTAAAGTGGCAGCTTTTTTGTTTGATAGCTTCCTATCAAACAAAAAACGCTCCGCTATGGATGCGACCGATGCGCAGAAGTATTATGCAAGCTAAAGCTTGCGCGCATCGGCGCGCAAAGAGTTGCTTTGCAACTCTTTGTTCTGCAGGACACTTGGAGCGTTTAGTTGGTTCTTTTGTCATAGGATAGAAGTATAAAGCGCGTAGCCTGAACTACAGGAAAAATCGGGTGCTTCATACAAAAATACAGAAGTTTGTTTGCTTTTGAAGAAATGTCTACATGTGTGGACATTATTTTTTTGCGTATATCATCCCGCAGGAAAATGGCGCGTACTCTTTCCGTTACATTTGGAGCTCTGTGGCGAAGTTCAATCTTCATGGCAACAAAGAGCATTATTACAAATTCACGGTCTACCTGTATTTCGGCGGTAGATATTTTTTTATCCCTAAGGATTTCCTTGAAAGTCTTGTCGTTGAGCTCAAGGTTTGACAAGAGCTTTTGGCTGTGGCCGTGTGCCATCGAATCACTGATAAGTCTGTAGTGATAAAAATAGCTGTCTTTTGCTATAACAAGCCTTTTGGCGTCGCAGATGGTGGGAAGCATTATATTTACGTCTTCGGCCATTACAATCGAGGTGTTGCAATACTTGATGTTATCAAGAAGAAGCTTTCTGGATGTGAGCTTCATGCATCTTGACATGGTAACGGGACGAACTTCGTTTCCAAGAAGGTTCTCTTTTATCTTATCAAGGGAGTCTCCTGTGTATACGCCGGGTGCAAGCCCCTGAGTTTCTTTTCTTCTCTCATTATTTTTCTCAACAATATAGTTTCCTGAGATTATCTCGCTGTCGGAAAAAGAAGGATCGGTGAGAGCGTAGAGCTTCTCAAGCATATCGGTATCAACCCAGTCGTCGCTGTCGAGGAAGCAAAGATAGTCTGCGCGGGCTCTTTTTACCCCTTCAGTCCAGGCGGATATGAGGCCACCGTTGGCTTTGTGGACTGCGATGACACGATCGTCTTTTGAAGCATATTCGTCACACTTTGCGGGACTTATGCCGTCTGTGGAGCCGTCGTCGACAAGTATTGCTTCAAACTCCGTGAAAGTCTGTGAAAGTACGCTTTCAAGGCATTCATCCATATATTTGGCGGTGTTGTAAACCGGAATGATTACACTGATCTTGGGTTGTGACATCTCTTTTCCCTTCTGAATCAAATTGAATTCTGTAAACTATCTTATCAGCGACAGTGTGTGCGTGTCAAAATATGATAGAAACGCCGGGGCATTTGAGGTAAAATTAATAGTAACAAAAAATCCAGGAGGAAAGGGCGTATGGGTAAAGTTTTTCATGTAGATCATCAGATAGATAAGAAGAATGTGGAAGATTCAGTCACAGAGTGGACTAAAGTAGTTGAGTACAGTGATATTAATAGCGAAAAAAGGCTTTTTGGCGGCAAATTGATGTCGTGGATAGATGAAGTTGCGCGTACGGTAGCGATAAGGCATTCCGGAAATCCGGTTATTACGGCGGCTGTCGACAACATGCAGTTCAAACAGGGCGCAAAACTCGACGATGTACTTGTTATCATCGGTAAGATAACATATGTCGGCAGGACTTCTATGGAAATACGGGTTGATACCTATGTTGAGGACAGACGCAACGGTATGAGGCATGTTCTTAACAGGGCATATCTGACAGAGGTGTGCATAGACGATGACGACACGCCGGTTCTGGTTCCTTACGGATTAAATATCAAAACGGAGAATGAACGAGCTGAGTGGGAAGGCGCGGAAAAGAGAATTATCCTTAGAAAGAAGCGCAGAATGGAAGGATTCTGATAAGGTAAAAGAGAATAGAGATGTTTAAGGGCGCAGATTGGTACAAAATCTGCGCTTTTTTCTATGACAAAGTACTATATATAGGTTATAATTGATTTGAATTTCTAGTATGGTAGTGAGAAAGCAGGTTATGCATGACTATTTTGTATGTGAGTGATGAAAAATATGCTCATCTGTTAGGCGTGTCCTTAACATCTGTTTGTGTTAATAACAAGGAAGAAAAAGAATTATATTTCTTTGTCATAGATAATGGAATTTCCGAAGAAAACAAGATAAAAATAAAGAATACAGTAAACAGGTATGGAAGAGAAGTATTGTTTTTTAGCGTTAACGGGACAATACCTTTGAAAAAGATTGGAAGATGGTCTGCAAATATTTTTTGTAGAATTTTTTTTGAATCAATAATAGGTAAGGATTTAATTGAGGACAGAATTATCTATCTTGATTGTGATACCGTGGTTGTTGATGATTTGAAGGAATTGTGGGAAATCGATTTAAATGGAAATATTTGTGCAGCAGTATATGAATGCATGGGAGAAAGACATAAGAAAAAGAGCTTGCTAAGTTCAGCGTGTCCATATTTCAATTCAGGTATGCTGCTAATTGATGTGCAAAAGTGGAGTGAGGCTAATATAGAAGAGAAAGCGCAAGAGATACTTGAGATAAATACTGGGACAAAAATGGAATATCCGGATGAGGGCTTGCTGAATAATCTTTTGCAAAGAAAAATAAAAATTGTTGGACCAAAGTATAATTTAACAACAATAAAATGTGTATTTACGTATGAGCAATTGAGAATTTATAGGAAATCTAAATATATGTACTCTGAAAAAGAGTATAGCGAAGCGAAGGATAGTCCATGTATCATTCATTATACGAATAATTTTTTGGTTTCGCGTCCATGGTATAGTGCTAAAGGGGAGATGCATCCCTTGGCAGATTATTACTATCATTACAAAAAAGAATCTGAGTGGAAAGATATTGAATTATTGGAAGAGCATGTTAGTTTTTTAAAAAAAATCGCACGGAAATTATTTTCAATAAATCAAAAGATATGCGTGTATATTACAGGATGGATATACGAATATATAAAACCATTAAAATATAACAAGCTCATTATGCCGAAATAAGTTTTAGTATGGGAGATAAGGGTGTTAAAAGTTCAGAGTAGCCTCTTGCAATTATATAAAGATTTTGCGGATATTTGTGATAAAAATGGTATTACTTATTATGCATGTGGTGGAACGGCTTTAGGCGCTATCAGGCATAATGGTTTTATTCCGTGGGATGATGATTTTGATCTGGCTATTCCAAGAACGGATTTCAATAAAATATTTATAGATAAAACTATAGAATTGCCTCATCATTATGTGGCAGAAATGGATTCGATAGCACTTTCCGGAAAAGTGATGGATAAGAGATACAGAGTCACCTATGGAAATGAAAATTGGGATAAATTATCACCATATTTAAGTATTGATGTACTTCCGATAGATGGGACACCTAATAATCGTGTGATGCGAGCAATTCACTTTTATCGTGTAATGATAGCTTTCGTGAATGTTAAGCTGAAAAATTTAGAGTTTATAAGTAGCATTGAAAACTTAAAAAATCGAAAAAGCAGACCGGTTATTGAGAAAGTCATTATTAAATACGGACTTTTTTTGACAGCTTTTTTTCGTAAAGTAAGCAATGAAGATTTAGTAAAAAAATATAGTGCACTTTCAAGCAGATATAAATTTGAGAATTCTAATAAGGTGTGCATTTTTTGTGGTAGATATAGAAAAAAGGAAATGATTGACAGAGCGATAATCGGACAGGGAAGAATGGTTCAGTTCGAAGATATTAAGATAAGAGTATATGAAAAGGCAGAACAGTATTTGAGTAATATTTATGGCAGTAGTTATATGTCAATTCCGAAGCCGGAATATTATGAAAAACATGGAAAGATAAGTGTACAAAGAAATCAGGAATAGCTAAAGTATGAAAAAAGAAAAAGTATTAAGTGTATCTGTAGCAGCATATAATGTTGAGAATTTTATTAGAAATACACTTGATTCATGTGTTATTGATACAATATTGGATGACATTGAGGTTATTGTTGTTAATGATGGCTCTACAGACGGAACTAAAGCTATAGTAGAGGAATTTGTTGATTCATATCCGGATACATTCAAGTTGATAGACAAGGAAAATGAAGGATATGGCTCAACAGTTATGTTGGGAATAAAAAATGCAACAGGTAAATACTTTAAGCTTTTAGATGGGGATGATTGGTTTGATAAAAAGGGAATTTGTAAATTAGTAGATGAATTGAAGAATACAGATGTAGATGCAGTGATTTCTGCAATGAGTGTATCAGACGGTGAGAAATATACTTGTAAAGCACCTCTGTGGTCAGAAATTGACGGGAAAACAATAGATAAAAAAGAATTTGATTATAATAAGTCTTTTGGGATTTGGGAACTGACGGTAAAGACAGAACTAATGAAAAAAGCAAAGTTAGATCTTCCGTTGCATTGCCTTTATACAGATCAGATATTTGTGATGAAAGCAATGGTTCAGATACAAAAAATAAAGATTATATGTGATTCGGTTTATTGTTACAGAAAAGGCTTTGATGAGCAGAGCTCTTCAAGAAATAGCAGAAAAAAACACTTTGAGGAATTTGTATCTGTATATGATGTTATATTGCAAATATATTTAGAAAATCGATACGAAGACGGAAAAGAGAATGTAATGTTAAAGCATCGGTTTGACAAGTACTATAGAAATTTAATAAGAACATTCCTTTTGCAGAATACATCAAGAGAAATAAAGCAGAGAATATACCAAGCAGAAAGACAAATAAAACAAATGGCGCCTGAGATATATACTATAAGTGACGCAGGAAGAATTGAAAAAATTATGTTTTTTTTAATGCGCATTACCGGATATATGGCATATTATCCTATTGCGTTAATCGGTATTCCCAATTGGGGGTGAAGGTTTTGAAAAATATACTGATGATAGCTTCTGATAATAATCTGGGGAGCGGCGCTTTTAGAAGTATGGCGCAATTGTGCGAATCTCTAAATTTGAGCGGTGAGTATAAAGTTATTGTTATCTTACCAAAGAAAGGGAATGGAATATCATTACTACAAGAGAAAAGTGTTGAATATAAAATAATAAGATCTTATAGCTGGACAGTTAATATAGCAGATAAGAATAAAATAATATGCAAGGTATTGATGTGGATAAAGTTGTTATTAAATAACATATCTATTTACAGGATAAAGAAGATTATTTCTTTAAAGAAAATTGATATTGTTCATATAAATACAATATGGTCATACGTGGGAGCAAAAGCTGCTTTGAGTATGAACAAAAAATTGGTGTGGCATATTAGGGAAGCTCTTGAATCTAGTCTAAACAGATGCTTATTTAAAGAAAGTTTTTATTCGCTTATCAATCGTTCTGATAAGGTAATATGTATTTCTGATTATATAAGACAGTATTATTCCGGGAAAATTGATACTTGTAAAATGGATGTAATCTACAATGGTATAGATCCGGATTATTTTTATGTTGAAAATAGGAATATTTTCTTGGGAGATAAAGTAAATATTCTAAATATCGGCACAATGAATTCGAACAAGAGGCAAGAGGATTTGATTCTCGCTGCTAAAAAATTATGTGATGACGGAATTTCTGATTTTCATATTTCTTTTGTTGGAAAAGGGAGAAAAGAAGAACAGTTTAAGGAAATGTGTAAAAATCTGGGATTAGCGGATAATACTACATTTTGTGGCATTCAAAAGAACATTATAGATTATTATAAAAAAAATGATGTATTGATTACCAGTGGTGACTATGAGGCATTTGGAAGAACTACTGTTGAGGGAATGCTGGCAGGTTGCTTGGTTATTGGAAATAGTACAGGCGCAACTTCTGAGTTGTTGATAGATGGAGAATTAGGATATTTATATGATCCTTCTGATGAGTTTGAATTGTATAGTAAGCTTAAGTATATTTTGACGAAGGATAAAACAGAGATAAGGGAAATAGCCAGAAAAGGACAAAAATATGCATTAGAACACTATTCTTCTGATACGAATGCATTTGAAGTCAGAAAGGTATATAAACAATTGTTTAAGAATAATTGAGTTAAAAACAGATTGATAAAAAACAGAAATACCTAAATATATACAGAGGATTTGGCAATTGAAAAGAGAAAAGACGGCTGGAAAATTATTTAATATTGTTTTTGGAACATGGTGTTTCTTTGACATTATCATGAGAACAGCATTTAAAAGTAAAATAAATGCATTCTTTAGTAATGTTTTATGGGATAGTTCAGTTAATGTTGATAAATGGATAGATATAGCTGTTCTTGTATTGTTGATGAGTATCATTATCTTTCTTCAGCGATATTCATATATTGAGTTGTTTGTGCTTGCAATTGTAACTATTCCTATTGTGATAGGAACAATTAAATCAGATAACCATTATCTTATTTCGATGCTTCTTTTTGTTGTTGCTGCAAGATATGCAGATATTAGCAAACTTATAAAAATATATTTTTATATTCTTCTTTTTATGATTCCATTTGTAATTCTCATGTGTATGGGGGGAGTATTGCCGGATTATACATTACATCGAGGAGGTATGATTCGTCATGCTCTTGGTTTTGAACATCCGAACAGACTTGGAATGCGTTGTTTTCAGTTGATGGCATGTTTTTGTTATATAAAAAAGAATAATGCGCATGCTTGGATAAAGTATGTTTTTATGTGTGTAATGACATTTTTTGTATATAAAGTTCCAAATTCTCAGACTGCATACATTGGAATTGTTTTGCTTATGCTGGTGATAATGATTGGGGGATTATATGACAGATATGGAATTAATAAGAGAAGACTCATGAGAATTATGGCATATGGTGCAACCATAATAAATGTATTTACTGTATTTATTTCTTTTTTTGATCCGAAGAAAAATAGTTTATATACACTAATAGACAAGTTTATGTCTCATAGATTTTGGTATGGTTATAAAATGCATGATTATTATGGAGTTACGCTTTGGGGGCAGAGGATTGATACAATTGTAAAAGATAGAAAGTATGTTGGGGTATACCACCAGTGGTATTTAGATAATGCATATTTAAGCGTTCTTCTTCAGTTTGGAATTGTGGTATATGTTATTTTTAGCCTTTTACTTGTTTGGGCAGTATTCTATTATGCAAATCAAAATGATTATACAATGGTGGCGATACTTTTTACTTATTCTGTTTATGGGATTATGACAACAGGCTTTTACATGATGTCACATAATATTTTTTTGCTTACTATTTCCAGCGCTCTTTATATGAAAGAAGGGACTTATGACGCCAAAAAGAAGCATAGAAGATTTCGGATTGTATGGGAGATATAATTGAAAAAACTATCTTCTACTCGCACTAATTTCATATTTAACGCTATATATCAATTGTCGACGATATTAGTCCCATTGATAACAATGCCTTATCTGTCCAGAGTAATTGGGCCGGCAGGGCTGGGAGAATATTCTTTTGCTTATTCTGTAGCTTTTTATTTTACTATTTTTATAAAACTTGGTTTAAACAACTATGGAAATAGAACTATCGCCTATGTTAAAGATGATAAAGAAGCATTGTCAAAGACGTTTTGGGAGATATATTGTTTTCAGCTTTTTCTGGGGGTGATTCTGTTTGCGATATATATTGTATATAGCGTTTTCTTTTCGCCTAACAAAACATTGGGAATTGTGATGGGGATATTTGTATTTTCTTCAATCATTGATATTAACTGGTGTTTATATGGACTGGAAAAATTTAAAGTTACATCTACACGAGATGTTATTACAAAGATACTTGTAACACTATGTATTTTTATGTTTGTAAAATGTCCGGAAGATGTATGGCTATATGCATTTCTTTATAGCATGGGAATGTTTATAAATCAGCTTATAGTTATTCCGTTGGTTAAAGGAGAAATATCTTTTTGCAAGGTAAGGGCTGAAGATGTATTTAAACATATTAAGCCGAATCTGGTACTGTTTATACCCGTTGTTGCTGTTAGTATCTATAGAGCAATGGATAAGATCATGCTTGGTATTATGTCAACGAATATTGAGCTTGGTTATTATCACGGAGCAGAGAATGTTATACGAGTGCCAATGGCTTTTGTTACAGCACTCGGAACAGTAATGCTTCCGCGAATGTCAAATATGATCGCTCGTGGAGAGAACAAGAAAAGAGTAGAGGGAACTTTTGATAAATCTATTGTTTTTGCTATGTTCTTAGCAACTTCGATATGCTTTGGAATAATGGCTGTTTCAAGGGAATTTGTTCCTATTTTTTATGGCCCCGGATATGAAAAGTGTAATTTTTTATTTTATATAATTCTTCCCGGAAGTATGTTTGAAGCTTTCGCAAATGTGATTAGAACACAATATCTTATACCGAGAAAGAAAGATAAAATATATGTTTTTTCTCTTGGTATCGGAGCTGCGATAAACTTGATCATGAACCTGATTCTTATTCCAAGGTATGATTCTGTAGGAGCAGCAATAGGAACGTTTTCAGCCTATGCAACTGTATGCGTGGTTCAGGCGATATGTGTGTTTAAAGAGGCTAATATAGGGAGGAATGTTGTTAATTCAATTCCTTTTGTGATATCCGGAATAGCTATGTTCTTATTGCTGTGGTGTTACACACCGAATGTTTCAAATGATGTGTTGGCACTATTTGTAAAAATCATAATTGGAGCAGGATGTTATCTGGGAATATTGGGAATTGTTTTAGGATTATATGACATATATAGACGCTGCTTTAAAATTTGAGGAAGTGAAGAAGGATAATTTGAAGTTACGTGGAGAAAAATAAGGAGACAAGTAGCTCATGAATTTTGCGGGGATAAGAACAAAGATGGAGCATAATGCGGTTGGCAGATCTGCAATAAGAGTTTTACGGGGAATAGGTGCGGTGCATGTTCTTCATACTGTAAAAGCAGGTAAGGCACGAAAAAAGTTTATGAACCAAAAAAATTCGTTCGCAAAGTTTTATGATATCAATAAAGCAGAGTTTGACAGAGTTTATGATATTCTTGAGGATGAAATATCGAGGAAAACATATAAGGCAATTATAGATTTTAGGCAGACTTATGACATTAAATTATTGAACAGAGTATATGAAAAGAAACAGTATTTTTTAAAAGAAATACTTCCGCCCAAAGAAAATGAGGTTTTTATTGACGGAGGGGCGTATATTGGTGATACTGCTCTTGATTTTCTCAAGAATTATCAGGAAGGCAGTTCATATAAAATGTATTTATGGGAACCTGATAAAAGAAATGCGGAGCAAATATGCAAGCTATTGGGAAGAGCGAAGAACTATAAAATTATACCGTTAGCGATGTGGAATGGGAAAGATAGTTTATCTTTTAGTGCTGATGGAGCGGGAACATCTGCTGTCGGAATTAATGGAAGTGCTGTAGATGCTGACAGTATAGATAATCTTCATAGTGATGAACAGGTTACATTTATAAAAATGGATATTGAGGGTGCGGAGATTGAAGCGTTGAAAGGTGCAGAGAAGACTATTAAGAGGTGTAAACCCAAATTGGCAATATGCATCTATCATGAATATGAGCACTTATATAAAATTCCTATGATGATTAAAGAAATGGTTCCGGAGTATAAGTTGTATATGAGGCACCATTCTGATACAAGCAGTGAGACGGTTATTTATGCGTGTGTTGAAGGCATATGATCATAATAGTTGTATTTAATAGGATTCATCAAATTTTGAAATTAAAGTTAAAAAGAATTTGATGCTATGTATAATTGATTTTGAGGACAAATAATATGCTGAATATTTATTTTGGAGAAATAGAAGGAGCGATGCATGGACCATCGTGGTTCAGGTTTAACTTTCAGGAAGAGTGGTTTGGAGATCCGCTTGTTGCTGAGATGATGGAAGATATTGATAAATCGCATTATAAGGGCGGGCAGTTGATTGAGAGCGATGTACTTGGCCCGATTCCGCCGGAAAGATTATCGGGCAGCCTGCAGACACTTATTTGTATTTATAAAAGACCTGATCTTATGTTTAATGCTACCAGCTGTGGTGAAGACTGTGCCAAGTGGCTTTTGGAGATAGGAAAAATAATAGATGTCTCTGTGAATTTAAGGTATTATATGCCTTTTGACAATTGCGGAGATTTTAAAGTTAGAATTATCAATGAGGATAAAACTATTGATAATATTAAGGATTACGTGCATATAGCTCTGAAATATGTTTGATATAGAGGATAACCTATGCAGAATATAAACATTCTGGGCAGACTTATGAAGGATATAAGTGTGCTGGAGAAAGCGAATTTTAGTAATGCGTATAATGATGAAATATATAGAATGGGAGTGATTGGCCAGTTTAATCTGACTTTTGAGCTTTCGTGGAAGGCATTACAGGCAGTAATGCGACTTCATGGTGTCAGTGGTGCAGAAATCGGATCGCCCAGAGAAATTTTGAAGTTGGGTTATGCCAATGGATTTATTAAAGATTCTGAAGTTTGGCTTTTGATGTTGAGTAAAAGAAATGAGAATATTCATATATATGATGATAAGGCGATAGATGAGCTTATAGTTATGATCAGAGATAGCTTTATTCCTACATTTAAGAAGCTTGCAGAAATATTGAAAACAAAGATTGATGAAGTAGGCGAAGGATTTTGAGTAAAGCTTGATGATTCTTGTCTATTTGGTACAAGCATCTTGTAATACTCGGACGTTAGTTCCGCAATTATCCGGACAAGGTTTCTACTAATATCCGGACAAGATTCCTGTATCAAGTGGACAAGATGACATCTATTTTTTAT
>ODAI014362499.1_pt1 | contig 23458 bp, 24 predicted proteins | sample 1539321 | NCBI WGS metagenome assembly ODAI01 (sample SAMN02144231, study PRJEB22623) | gut metagenome | biome: sheep rumen | host: Ovis aries | place: New Zealand | reverse complement strand
TGAGTATTCCACGGAAGGCATGAAAAGAGCATGGAAAAGTGGTATCAAAGCGTCTGCCGATTACTACGACCGCATGTCGCAGTACAACAAAGATACGCGCGGAATGACCAAAGAGGAACGCAACAATTACTATCGCGACCGCAATCAAGAGGACGGCTGGTTCAAATAGCCATAAATCAGCAGACCTTATGCTGACCTTGAGCCGAGGTTAGGTAGAAAGAAATAAAGCCCATTGACCGAAATCCGGACAAAAAATCAGAGGAAAAGCCTGATGGAGTGCCATTTTAGGTATGTGTGATGCACGGATTTCGGATAGCATGTACGGATTTTGTACACAATTGTACGGAATCCGTTTACTTTTGTGCGAAAATCGGACACATATAATAAATAATAAAAAATTATAATCATTGTTGTAGTCCTATTAAGGGAAGGACAGGACGGACAGAACAGGACAAAACAAAAAAATCATTATATATTTTAAGGCAAGGCAGGCTGGCATTTAATTGTTCTTGGGTTTATCTCGGGACATGGTCCCGTGATGGTCACGATCGTGAACCGCAAACGGAGGCTAACAAGACTTAAAATACCATTTTTATTTGCATATTTCAGAAAAAAGCAGTATCTTTGTACCGCAAAACAAATTATCCATGAAAGTATTATTGATTAACGGCAGCCCGCGGAAGAGCGGGAACACATTTACGGCGCTGAGCGAGGTAGCTCAGACGCTCGGTAGCGAAGGTATCGACTCTGAGATCGTGTGGATCGGCAATAAGCCCGTCCGCGGCTGTGTCGCCTGCGGCATGTGCAAAACCAAAGGCAACGGACAATGCGTTTTTGACGACGATGTATGCAACGCCATCTCCGCCAAGTTTGCGGAGGCGGACGGATTCGTGTTCGGTTCGCCCGTCTATTACGGTCAGCCTAACGGCGCGTTACTCTCCATCATGCAGCGCGCGTTCTTCTCCAACGGTGCGCAGGTACAGAACAAACCCGCAGCGGTCGTCACCATCTGCCGTCGCGGAGGCGCCACGGCCGCTTTCGAGGCACTACAGATGCCGCTGCAGATGATGAACATGCCGGTGGCAACCTCCCAGTACTGGAACATCGCCTACGGACGCGAGCCCGGACAGGTCTCCATGGACAACGAAGGCATGCAGACGATGCGGACCCTCGCGCACAATCTCGCCTGGATGATCAAGGGTCTGAGAGGAGAAAACGCGCCTGCCGCACCTGCCCGAGAGGAATGGCAGCCCATGCATTTCATCCGGTAAGATGAAAGATGAAAGATGAAAGAATCGTGCCCTTGGGCTAAGAAAAATGAAAAATATTTGCATATATCAAAAAAAAGCAGTATCTTTGCACAAAATTTGAAGCAAACAGGACAATTAACATTTATAAACAAAATAAAATTAACACATTATGCGTACAACATTTAATCGCCTTCGTGCAGTAAAAGACAGTCTTCCGCATGGAAGCATGGATGCCATCGCAGCAGAGTTGGGTCTTAGTGGAGATGAGGTCAGAGCGTACTTCAACGGTGAAGGAAACGCAGACTATCATCTGGAGCCGGGTTTCGATGGCGGTATAGTAGATTTCACCAACACACGTATTCTTGAGGTAGCCCTGCGCCGTGCATGGGAGGCTCAGAATGCACTTTGACGGCTGATAATTGACCATTGGGAATTCACAGATCCGCAAGAGAGTAATCGCTCTGGTGCTTTGCATCGGAGCATTACCTTTTGTATTTAACGCGGGCGCGTACGGGAGAGAAGAGGCGAAAGGCGAGACAAAACAATCGACTGCCGAATGGCTCTGGGAGGATTACAAGAAACCTGTCGGGCTGACCTACAACGCCCAGGCGAGGGTACAGGCAGCCTACCTCTGGCGCGGGCTATATACCGGAGCCGCCAACATACAAGCCTCGGCGAACGTGGGCTACGGAGGTCTGTACGTGGATATGTGGTGGAACATCGGCGTCACGGACTGGACCTTCCGCACTTTCCAGCCGGAGGTCGATCTGAGTCTCGGTTTCAGGCGGTGGGGGCTGGATATATTTGCACTGTACGTGTATAATTTCAATACGGGCTTCTTCGATTTCGGCAATTATCCGGACAAAGGCAACCGCCTGGAGATAGACGCCGCTTACACGCTGAGCGAGAAAGTCCCGCTGAAGTTCCTGTGGTCGAGCCGCGTAGCCGCTTCGGATTGTTATGTCAATGCCGCCGGCGACACCGTACGGGCTTTCTCCAGTTATTTCGAGTTGAGTTACACCCATCGTTTCCCCCTGGGTTTCAGTCTGTACGGAGCAGTCGGAATGACGCCATGGAAGAGTATCTATAGCGACTTTGACAAAGATTTTGCCGTGGTGAATGTGGAGCTCCGCGCACGCAAAGACTGGTCCGTAAGCACCCGTTGCGGAATGATGCTGCAAGTGCAGCTGACCGTCAATCCGAACGCGCTGGCATCGAACAGAGCCACCGCACGGTGGCATCCATATGCGCCCGAAGGGCAGAGCATCAACGCCAACATAACATACGGAGTGTACTTGAAATAGTTGACAGTTGACAGTTGAAATTTGAAGATTTTTAATTGGTAATTCGTAATTTTTAATTCATAATGAAAAAGGTATTAGTATTCGCCGCTGCGATGATGGCGGTAGTGATGTCCGCAAGAGCGGAAGAGAAAAAATCGCCCGTGACCTTCCAGTACGAAGCGGGCGCCGAAGTAGTAAGTTCCTACATCTGGCGTGGCATGTACAACGGAGGTCTGAGTTTCCAGCCGACCGCCAGCGTCGGTTTTGACGCCGTGGATGACGACATCCAGTTCCGCGTAGGGGTCTGGGGGTCCATCGGTGCGTCCGACTGGCAGTTCAAGAAAGGGACTCCGGACGCAGAGGGCAACAGGTACTACACGTATTTCGTGCCGGAGACGGACTTCATGGCGAGCCTGCGTCTGTGGGGCGCAACCCTTGGTGTGACCCACTATTACTACTACGGCGGCATGCCTTTCTTCTCGGGTCTGACCGACGAAGGAGGCAGCCAGACGGAGGTGCAGATCGGTTATGATTTAGGGCAGACGCTGGAGAACGTGAACCTCTATTTCAACTGGTACACCATGGTAGCCGGAAACGACGGTTATGTGGCACAGGACAAAAACGGAAACGACTACGACAAACGCGCTTTCTCCAGTTATATTGAGATTGGTTACCGTCTGGATATGATCTACGACATGACCCTGGAGCTCCAGATCGGCATGACGCCGTGGAAGAGTTATTACACGGACTATGAAGGCGGTTTTGCAGTCAATAACATCTATGCCCGTTTCGGCAAGACGTGGGACATCGATGACATATGCGAGATCGAGCTCTTCGCCTCGGGTAGCATCAATACCTACGACATCCGCAAAGACAACCTCTTCGTCCATGCAGCCGGTGACAACAAAATCGGCGGGTACCAGAAACTGAACGGTACAATCGGCGTCGGTTTCTGGTTCTAACACGCGTTCTTAGCTTAGGCACAATTATTTCGGCAAATGGATCGCAAACTGGTTCGCACGAGTAGTGCGCTGATAGCGCTTGCAGTAGCCATTCTCTTTATCTTCCTCAAAGACGAGGAGACGAAACCGGCTACACACCTTTTCCACAACGAGGGAAAGGTGTTTGGTACGTACTACAACATCCGTTATTGGGGGACGGAGGATCTGCAAGACAGCATTAATGCAGCCTTTCAGGCTTTTGACAACAGTCTGAGCATGTTCAACCCGCACTCCACCCTCTCCGCCATCAACGCCAACCGCTACACCGTGACCGACGCTTGTTTTGAGACCATGTGGGCGGAAGCGGAAGAGGTCTATACCCTCTCCGGCGGTGCGTTTGACATCACCGTCGCCCCGCTGGTCAAGGCATTCGGTTTTGGTTCAAAGAGCGATCAGCTGTCAGATATCAGCCCTCAGACGATAGACAGCATCCGTGCCTTCGTAGGCTTTGACAAAGCGGAACTGATTAACCATCATGTCTATAAATCCGACCCGCGGGTGCAGATAGACGGCGGCGCAGTAGCCAAAGGGCAGGCTTGCGACATGATTGCCGCACTGCTGCGCGAACACGGCTGTGAGAACTACCTCGTGGACATCGGTGGCGAGATAGTGGCACAGGGTGAACGCGAACCCGGACAACCGTGGCGCGTGGGCATCAGCAAACCCAAACTCAATAACGAAGGCGCGGAGAAAGAGTTGCAGGAGATTCTGCCGGTCCGCAATATCTGCATGGCAACCAGCGGCAACTACCGCAATTTCTACTACGCCGGCGAAGAACGTCGCAGCCACACCATCGACCCGCGTACCGGCTACCCCGTGCAGCACTCCGTGCTCTCCGCTACCGTGGTCAGCAGTTCGTGCATGCGTGCCGACGCTCTCGCAACCGCCTGCATGGTGCTCGGCGAGGAAGAGGCACTCGCGATGATCGACCGCGCAGGAGACGCCGCGTGCTACCTGTTAGTCGCCAAAGGAGACAGTTTAGTAGCTGTCCCGTCACAAAATTGGGAGAAAACACTCGAAAAATCAAAATAAATTTGCATATTTGCAAAAAAAGCAGTACCTTTGCAGGCTATTTTGGATAAATGCGCACAAAAGCATACTTCATATTGCTGTTAATGACGGTGTTTCTCACGGGCTGTGGGGAATACCAGAAGATTCTGAAATCGCGTGACCCCGAGGAGAAATACCAGGCGGCGCTGCGCTATTTCAACGACAAGCAGTATGTTAAGTCGCAGACCCTGCTGGACGACGTGAGCAGTTACTACAAGGGTACGGAACGGTCCGAAGACGTCCTGGCTTATTTAGCGCGCAGTTACATGGGACAGAAAAGCTACGAGTCCGCCACCAACTACTACCAGGCGTACATCCGGAACTACCCGAAAGGCAAGTATGCCGCCGAGGCGTATTTCCAGATCGGTCACTGCCAGTATCTGGACTCGCCCGACGCACGTCTGGACCAAGCTATCACGCGCAATGCCATTGACGCCTTCACCCAGTTCGTGGAACTCTACCCCGAGAGCCCTTACGCCGAACAGGCGTACCGCGAGATGAGCGAGATGTACGACAAACTGGCACTCAAAGAACTCAAATCCGCCCAATTGTACTACAATCTCGGTACGTATTTAGGCAACAACTACCTCAGCTGCGAAATCACAGCGAAGAACGCCCTCAAGAACTACCCGAGCAACAAGTACCAGGAGGATTTCAGCTGGCTTATCCTGCAAGCCAAATACCAACAGTTCGCCAACTCGTTCGAGGCACGCAAAGTGGAGCGTGCACGCGATGCACAGGACGAGTACTACAATTTTATCACCGAGTATCCCAACTCCAAGCACCGCAAGGACGCGGAGAAAATGATACTCCAGATTCGCAAATATACACAACAGTAAATAATAAATACAAATCAATATGGATTACAAGAATTCAAAAGCCCCCAAGAACACCGTCACCCGTGACGTAAACCAGCTCATCGAGCCGGTTGGCAACGTATACGAAACGGTGGCAATCATCGCCAAACGTGCGAACCAGATCAGCACCGGTATCAAGCGTGAGTTAGACGCCAAACTGCAAGATTTCTCCATTCCTCAGGATAACCTGGAAGAGACCTTCGAGAACCGTGAGCAGATAGAGATCAGCCGCCAGTACGAGCGTCTGCCGAAACCGACCCTCATGGCTACCCAGGAGTTCATCGACGGCGAACTCGTTTACCGTCTCGGCAACCGTGACGAGGCACTGAAGTAAGCACGCAGAAAGCTGATTCCGGCATGCTTCAAGGCAAACACATTTTAGTGGGTATCAGCGGCGGGATAGCAGCGTACAAAATACCGGAACTGATCCGTTCGCTCACCAAAGCGGGCGCAGAAGTGAAAGTAACGACGACGCAGAACGCCCTGCAGTTTGTTACCGAACTAACCCTGCAGACCGTTTCTGGAAACAGGGTGTATTCCGATGTGTTCGCCGCCATCAACGACCACTCCACGGAGCACATTTCCCTGCCCGACTGGTGTGACGCGATGATCGTAGCGCCCGCGACAGCCAATGTGCTTGCGAAAATGGCAAACGGCATTGCGGACGACGCCCTGACCACCACCATCTGTTCCTGCGTGGCACGCAAACCGATGGTCATCGCGCCCGCCATGAATGACAAAATGTGGGAAAATCCGGCGGTACAAAATGCCATACGCACCATCCGCGGATGGGAGAACGTGACCGTTTTAGAACCCGCCGAAGGGCCTTTGGCATGCGGCACAAGCGGCAAAGGACGGATGCCGGAGGCGGATGAACTGGAGGAAGCGGTGAAGTACGCACTCACCCCCAAGACCATGTGCGGACGGCACGTGCTTATCACAGCCGGCGGCACACAGGAGAAGATCGACCCCGTGCGGTTCGTCAGCAACTACTCTACCGGCAAGATGGGAATCGCTCTCGCCGAAGCCTGCGCACAGCGGGGCGCCGAAGTGACACTCGTCTGCGGACATGTATCCGCCCCTGTTCACAACCCCTTGGGCTTGATCCACCGCGTTGATGCACTCTCCGCACAGGAGATGTACAAGGCTTGCACAGCCGTATGGCCCGCGCACGACACAGCTATCCTTTGCGCCGCCGTAGCCGATTTCACGCCAGCCGAACCGGCTGACGAGAAAATCAAGAAAGCACCCGGACAAGAAACCATGAACCTGAAGATGGTTCTTACGCAGGATATAGCACGAGCCTTAGGCGAATCCAAACGCCCTGACCAGCAACTCATCGGCTTTGCCCTTGAGACACAAAACGAAAAAGAAAATGCGCTCTGCAAACTGGAACGCAAACATATGGACGCCATCGTACTGAACTCGCTCCGCGACCACGGAGCGGGCTTCGGAACAGATACGAACCGCGTGACCATTCTGAAAGACAACGGACAATCAATTGAACTACCGTTGCAATCCAAAGCAACGATAGCCCACCAGATCATAGCGCATTTATGCGCAACTGAAAGACTTATTTGAAGATTCCGAAGAGTCCTTTCTTTTTAGGCTCTTCCTCAACCGGAGCAGCAACCGGCTCTTCCTCGTGCGCCTCAGGCACCCATTCCGAACGAGACTCAATCTCGCCTAATTGGCTTTGCACGTAGTTTATAACATCCTGTAAACCTTCCGTAAAGTGAGCAAAATCTTCTTTGTAGAGGAACACTTTGTGTTTCTCGAACGAAGGAGCCTCTCCCTCCTCGCCCTGACGACGCTTGCTTTCCGTGATGGAAAGGTACAGATCGTTGTTACGCGCCTTGCGTACATCTAAGTAATAAATACGCTTTCCGGCTTTCACGGAACGGCTATAGACGATCTCTTGTTCACGTCTTTCTTCTTGATTCTTTTCCATTTTTTCCGAATTTTTGTACAAAATCGCTGCAAAGGTACGATTTTTTTTGGATATATGCAAATTTTTTTGTATCTTTGCACGATTTTTTAGTTGCGCGCGTGATGCGCACACGCAAACGTACATTATAATAAAAATATATGATAAACAGAACAATGGTTCGAACACGCGTTATTCAGACGCTGTTCGCTTACTATCAAGACGAGGAGAAAACACCCGGCACAGCCCGCAAGGAGTTGACAAAAAGTTTTGCGGATACATATGATCTGTATTTTGCGTTGCTGGATTTTGCGAACGAACTGACGGCGTACGCCCAGAAACAGTTAGAGGACAATATCTCCCGCGCCAAAGCCACCCACTCCAACTGGAAGCCCAACAGACGCTTTGTGCAAAACAGGCTGGCACAACAACTCTTTGACAACCGCGCATTGCGCAGCCGCGTACAAGAGCAGGGACTGAGTTGGGACAGCGGCATGTCCGCCATCATAGACACATACAGGCGGCTGACGGAAAGCGAGTTCTACCGCGAGTACATGGAGGCGGAGAGTTGCACATACGAAGATGACAAACGAGTATGGCGACTGATTTATCAGAACTTGTTAGCCAACAACGATGTTCTGGCTGACGCCCTGGAAGAGATGGAGTTGGTGCTCGACAAAGCCAACTGGGCAATGGATGCTGATATCGTGCTCAGTTATGTTGTCAAGACCATCAAGCGTTTCAACGCCGAGAGCGACCCCGGCACACCGTTATTAGAGATGTTCGACAGCGAGGACGAATGGCAGTTTGCCACTACCCTGCTCCAGAAATCCATAGAAGGCCATGCCCGCTACGAAGAACTGATCAACACCCATCTAAAGGGCTGGGATGCAGACCGTATTGCATACATGGACCGCGTGATCATTGAGGCCGCCTTGGCAGAGATTCTTGAGTTTGAAGACATCGCCCTGACAGTCTCACTGAACGAATACATCGAGTTGGCAAAGACTTTCTCGGGCGACAAGAGTTACATGTTCATCAACGGTATTCTGACGGAAATTCTCCGCGACCTCAAGAACGACGGAACTTTCTTCAAAGTACTGGCTTTGAAATAATTGATAATCGAAAATTATAAATTTTATGGTACTGAATTTAATTTTATTGCAGGCCGAAGGCGCTGCGCAGCAAAATCAGTGGTCTTTCTGGATCATGATGATTCTCATTTTCGTAGTATTCTATTTCTTCATGATCCGTCCTCAGACCAAGAAGCAGAAAGAACTTCAGGCACAACGCGATGCAATGAAGAAAGGCGACAAGGTAGTGACCGCCGGCGGTATTTACGGCGAGATCAAAGAGGTGCAGGACACCACCTTCATCATTACTATCGCCAAAGACGTCACCATCAAAGTCAGCAAGGACAGCGTCTTCGCCGATGCCGCTGATGCACAGCAGGCAGCAGCCAAGGACGAGAAGAAATAAAGCCTGAGGTGAAACGGGACATCTGGACATTTCTGTTATTTCTCTTCCTTGCCACAGCCCTGTGGTACGGTCACGCGATGCAGTCCGTGCGTAACACACGTGTGCCGGTGCTTATCCAATACACCGGCAAGCCTGGTGCTATCGGGCTCAGGTCACCGGGACTGCCGGATACAGTGATGATCGAAGTGAGGGACGCCGGTGCACGACTAAACACTTATCATCGTGACCCGTTGCGTCTGACCATTGACCTGCGGTCCTATATCCACGGCGAGAAAGGTACCATCCGCGTGCCGTCCGATGCCTTACGGCGCAGTATAAGCGACATTCTGCAAGGTACAAGCCGGCTTATCGAGACCAAACCGGAGGAGATCATCTGCGACTACTTCACCGAACAGGAGAAGAGTGTGCCTGTTGTCTTTGCCGGAGAGGTGACCCCCGCACGCGAGTACCAACTGGTGAGCGGTCCCGTGTTAGCACGCAAACGCGTGAAGATATACGGAGAAGACAAGTCTCTGAATTCAATAGACACCATCTTCACGGAACCGGCGGTGCTGAACGACCTGACAGACACGACAGACACACGCCTCCCTATTGCTATACCGCGCAACGTGCGCATAGAGACTGACAGCATAGATGTACGCATCATCACCGAGCGTTTCACCGAGAAGAAAATCATCGTCCCCATCCATGTCAGAGGTGTGCCGGAAGGATGCCACATAAGGCTGTTCCCAAAAGAAGTGGAGGTCAACGCCCGCGTTGGCATCAGCAATTTCCAGAAAGTACAACCGGCAGACATCAAAGCCACCTGCACCTATTCGCATGAATATACGGACAAACTGGACGTAGAGATACAATACACTAACCCTTATATCACCTCCGCCTGGGCATACCCGGGGACGGTGGAATTTATCTTGGAACAATGAGAGCTATTCAAATGGTTGACCTGCAGACGCAGTACCAACGCATCAAGCAGGAGATCGATGCCGGCATTCAAGAGGTAATCACCTCTGCGGCTTTTGTCAAGGGACCAAAAGTGACGGCTTTTCAGGAGCACCTGGAGGCTTACACCGGTGCCAAGCATATAATCAACGTGGGCAACGGTACCGATGCCTTGCAGATTGCCTTGATGGGCCTGGGGCTGAAACCAGGAGACGAAGTCATCACCCCGACTTTCACTTTTATCGCTACTGCGGAAGTAGTCGCCTTGTTAGGTCTGACACCGGTAGTAGTCGATGTGGAATGGGAGACGATGAACATGGATATAGAGTCCGTGAAACGCGCGATCACTCCGCGAACGAAAGCCATCGTGCCGGTACACCTCTTTGGTCAGTGTGCGAACATGGAGGCGATTCTGTCCCTTGCCAAAGAGCACGGGCTCTTTGTGGTCGAAGATGCCTGCCAGGCTATCGGTGCACATTACACGTTCTCCAACGGCGAGACCAAACAAGCCGGTACGATGGGCGACATCGGTTGCACCTCTTTCTTCCCCTCCAAAAACCTCGGTTGCTATGGTGACGGCGGCGCTATCTTCACCAACGATGACGAACTGGCCACCCGTATGAAAGCGATTGCCAACCACGGAATGGTTGTCCGGTACCATCACGACATGATCGGTGTGAACAGCCGTCTGGACAGTATTCAGGCTGCGGTACTGGATGCCAAACTACCCCACTTGGACGAGTATATCGCTGCCCGTCAGAAAGCCGCCGCGTACTACGACGACGCATTCCGTGGGAACGACAAACTCCTCATTCCGGGTCGCGAAGCGCACTCGACGCATGTGTTCCACCAATATACTCTCCGCATAGTAGGTGCAGATAGAGACGCCCTGCGCGAAGGATTAGCCGCACGCGGCATTCCAGCAATGATATACTACCCGGTCCCGCTCCATCAGCAGAAAGCTTATCTCGACCCGCGCTACAAAGACGGCGATTTCCCTGTAGCCGAACGGCTTGCCGGATGTGTGCTGTCGCTGCCCATGCACACCGAGTTGGATGAGGAGCAACTTGCCTATATCACCCGTAATGTCTTGGAATTAATCGGATAAATATGCAGAAATTCGGACTACAACAGACACTCACCCAGACAGCCAAACTGTCCCCCACCCAGATTCAGGTGATTCGTATGCTCGAGTTACCGTCAATCGAATTGGGGCAACGCATTACAGAGGAACTACAGGAAAATCCCGCGTTGGAAGAAGGCAGAGACGAAGAGTTGACGCCTTCTGAGGGGCTGGACGAGTTCGATGATAACTACCAACCTGACGACGGCTACGACGACGGCCGCCAGCGTGATCCGCTACAGAACGAGGACTTTAACTACGAGCAGTATGTCTCCGACGACGAGACCCCGGGTTATATGTTACAACCACAGTACAACCCGGCGGACGAGGATCGCCGAGAGGTACAATATATCGGAGGTAGCAGTCTTATTGAGGAACTAAAAGCGCAGGTCTATATGACCCATATGACCAAGCCCCAGCGGCATATAGCCAAATGGGTGCTGGGCAACATAGATGACGACGGCTACCTGCGTCGTACTACAGAGCAGTTGGTGGACGACTTGATGTTTCAGGAGCAGATATCCGTCACCGATGAAGAGATGGCAGACATCGTCTCGCAAATCAAGCGTTTTGACCCGCCCGGCATTGCTGCCGCCAACTTACAAGAGTGCCTGTCCCGGCAATTGGAAGTGAAGTTAGAGGAGAGTCCCGACTCCGAGAGTCTGGGCTTTGCTGCTGCCATCATCCGCAATTACTTCGATGATTTCTCCAAACATCATTTCGACAAAATCAAACAGCGTCTGGAGCTGGACGATGAGTCTTTTCAGGCGGCCGTGCAGGAAATTGTGCGGCTCAACCAGAAACCCGCAAACGCCCTGACAGGTAATGTCTATGAGACCCAGCGTCAGACTATTATCCCCGACTTCACCATTGAAGAACGAGAGGACGAGTTGTTCGTGGTGCTGAACACAGGCGACCTGCCGGAACTGCATGTCAGCCGTGACTATCAGGAGATGTTAAACTCCTACAAATCGCTTCCAAAAGACCCTAAAACACGCGAAGCAGCCCAATTCATCAAGCAGAAAATAGATTCCGCCCGCTCGTTCATTGATGCCATCAAACAGCGCAACGAGACGCTTATGAAGACCATGACCGCGATTCTCAAAGCGCAATACGATTTCTTCCTGGACGGCGAAGAGAGCAGTCTCAAGCCGATGATTTTGCAAGACATCGCAGACCGCACGGGCTACGATGTGTCCACCATCTCACGCGTCAGCAACAGCAAGTATGTCCAGACACGGTTTGGTATATACCCCCTCAAATACTTCTTCTCCGAGTCCATGCTCAATGCGGAGGGAGACGAAGTCTCCACACGCGAGATCAAGAAACTCCTCAAGGAACTTATTGACGCCGAAGACAAACGTAATCCATTGACTGATGAACAGTTAGTGGAGGAGATGGGCAAACACGGCTACCCCATCGCGCGCCGCACGATTGCCAAATACCGTGAGATGCTCGGCATACAAGTAGCGCGCCTACGCAAACAGCATATCTGATGAACTCCTTTCCCAACATAGCAGCCAAGACGCTAAGCGTGATTTTCTACCCGCTTTTCGTTCCCACCTACGGTGTGACACTTTTCTGTCTCGCCCATGCGCTGCATACCGGCACACCGTTGCATTGGGTTTGGACCACAATAGCCATTGCAGGCACATTGCTGCTGACTTGCGTGCTGCCGGTCACCGCCATCTGGATACTCATGAAACGGGGCTTCGTGACGGATATGCAGATAGCCGATTCCCGCGAGCGCACAATGCCGTATTTATACACGATCATGGGCTTTGGTTTCTGGGCGTACCTCATGGCTGCCGTTCTCAAAGCGCCGCTTTATCTCTCTTGCATTGCCATCGGTGCCGTAGTAGCCATCATACTGGTAGCACTCATCAACCGGTGGTGGAAGATCAGCGCCCATCTTACGGGCTTTGGTGGGCTTGTCGGAGGAGTGTTGTGTTACTGCCTCGGTATAGGTGGTATTCCGTCCTGGAGCATGCTCGCCGTTTGGCTCTGTCTATCCTGGATATTAATGTGGGCGCGTCTCTATCTGGATGCTCACACATCCGCACAAGTATGTGCCGGATGGCTTTTAGGCATCGCATGTACGTTTCTTCCTTATTGTTTGATCCACTATGCGTTGTAAAAAGCTGCATATCACCCTCTTGGCGTTTCTCTTGACGCTTACGCTGAGTGCTCAAACACTGAGCGAAGGGGCACGTATATCGCTTTTGACCTGCGCGCCCGGAGAAGAACTATACGCCCGTTACGGTCATACCGCCCTGCGCGTCAACGATCCCGGGAACGATCTGGACATAGTATTCAACTACGGCATTTTTGATTTCAATACAGACCATTTCTACTGGAAGTTCGTCCGCGGCGAGACTTGGTACGAACTTGGAGCTTCACCCTACTGGTGGTTCATGCGCGAGTACGAAGAGACGCATAGACCCGTCTATGAGCAGGTGCTGAATTTCACGCCGGAGCAGGTAACGATGCTATGGGACAAACTGGTAGACAACTATGAACCGGAGAACCGCAAATACCTCTATAACTTTGTGTTCGATAACTGTGCCACACGTCCTTATTGCATGATTGTACCGATTTTTATTGGCAATAATGGAGAGGGTATCCGGTCTGATTATCAGGGCGCAGAGGGTGTCACATACCGCCGTTTCATCCAACGCTATACGGGCAAAGGCTCTTGGGCTGATTTCGGTATCAACCTCCTTTTCGGCCCCAAAGCAGACCGGAAAATGAAAGGTGAAGAACGGCTCTTCCTGCCTGAAGAACTGATGTTTTATGTATCACAGGCTCACACAGCCGGTCAGAAGCTTGTATTAAGCGAAACGATCGCTCCCTTTGAAATCAAAGCCGTGCCGTGGTACCAGACATGGTATTTCGGGCTGATAGTACTGTTCATTGCCATTGCGACTGTCTCTTTGTATGACAAAAAAAGGGGCAAACGTACGTGGGGAGTAGATGTTATTATGTATGTGTTTTATGGTCTGCTGATCATCATCGTTACATTCCTCACTTTCTTCTCCTGCCACCCGCTCGTCGGATTCGGCTGGAGACTAATCATCATTCCTTTGTTACATCTATGCGCAAGACTTATATATATCATACGATAATTGTTTGTTTCACTGTGCTGTCTCTCCACGCCGCGCCGCGGCTGACGGTTGTAGCCGTGGTGGACGGACTGACTGCCGACAACCTGGCAACTCTCCGTCCGTACTGGCAGCAAGGCGGACTCCGTACCCTCAGCGAAGAAGCCTTCCAGACCACGATCGCTTACCCGCACATGGTTTATGGAGGCAATGAGACTACCGCCACACTTATGACCGGAGTCACTCCAGACCGTCACGGTTATACTATGGATACCTATTTTGCTCGGCGGGACAGGAAGATTCACACCATGCTGGAGGACGAAACTACTCGGGGAATCGGTACGAAAAAGAAGATTTCTCCTAAGAACCTGCTCTCGCAGACCCTCACAGACCGCTTGCGGCTGATGTATCCACAGGCGAAGATCTATGCCATCGGTTTACAAGCACCAACTACAGTACTGCTGGCAGGACACGCTGCCAACGCCTGCTGTTGGTTGGATCCGGAGACGCAGCAATGGGTAGCAACCGCCGCTTATACAGAAGGACTGCCTTCGGCGGCTTTCGACCAGAACAATACCGGTCGCATCGCCACACTGGCAGCCCGCCAGTGGACTCCGCGAATGGATATAACGACCTACATGACTCCGACACAGCAAGAGCGCAAGAAAAGTTTTGCGTACACCGCGGCGGATGTGCTGCTCCATAGCCCGCAGGCTAACACATTAGTCATCGAACTGGCACTTGCTATCCAAAAAACAGAGCAACTTGGCATGGACGCGACACCCGACCTATTGATGCTCCAGCTCAACACACTCTCTCCTACGGCACTCTCCGACAAGATCAGCAGTGCCGAGCAAGAAGACATGTATCTCTGTCTCAATCAGGATTTGGGCTTTCTCATGGAGCAGTTGGACAAACGTATCGGTCGCACGAACTACCAGATATTGGTGGTAGGCCGTCCTGTCATGGGCATTGATCCACAGACACTGAACGACATTCATATGCCCGTGCAACAGTTTAATGCTGATCGTGCGGCAGCTCTCACCGGTACGTATCTTATGGCACTGTATGGTCACGAGAGGTGGGTGGACGGCGCTTATGGACAGTCGATCTACCTCAACCGGACACTCATCGAACAGAAACGCCTCAGTTTGGAGACCCTCCAGCGTCAAGTGGCAAATTTCCTTATGGATTTTGAGGGTATCCAGATAGCCATGCCCGGTCATGAAGCCATGCAATACCCCTCTCTGGGTTCCACTCTATGCAAGAAACACACAGGCGATGTGGTCTTTATGCTCCAGCCCGGATGGCAGCTCATGCAGGGCGAGAAACAAGTGGTGGACCGCGTCATTGACGACAAGCCCCTCTCACCGCTGCTGTTGTGGTCTGGTTCCATCCGCCCCATGCCACAAGGACAATTGGACGCTACCGATGTAGCGGATCTGATTTTCTAAATGAACAAATAGTAAATGAATAAATAGTAAATGATATGATTTTTCACGAGATTAAAGTACATTATGATCGCCAGACCGGCGAAGACAACCCCGGAAAAGTAAAAGAGATATATCTCATTGACGGAGCCGTTAGTTTTGCTGATGCAGAAAACTGTCTCATGGAGGAAATCAAGCCCTTCATCTTCGGTGACTGCGAGGTACAGAACTGCAAAAGAAGCCAGTATTTTGAGGTTTTCCCGAACCAAGACGGCGCTTTCTGGTACAAGGCGCGTGTCGAGATGATCACCATTGATGGCGAGAAAGAGACCCGTAAGAATGTGTCGGTCCTCGTACAGGCAAACACACTTGACGATGCAGTGGACGCGTTGAAACAAGCCATGCAGTCGTATGACAGCGAACTCATCTCTATCGCCAAGACTCCGATTGTGGATATTCTGCACGCCGTACAATAATGCCTCTGCAGTTTGACATACGCGCTATCCTGAAAAGCAAAGCGCCGAATGCCCATGTACCGGAGTTTCTGATCCGGTACTTGGAGCGCATTGTGCATATCAAGCAGATGAATGCGTTTCTGCGCAAACATCCGGATCTGCGCGGTTACGATTTCATCCGCCTCGTCATAAGCGAGGAGTTAGGCTGTTCCGCTTCCATCGAGGGTACGGAGAATATTCCGCAGGACAACAAACCGGTTATCTTTGTCTCCAACCACCCCTTGGGAGGGTTAGACGGCATGATTATCGCTCAGATGATACACGAGAACCATCCGCGCCAACTCAAGGTCATCGTCAACGACCTGTTGATGCATATGGAGCCGATTGCCGATCTCTGGGCACCGGTGAGCAAACTCGGCAAACTGAGCAAGGAGCAAGCCGTTGAACAACAGCGGATGTGGGAATCCGGGACAGATGTCCTGACCTTCCCTGCCGGTGCCTGCAGCCGCCTCCAACGTATCAACCATACATGGTTGATACAGGATCTGGAGTGGCAGAAGAACTTTATTCAGCGCGCCCGGGAATACCAGCGGGATATAGTACCCATCTATTTCGAGGGACGCAACAGCTGGTTCTTCTATGCTCTGGCGTATATCCGAAAACTGCTGCATATCAAACTCAATATTGAGATGTTATACCTGGTGGACGAGATGTACGGAGCACACGGGAAGCACTTCAAGGTGCATGTCCTGCCACCTATTCCATACACCACTTTTGATACTTCCAAAACGCCCAAAGAGTGGGCGCAATACGTAAAATCCATTGTCTATGCAACCAATAATACCACCCGTTGAGACATCACTTTTGTTACAAGAACTGGAGGGTCATCTCTTACGCCCGTCCAACAAAGCAGACAACCTCATTTATGACATCACCGCACATGAGTGCCCGAATGTGATGAGGGAGATTGCGCGTTTGCGGGAAATCAGTTACCGGGATGGAGGAGGAGCCACCGGTTTGGAAATGGACATCGACGAGATGGATACGATGCCCAAACCTTACCACCAACTCATCGTCTGGGATCCCACCAACCAACAGATTATCGGCGGTTACCGATACCTCTTGGGACACGAAGCGGAGATCAGGAACGGACAGCCTTTCATCACTTCCGCCCACCTCTTCCACTATTCGGAACGTTTCATACGCGACTACTTGCCCCACACCATTGAGTTCGGGCGCGCCTTCGTGCAACCGATGTATCAGAAACGTGAGATGGGAGTCAAGGCTCTCTTTGCCCTTGATAACATTTGGGACGGGATCGGTGCTCTCATGCACAATAACCCCGACATCCGTTGGATGATCGGAAAGGTCACCATCTATCCCGACTACAATGAGACAGCCCGGGAACTCATCTACAACTATCTCAACCTTTACCACAAAGGCGAAGAAGGACTCTTTGAGCCGTACCACAAACTGCCCATTCAGTCCATCGACACGCCTTTCCGGGGGACGGACAAACAGGAGAATTACCACCTCCTCCAGCACGCGGTACGCGAGCAGGGAGCGGTTATTCCGCCCATGTTCTCGGCTTACCTCAACCTTACCAACGATCTTCAGTTCTTCGGCAATGCCGTCAATGACGAACTGGCGAACGTCTATGAGACTGGAATCATGGTGGACCTTGAATCCGTTTATCCGGAGAAAAAAGAACGCTATATCACACCCTACGTACAGTGGCTTAAACTGAATGCTGAAAACTGAATGCTGATAGCTAATAACATAAGGAGCGTGCGCAAACACATACCCGCGCACGTGACGCTTGTATGCGTCAGTAAATTCCAGTCCGTGGAAGCGATCCGCGAGGCATACAACGCCGGCGAACGCCATTTCGGCGAGAGCCGCGTACAGGAGCTCAAGGCGAAGATGCCTCTCCTGCCCGCGGATATCCGCTGGCACTTCATCGGTCACCTGCAGACTAACAAGGTACGCGACCTCTTAAAGCTCCGCCCCTACCTCATTCATTCCGTGGATTCGGAGCACCTGCTCAAAGCCATCAATGATGAGGCACTCAAGCAGGGTTTCGTCCAGGACGTCCTACTGGAGGTGCATGTGGCGCGCGAAACTACCAAATCAGGTTTTACGCCCGAGGAGTTAAGAGGTCTAATGGGAAATGGTCAAATGGCAAATTTCTCTCACGTTTGCGTGAAGGGCCTTATGGCTATGGCTACGAATACGGACGACGAGACAGAAATCAGGAGGTGTTTTACAATGACCAAAACACTGTATGACCAAATAAATGGTCTGATGGTGAATGTCCCAATGGTAAATCTCTCCATGGGTATGAGCGATGATTACCAAATCGCTATTACTTGCGGCGCGAACATGGTACGTATCGGTTCTGCCATCTTCGGCGAGCGCGACTACACTCGCAAACTGAAGGCGGTTTTCTTTGACCAAGACGGTGTACTCTTCAACTCCATGCCGGATCATGCCAAAGCATGGGAACTGGCGATGAACGAGAACGGGCTCCCTTTCACCGCCCTGCAAACCTACCGCAATGAGGGCAGAACGGGACCATCCGTCATTCACGAGAACTATCGTCTGGTACACGGTACCGACGCACCGGAGGAGGTGATTGAGCGTATCTATCAGTCCAAATGCGCCCATTTCAACCGTCTCACGGGAGGACAACTGCCTGAGTTAGTACCAGGAGTTCGGGATGTTCTCAACTTTCTGAAAGCCCACGGCGTGCAATGCTGGGTGGTTACCGGTTCCGGGCAACGCTCGCTGCTGGAGAACCTCAGTAATACGTTTCCGGGGATCTTCACTGGTGTCATCTGTGCGTACGATGTGACGCACGGCAAACCCGATCCTGAGCCGTATCTCAAGGCGTGGGAGCGTTCCGGTTTCAAGAAAGAGGAGTGTGCCGTCGTAGAGAACGCACCGCTGGGTGTGCGCGCCGGAAAAGCCGCAGGGTTATACACCTTCGCCGTCAATACGGGTATCCTTCCCGACTCCGAGTTAGCCGCAGAAGGAGCGGATCTCGTACTCCCTAACATGCAGGCGCTGTTACAACGGCTGACTGCCATTTTGTCAGTCTAAGCACCTTTGGAATATAGTTTGTACATCGTTTAGTGAAATCAAAAACCAAGAAACTAACTAAACGATATACGACTATGAACAACAACAATTACAATTCCAACAACCAGAACGAAAACCTGAAGAAGTTCGCAATCAACCTCTGCGAGCGGGCGCAGGAAGGCAAACTGGATCCCGTTATCGGTCGAGATGACGAGATCAGACGTGTTCTGCAGATCCTTAGCCGCAGAACGAAGAACAACCCTATTCTGATCGGCGAACCGGGTGTCGGCAAGACCGCTATCGCCGAAGGTCTGGCGCATCGTATCGTACGAGGCGACGTACCGGAGAACCTTAAGAAGAAACAGATCTACTCTCTTGACATGGGAGCCCTTATTGCGGGTGCCAAATACCAAGGTGAGTTTGAGGAGCGGCTCAAGGGCGTAGTCAACGAAGTCGTTGCCGCTGCCGGCGAGATCATCCTCTTTATCGATGAGATCCACACACTCGTCGGCGCCGGTAAATCCAGCGGTGCCATGGACGCCGCAAACATTCTAAAACCGGCATTGGCGCGTGGTGATTTGAGAGCTATCGGCGCTACGACACTCGACGAGTACCAAAAGTATTTTGAGACCGATAAGGCACTGGAGCGGCGTTTCCAGAAAGTGATGGTAGATGAGCCGGACGAGGCAGCCACGATCTCTATTCTCCGTGGTCTGAAGGAGCGGTACGAGACCCACCATAAGGTGCGTATCAAAGATGACGCCATCATTGCGGCGGTCACCCTCTCCGCACGGTATATCACAGACCGTTTCCTGCCGGATAAAGCGATTGATCTCGTGGATGAAGCAGCCGCCAAACTGCGTCTGGAGGTTGACTCCAAACCGGAAGAGATCGATACACTCGACCGCCAGATCAAGCAGTTGGAGATCGAGCGCGAGGCGATTAAGCGCGATAAGGACGAAGCCAAGCTTGGCGAGATAGAAAAGCAACTCTCCGAACTCAAAGCCAAATCCGACGAACTGAACGCGCGGTGGAACAAAGAGAAAGGATACGTAGCTACCATCCAAAACGAGAAAGCGCGTATCGAGACCCTCAAACACCAAGCCGAAGTGGCGGAGCGCGAAGGCGATTACGGCAAGGTAGCGGAGATCCGTTACAGCCAGATACCTGCCGCCGAAGCGAATATCAAATCGGCGCAGGACACCTTGCACCAGTTGGGCACCGAGTCCCTTATCAAAGAGGAAGTCGATGAAGACGACATCGCCGATGTAGTAGCCCGCTGGACAGGTATTCCGGTATCCAAGATGATGCAATCCGAGCGGGACAAACTGCTCCACCTGGAGGAAGAACTGCACAAGCGCGTCATCGGTCAGGACCAAGCCATCGAGGCAGTCAGCGATGCTATCCGCAGAAGCCGTGCCGGCTTGCAGGACCCGAAGCGTCCTATAGGCTCTTTCATCTTCCTCGGTACCACCGGTGTCGGTAAGACCGAGTTGGCAAAGGCTCTCGCGGACTACCTCTTCGATGACGAGAACATGATGACCCGTATCGATATGAGTGAGTATCAGGAGAAGTTCAGTGCCACCCGTCTTATCGGAGCACCTCCGGGATACGTGGGTTACGATGAAGGCGGTCAACTGACCGAGGCTATCCGGCGCAAACCTTACTCCGTGGTCCTCTTCGACGAGATTGAGAAAGCCCACCCGGATGTATTCAATGTATTGTTGCAGGTACTCGATGACGGCCGTCTGACCGATAACAAAGGACGTGTGGTCAACTTCAAGAACACCTTGATTATCATGACCTCGAACCTCACCGAGGAGCAGCTCCGTGCCTCCGTCCGCCCCGAGTTCATCAACCGTATTGATGAGATTATCCACTTCAGCGAACTGAGCGAGGACGACATCAAAGCCGTAGTCGGTCTGCAAGTCAACCGCATCCATAAGATGCTTGAGGAGCAAGGTATCGACCTGCGCGTTACGGATGACGCAATCCGTTATATCGCGAAAGAGGGCTACGACCCGCAGTTTGGTGCCCGTCCGGTCAAGAGAGCCCTGCAACGGCTTGTTCTCAACGAACTGTCCAAGGCCATCATTGGCGGCAAGGTAGATCAAAACAAACCCGTCGTCGTAGAGCTACGGGACGGGGAGTTGAAATTCCGGAACTAACGCTGATTAACTCAGATCGTATCCGTAATGGCGAAGACGAGAGGTGTTGGAACGCCAGTCACGGTCCACTTTGACGAACAGTTGTAAGAAGACCTGTTTCTGGAAGAAATCCTCGATCTCTTTGCGAGCCTGGGAGCCGACACGCTTTAGAGCGCTGCCGGCTTTTCCTATTATTATGCCCTTCTGGCTGTCCCGCTCGCAGTATATCACCGCCTCAATGCGTATCAGTTTCTCCTCTTCCTTGAAGGACTCGACCTCCACCTCTACCGAGTAAGGAATCTCCTTGTCGTAGTTCTGGAGTATCTTCTCGCGGATGATCTCGTTGACGAAGAACCGCTCGGACTTGTCGGTCAGCTGGTCTTTGGGGAAGAAGGGTGCGCCGACGGGCAGTGCCTCCTTGATGGCGTCAAAGAGCTGTGCCACGCCGAAACGCTCTTGTGCGGAGATGGGGAAGATCTCCGCCTCCGGCAGCTGGTTGTGCCAGAACGCGACGAGGTTCTCCAGCGTCTCCTGGGTCGTCAGGTCTATCTTGTTGATGATGAGGAACACCTTTGTTCCCGCTTCTGCCATCCGTTTGACTTTGGTCAGGAAATCGGGATTACGGTCAATGGTATCTTGCGGCTCCGTGACATAGAGCAGCACGTCCGCATCCACGAGGGCGGAACGGCTGAACTCCAGCATCTTCTCCTGCAGCCGGTAGTTAGGCGAGAGCACGCCCGGCGTGTCCGAATAGACCATCTGGAAATCCTCTCCGTTGACGATTCCCATGATCCTGTGACGTGTCGTCTGCGCCTTGGAGGTAATGATAGACAAGCGCTCGCCTACCAGCGCGTTCATCAGCGTCGATTTGCCCACATTAGGGTTTCCAACGATATTTACAAAACCACTCTTATGTACCATTTGTTCATTTACCATTCTAATAATACCTTTCCGCACTGACCGGAGACCATGACGTCAAAGCCCTTCTGGAAGTCTTCGAATTGGAAACGGTGGGTAATGACCGGACTGAGGTCGAGTCCTCCGAGGAGCATCTGTTCCATCTGATACCAAGTCTCCCACATACGACGTCCGGTGATACCTTTGATGGTGAGGGCATTAAAGATGACGTCTGACCAGTTGACCTGGGTGTCAGAAGGGAGGATACCGAGCTGGGCGATGTTGGCACCTTTGTACATGTGCTCGATCATCTCATTGAAGGCAGCGGGTGCGCCGGACATCTCCAGTCCCACATCGAATCCGCGTATGCCTAATTGTTGCATGGCACCTTGCACCGTTTCGCCTTTGGAGCCATCGACCGTCAGCGTGGCGCCCATCTTCTTGGCAATCTCCAGCCGAAGCGGATTAATGTCCGTTACGACTATGTTCTTCGCGCCCGCATAGCGGCATATACCTGCCGCCATCGTTCCGATGAGTCCGGCACCCGTGATGAGCACGTCTTCGCCCAAGAGGGGAAAAGCGAGTGCGGTGTGGGTAGCGTTTCCGAAGGGGTCCATGATAGCTGCGAAATCGTCGGGTATCTCGGGGCGCAGTTTGACTACGTTGCTCTCCGGAATGGTCACGTACTCGGCGAAACAACCGTCCTTGCCCATGATACCGACGGAGATCGTGTTCTCGCACACGTGCCCCATGCCACGGCGGCAGTTGCGGCAGTGCCCGCAGACGATGTGCCCTTCGGCGGTCACGCGTTCGCCTACCTTGAAGTTCCGCACACCGGCACCTACTTCGGCTACGATCCCCACAAACTCATGTCCCATCGTATAAGGCGGTTTGCAGTGGCTCTGCGACCACGCGTCCCATTTATACATGTGCAGGTCCGTTCCGCAGATAGCGGCTTTGATGACCTTGATCAGTACGTCGTTGACGCCCACTTCCGGCATCGGCACTTCTTCCATCCAAATGCCCGGCTCCGCGTATTTCTTTACTAATGCTTTCATTGTTTCTAGGATACTAGTTTCCTAGGGTCCTAAGGCCCTAGTTGTTTTTCAATACAGCCAACTCTTTGCCGATCTTCGTGAAGGCGGCGATACACTTATCCAGTTGTTCGCGTGTGTGCGCGGCGGACACCTGCACGCGGATGCGTGCCTGCCCCTTCGGTACGACCGGATAATAGAAGCCCGTGACGTATATTCCTTCGTCTTGCAGTTTGGCTGCAAACTCCTGCGAGAGGCGGGCGTCATACAGCATCACCGCACAGATAGCCGACTGAGTCGGTTTGATATCAAATCCTGCCGCTTTCATCTTCTCTACGAAATACGCCGTGTTCTCGTGCAGACGATCCTGCAACTCGTTGCTCCGTGTCAAAATCTCAAACGTC